>Ga0315902_10003646_pt1 | contig 22837 bp, 17 predicted proteins | sample LakEriMetagenome_9_FD_203523 | JGI IMG/M metagenome (GOLD analysis project Ga0315902, IMG submission 203523) | Freshwater fungal communities from buoy surface, Lake Erie, Ohio, United States - Buoy 12 MA117 | ecosystem: Environmental > Aquatic > Freshwater > Lake > Lake biofilm | place: USA... | reverse complement strand
GCAACAATGATCGATCGTATCCTGATATCCGACAATCAAAGCGTGCTTAGAAACCTGTCGAACGTGTGTCATTCCCTCCCACTCATAGAATATAGGGAGTCAGAACTGCTAGACCGACTGCTCTCTGTCATTTCGGACGATACGAACAAGGTCGCCCTTTTTGTTTATGCCTGCTACAAACTTGTTCAATTTGTACAAAAGTATCCCGAACTAAAACCTGAGATCGAAGCTATTTTCTCTTTGAAACAAGAGCCATTGAAACCGGCAATGCGCATCGGGATAAAAAATTTCAGGTTAGCGACAAGAAATATTTCTTAGTACTTTATCTTTTGTTTTACCGGGTTTGCATGATCTTATGGTTCAATTCTTTAACAAAATTTAATCTTTTATAGTACTATGTATTGCATAGTTCATTCTTTTACCTATATCTTTGTATAAAATTAATTGAAATGAATTTAGAGAATACACAGGCTCAAATGCGAAAGGGAATCCTGGAGTACTGTATACTTTCCATTCTGGACAAAAAGCAGGAAGCTTATCCTTCGGAGATACTCGAAACACTGAAGGATGCAAAACTGATCGTTGTTGAAGGAACTTTATATCCACTTCTTACACGATTAAAGAACATGGAACTCCTCTCCTACAGATGGGAAGAATCACAATCCGGACCACCGCGCAAATACTTCGCCCTAACGAAGTTGGGCAAAGTATTTTTAGAAGAATTAGACAGTACATGGAAAGAACTGAGTGAAGCTGTCAATAAAATCACCAATATTGAATCAAAATGAAAAGAACTGTTTCCGTTAACATCAAGGGTATGAACTTCCTGATCGAGGAGGATGCATACGAACTATTGCAACAATATATCGATCGGTTAACGCATGTGTTTCGAAATGACAAAGGCAGCAAAGAGATCATCGAAGACATTGAGTTACGTGTGGCTGAGCTATGTTTGTCAAAATTGAATGACCGCAAACAGGTTGTCGAAATAGATGACATCCGTTCGATCCTAAATACACTGGGCGATCCTGCTCAATTCGTCGATGAAGAGGTAACTGATTCTGAAAATTATTCTCAGACCTCAACTGACAAGAAACAAAACTCCGGAGAAAAACGACTGTTCCGAGATCTTGACAATGCATCCATTGCTGGTGTTTGTTCGGGTATCGCGAACTATCTGAACATCGATGTTGTCATCATTCGTGCCATCTTCCTGGTTATATTCTTATTTGGAGGATTTGGATTTCCGCTTTATGTGATCCTCTGGATCGTTATTCCGAAAGCTAATACAACGATTGATAAACTCCGTATGCGGGGCAAACCCATCACTGTTGAAAGTGTAAAAGAAGAAGTAGAAACTGCTGCTGAACGTCTGACAAAAGAATCAAAAAGATTCGCAAAAAAGATCAGAAATGAAGAGAATGTCGGCAGACGATTTACCTCTCTTGGAAGATTCATAACAGGTGCGGTCGGGATCGGTTTGATCTGTTTTGGACTTTTTTTACTGGTAATGTTTCTGATCTTCGGTATTGGAGGAATGGAATTCATTCCTGTGCAAAGTGAAACGGGATTTCTTTCGCTGCCACAATTCGGTGAGCTTGTCTTAAACGATACATCCGATTACAATTGGGCATGGTGGGGGGCAGTCATTTCATGCTTTACTGGAATACTTTTTATTCTGCTATTGGGTGTAAAACTATTATTTCGCATTCGCAATCGATGGTCAGGTATATCATTGGGACTATTGTTCACCGCCGGTTTCATCGGAATAGTAATGTGTATTGTAATCGGAGCAAAAACTGGCCGTGAAATGGCTATTGAGGGGGAGATCGAACGCGAAGTCGGTAAAATAGCAGCAAATGAACTTCAGGTGATTGCTCATCAATCTTCTTTCAAATCGTCTGCTGATTTCAAAGTAAAGTCGGATGGCCGTTACGGCCTCATCGGTTTGAAAGGCGACAACATCGTTGAAAGTGGTATTCACTTGGAATATAGATTGTCAAAGGATTCATTGTTCCATGTATACCAGAACTTAAGCTCACATAGTCATTCTCACAAGACAGCATTGGATAAGGCTAAAAACATCAAACATTCAGTTTCATTGGACAGTAGTCAATTGCATATAAACACCTACTACAGTTATCCAAAGCGTGATAAATTACGTGATCAGGAAGTATATATTATCATCGAAATACCGAAAGGAAAAACCGTTGAAATAGGAAATCAGACTATCCACCTTGGAGCGGAGGATTTCAAAGAGGATGTCAAGAATGACTTCTATGAAGAAGACGGATACCTAAGAAATGATGGTGAATACGATCACTGGGATTAAACTAAAAAACGGGGCTTTATCGCCCCGTTTTTTAGTTCTTTTTGTTCATGTACTCCTGTAATTCAATTTTACTTGAATCGAATGTGAACAAAGGCAAAAGAACAGACCCTTTATCCTTATCGATCATTCGGTCATACAGAAATTTCGACAATTCAAGACGATCCTCTTCAAAAGTGAGTGTTTCAATTATCTTATAAGATTGACTGGCTGTCAAACAATTTTCTTTGAGATCCTTTCGGATCATTGCAACGCGATCATCATCAAAGGTTAATGCTTTAAGATCCCGTGCAAACTTATCTCCATCACCCAGAATATTCTTACATGTCACAACGGATGATGACGCAGAAGAATTTTGCGTGTTCGTACTTGTCTGATTACCTGAAGTATTTACAGTTGAGCTCTGAGTAACAGTAGTTGTTTGAGTAGTTTGTGTTGAAGTATTTGTTGTTTGAGTACCCATTCCGTTTAGATTAATTGACATGTTCACGTTCTGACTTCCATTCGTGGGATCATTCACGTTGATATTCACATTCATACCCATGTTGCCATTCGAATTTACAGGATCTGTTACTGTTGTCGACTGGTTCATTGTCTGAGTATTTCCATTCGTCGTAATTGTAGCATTTGTATTTTGCGTTTGAGTTCCGGAATTTACAACGGTTTCTTGTTTAACGGTTTCTGTGACAACTAAAGCATCACTAAAACCAGCTGAGTTGTCCGCACGATAGACAATCACTTCCTGTTGGGTGGATACTCCCTTCGTTGGCTCCATCCCTATCAACTGAAGCTTACCTTTTCCTTTTTTGAAAACAACTCTCGTCGTAATATCCGAAGGCTCTTCAACAAAGAAATTCTTATCAATGTCGGGCGTCTTTCCATCAGCAAAAATCAGTTTCACGGAATATGACCCATTTTTTATTCCACCAACTACTACATTCGTCATTGGCTTAGAATTTTGTTTAATCCCGTTTAGGATCACGTAGAATTGTTGTCCACCGTTGTTGAAGATCGTCATGTTGCTTTGTGAGAATCCGATGAATTCTATACAAATAGCAAGGATGGTCATTAATTTTTTCATATCTTTTCAGTTAATGTCTCAATAATCATTATTAGACAAGCCCAATTTACTTCATTTCAAGATAATAACAAAAGTTTAGTCACAGCCATAAGCTATGCCTTTATTTAATCGTAACTTTGTTAATAGTGCAATATGCCATAGTCGACATAGAAACAACAGGCGGAAGTCCAAAATCTTCGAAAATTACGGAGATCGCAATCTATAAACACGATGGCAAAGAAGTAATCGACGAATTTGTAACATTGATCAATCCGGAAATGAAGATTCCTGAGTTCATTGTTCGACTTACAGGTATCAGCGACAAAATGGTGGAGAATTCCCCAAAATTCTACGAGATTGCCAAGAAGATCATTGAATTTACTGAAGGCTGTATCTTTGTTGCTCACAATGTTGGCTTCGACTATGGGATACTGCGGCATGAATTCAAATCATTGGGTTATGACTACCGCAGGCCACATCTTTGTACTGTCAGAACTTCTCGATACGTTATTCCGGGAATGGAATCCTATAGCTTGGGAAAACTTTCCAGAAGCCTTGGAATAGAAATCAAAGGAAGACATCGAGCTGGTGGTGATGCATTGGCAACAGCACATCTTTTTACAATGTTGGTAGAAAAGGATCCCGGAGATCTAGCTTCATTTATCCAACAAGAGGTCAATCCAAAGGTACTTCATCCGAATCTTGACCTTGAAACACTGGATGAAATCCCCGGAAAAACAGGTGTTTATAAATTTTTCAATGAAGTCAATCAACTGATCTATATAGGAAAAAGCAAACAGATCAAAAACAGAGTCGATCAGCATCTGAGAAATACAAAGACCAAGAAGGGCATCCAGATGATCAAAGAGGTCATGCGCATCGAATATGAGCTAACAGGTTCAGAATTGATTGCCTTATTACTGGAATCCCAGTTGATCAAGCTTCACAAACCAATGTACAACAGGCAACTCAAAAAAACTCGGTTCCCATATGGACTCTTCGATTATTTTGATGAGAACGGTTATCATCGCCTTCACATTGCATTGACATCCACGAAGACGGAGATTCCATTGGCAAGTTTTTCAACCAAGAAGGAAGGTACTTCATTCCTGGAATACAAGTGCGAAGAATATCAGCTCTGTCAGAAGCTGTGCGATCTCTATCCTACACAAAGTGCATGCTTTCATTATACCATAAAGAAATGTAAAGGTTCATGTATCCAAGCGGAACCGTCAGTAAATTATAATGATCGGGTAGATCAACTCGTGAAGAAATTATGTCTCAACGGTGAAAGCTTTTACATTATAGATAAAGGTCGGCATAAAAGTGAAAAGAGCATTGTATTGATTGAGCGAGGAACCATTGTAGGATTTGGTTTTGCACCATATCATTTCAACGGGCAACCTCCATTCAAATGGAAACGATATATTGACCTCATTTCAGAAGATCGGGATGCAAGAACAATACTGAGCGTTTTCCTTCGAAAGCATTCAGGATTTGAAATTGTCCGAATCTAAGCATCGTCCTGTTTGAGCCAATGTTAAATTACTATCAGTTAGTATCCACAGCAAAAACCGGGATCTTTACCCTTTCTTGACAAAAAATTGGTTTCGGAAAAATTGGCATAAAAAAAGCCGACCATTTCTGATCGGCTATTCTCTTTTATATCGTGTGTTACGCTTTCAAACGCTTCGAAAAATCTATGAGGATCGGTGTTGCAACACAAAGTGAGGAATATGTTCCTATCACGACACCCACCAATAGAGCGAACAAGAAGCCTTTGATCGCTGGTCCACCGAAGATGAACATGATCAATACAACAACAAATAAGATCATAGATGTATTGAAGGTACGACTAAGTGTGGTATTCAATGACTTGTTAATGATTTCATAGTGGTGATCATCCGGTGCACTGTTGCGTAGGTTTTCCCTGATCCGGTCGAAAACAATCACGGTATCATTCATAGAATATCCTATTACCGTGAGAATCGCAGCAATGAATGCCTGGTTCACGTCAAGGCTGAATGGAAGGTAACCGTGTAACAACGCGAAGATCGAAATAACGAAAAATGCATCGTGAGCCAAACCGATAATAGCGCCGATAGAATACTGCCAATAACCAAATCGGATCAAGATGTACGCAAAGATCGCAATTAGAGCCAATGTGATCGAAATCGCAGAGGATGTCCAAAGTTCATTGGAAACAGAAGCTGAAATACTTCTTGATTCCATGATTTCATATGAACCCATCTTTGCTTGACACTCATCAAGTCCTTCCATCAACTTCTTTTTCACCTCCTCAGTTGCCCCGTCGTTCTTCAACATATAGTTCGTAACGATCTCGACATTGTAGTCATTCGATTTTGTTTTAAGATCGATTGAGGAGACTTCACCATTCTCAACAAATACTTTTGACAATTTGCCTCGAATGAATTCGATATCAGCCTTTTGTTCAAATTTAACAGCAAAAGTTCGTCCTCCGGTAAATTCAACACTCTGTTTCAATCCGCGAGTGAACATCGCAGCAATCCCTAAAACAGTAACGGAAATCGAGAAGATGTAGAAATACTTGCGCTTTCCTACCCAATCAAAGTTGAGATTCTGGAACAACCCTTCTGACATTTTCGTAAAGAAGGATATCTTCTGTCCTTTCTCCAACCATGCTGTAATGACCAATTTTGAGATAACGATCGCTGAGAAGATTGATGTAAAGATACCAATGATCAATGTCGTAGCAAATGATTCGATCTCACCTGTTCCGAATACCTTCAAAATGATCGCAACCAAGAGGTGCGTTGCATTCGCATCGATAATAGAAGGAAGTGCTTTTCTAAAACCAACTGAAATGGAATTAGCTACATCAACACCGCGATACTGCTCTTCACGGATACGCTCGAAGATCAAAATATTGGCATCGACTGCGGTACCAATCGTCAAAACGATACCGGCAATACCGGCAAGTGTCAGAACGGCTCCAAAAGATGCCAAACATCCGAAGATGAAGATAACGTTTGCCGCAAGTGCAATATTCGCAGCAATACCAGACTTGCCATAGTATAGATACATATAGATCAATACCGCAATGAATGCGAACAGGAACGAAACAAGACCAGCTTGAGAATTCTCTGCCCCGATTGTAGGTCCTACTTTCGTCTGCTCCTTAATTACACATGGTGCCGGAAGGGCTCCTCCATTCAAAAGACCAGCAAGATCCTTCGCTTCGTCAATGGTGAATGACCCTGAAATCTGTGTATTACCTTGAGTGATTGCATTCTGAACACGAGGAGCTGAATATACGACTTCGTCCATAGTGATCGCAACAATACGCTGAACGTTGTCACCTGTCATTTCGGCCCACTTGTCAGCACCTTCTTCTGTCATCGAAAGATCAACCGTAATCGCTCCCGACTGATCATCATACCCTGTAGATGCAGATTTTACATCTTTACCACCTACAAGAGCTTTTCCATTCTCAGGCACACGAATAGCATACAACACATATGCTTTTTCTTTAGAGTTCACGGCAACATCTTCAACATCAGCAGACCACATGAATTTCAGATCTTCCGGAAACAAGTTAAGGACATCATCTCTCCTTAATATAGCATCGACAGCCGTTTTGTTCTCAGATGCCACGTACCCCATCGCATAATCACCAGCAGGTTTAACATAATCTGCCAGACCCTTCTGAGATCCGCCCAGGCTAGTAAGTGATGCAAGTGATTTTGTAGTATCCGTAGAATCTCCTGCCAAAGCAACATCATCCAGTTTAACTTCCTTGGTTCTTGAAACATTCGTCGCTTGTTGCCACTGACCACCTATCTCACTCGGGAAATAAGTTTCAAAAAACTGAAGATTTGCAGTTGACTGAAGTTTTTGAGCAACAGTAGCCTCATCCTGGACACCTGGTAGTTCGATATATAATCTGTTATTCACACCATCACGCTGGATATTCGGCTGAGCAACACCAAACTGATTGATACGCTTACTCATGATCTGCTCCACTCCGTCCATAGACGACGAGGCGATCTTTCTTAAAAACGCTTCAACATCATCATCTGTTGAGTTTATTCCCAATCCTTCAAGATCTGAAGTGCCCAATAAACGAACAACAGGAAGTTTATTTAATCGCTTATTCTCATTGATGAAAAGAGAAATAAAATCACCCCCCTTTTGATTATACTGATTTAATGCACTTTCGAATGGCTTTTTAAAGGTAAGGTCCCGAGGGTTTCTTGCATAGTTCTTCACCATCTCAGGAACAGAGATTTCAAGCGTTACACTCATCCCTCCGACAAGGTCCAATCCAAATGCTAAACTTCTCTTTTTAGATTCTGAAAATGTAGAACCGAAAATAGGGTACACTTTATTCTCTGATTTATCCTTTAAGATTTGATTGACAAAAGCAGCTTTAGCCAAAGCTTCTCCTTCAGGTCTATCGAAATGAGCATACGTCCCATTTGGAAGCAAAGCACTGTCACCTGTGGTTGCAGCTTGTTTCTTCAATTCTACTACTTTCTCGTTAGCCTCCTTATCAGCCTTCTTTTCAACTGATGTAGAAACCCAAGTGAACGACAATTGATAAAAACAAACTACCGTTAACAGTATTGTCAAAAACCAAAAAAATCCTTTATTACGCATCTTCGTAAAACAGTTAGTTATTTATTAAGCCCGCAAATATAGAATTTAGCTTTGTTAAAGTCAATAAAGTATTGCACCTATTTGATAAGTTTATGAAAAAACACTTATTGTAAATGATTCAGAAGGAAAATAGAATCGAACAACGATCACTTTGAAAGGTTCAGATTCACTATTCTGGCTCCGAGACTTATCTCAACTTAAAATTTCCGGATTATTGGAAACCATAACCTGAGATGGTATAAAATTGCTCCACTCCAAATTGAACGTTGAGCGTGTCAAAATTGGAAATTGTCAGATCTTTCCAGTATTTCTTCACCAAACCTATTCCCTTGGCATAGACCTCATATTTACGCCGATAATCGATAAGCGAAATGAACGTGTCTAACTCAACGATAAGAGTGCTATCAAATGAAAGTCCCCCAACGGTAGTTTCATCATGAATATCCTTGTAGTATGCCTCCATTCCGTCAAACATATTGAAGGCATTCGGATTCCATTCTTTGGTTAAGGTAGGCGCAAAAACCAACTTGATCACTCGTTGATTTTCTTCAATGAGTTCCGCGCGGCCTTGATCCAGTATTGCTGTCCATATATCAGTCTGAACCCAAGGTAATGACGAATTATCTCTTTTAAACCGTATAAACTTTCTCGCAACCCTTCCCTCATTATCGATCACCGTATCACCAATCAATGTTCGCAACTGATAGCGAAGCGTATCGTGTTTAACCGCCAATGTCGCGTCATGCTGAATTTCAATTACGTCATAATCAACATACCTCCCATGAGATAAGTCAAAGTATTCGTAATGGAATTGAGGTTGAGGTGAAGGGCCTTTTTTACAAGAGGCAATCACCAGCAAAGTAAAGACGATCAGGCTTCCTATGTAATAACGTGGCAGCATTGTTCTGCTAATGTACAAAAAATCTATTGGTTTGGGTCGATACCCTTGCGTTTAAGCTCATTTAATTTGGCCTCCAAGCCTTTCCCTGTGTATGCAACACCCTCCCAGTAGAACTTTTTACCGATCTCTGTCCCGGCTTCATTGTAGGCATAACACCATCCATGCCGAAGCCCATTACGATAGCGCTCCTGCATCATCTTCTTACCTGAAGCGTGATAACGCTCCCAAATACCGATCTTTCTATTCAATTCATATTTGCCCTTTTCCATAACAGCCCCGTTGGGAAAATACTCTGTGTAATCGCCATTTAATTTTCCATCCGTGTAATAGAATACAGCTGAAATAACTTGCGCTTTCTCATTCGGATCCTCTGGCACAAAATAAACTGTCTTTTTACCATTCAGCTGATCGTTCTTATACGTTTCGGAATTACTGAGTCTGCCTGAAGGTCCAAAATTTAACCAAATAGAATCCTTCTTCTGAGAATTGAAGATGCCGTAAGACATCAACTTCCCATTTTCATGGTAATAAAACGCTTCTGAACGAACCGTTGTTTCGCTGTGTTTAATAATCGCTTTAACTTTTGAAGACTCGTAATAATAAGTAAAGGTACCGATCGGCTTGTCGTCTTTGAACTGCCCTTTATACTGGTATACCTTGCTTCCCTGATAAACCTTACTCCACACACCTTGTTTCTTACCTTTACTGTCCGTCACATTTTGCCCAAAACAGAGAAGAGTTGTCAAGAAAATAAGTAAGAAAACAATCCATTTCATTTTACAAGTATTTTATAAAACTCCTCCAAACTTTCAACGGTAATGTCGGCGACAGTTCTTATTGGTTCAACCGTTTTAACCCTTACAGTTTTCATACCAAGATTCTGACCAAAAACAATGTCTGAATCTGAATCACCCACCATTACAGACCTCGAAAATTCGACAACCTTGTGTTGCCGCTGAGCAAGCAAAGCCATGCCCGGTTTTGGTTTTCGAAGCTGGTTCGTAGGCGAAGCGATGCCCGGAGCATAATAGCTTTTTCGAATCTCTCCTCCGAATTTTTCAACTTCTCGATGGATATAATCATGAATTTCTAAAAGGTTACCTTCCGTCATTATCCCTTTTCCGATCCCCTGCTGATTGGTCACAATAAATACATTCCCAAAGATTCTGGAGAGGCCTGCTATGGTTTCAGGGATTTTGGGCAAGAACTTAAATTCTTCTACGGCTCTCACATATCCTCGCATGATCCGTTCGTTGATCACACCATCTCTGTCAAGAAAAAGTGTCCAGGATTTATCTACACCCCATTCAATCATTCCTCAATGTCTTCTCTATCAAATAAACATTTCGCGTAGAGGAATTTCGGCCGATCATCTCTGCCAAAAAACCAGCTAAAAAGAATTGAACCCCCATGATCATTGCCGCAAGAGCAACGTAGAATTCTGTGCGCGCTGCTATCTTTTGCGCCGTTTTGTCAAAGAAAAGTTTGTCGATACCGATGTAAAAACTAAAACCAAAACCAACAATAAACATTAATACACCCAATACACCAAAGAAATGCATTGGTTTCCTACCAAACTTCCCCATAAACACGACGGACATTAGATCAAGAGGTCCATTGATGAATCTATTTAACCCAAATTTAGTAGTTCCGTATTTTCGTGCCTGATGAACAACCACTTTTTCACCGATCTTTGAAAATCCTGCATATTTTGCAAGAGGTGGGATATACCTGTGCATATCACCATATAATTCGATACTTTTTACAACTGCATTCTTGTAAGCTTTCAGACCGCAATTGAAATCGTTCAAATGAATCCCTGTCAATCGTCGTGCAGCCCAATTGTATAGCTTTGTAGGGATTGTTTTTGTGATCGGGTCGAAACGCTTCTTTTTCCAACCTGAAACGACATCGTAATCATCCTTCATGATCATGTTGTATAGTTCCGGTACCTCGTCAGGGGAATCCTGAAGATCTGCATCCATTGTAATTACAACATCACCGTTGGCAGCCTCGAAACCTTTCTGTAAAGCAGCAGATTTGCCGTAATTACGCTGGAATTTAATACCTATAACGTTTTTATCTTTTTCGTAGAGTTGCTGCACAACATCCCATGATCCATCTTTACTTCCATCATCCACAAAGATAACCTCATAACTAAATTTACAGGCATTCATTACACGCACAATCCATTCATGCAATTCATAAAGAGAATCCACCTCATTATAAAGGGGAACTACAATAGAAATATCCAACTGTTTATTCAAAACACTTTTTTATTTATCCTACAAATATAAAGAAAGGGTTCGAGGCGATGAGTTTCGATAAAATGTTTCCTCAACAACTATTCTTTGATAACCTTGATCACCCTTCCCGCAATCTTGATGAAGTAGATACCAGCCGGAAGTGTACTCAGATCGAGTTCGTGAATACTATCCGTTATTATTTCTGAACATACGATTCCTCCTTGGATGTCGGTCAACAGAAATTCCGATGGAAATTGATCTATACAGATCGTTATGCGATCAGAAAAAGGATTTGGATATACAACCACAGAATACTCTTCTTTCTCCTGCAGCTCGGCAATGTTGCTATTCGTGATCGTCACGAAATCAATCGCTGCCTCTGTTATATTTATATCCGGATCAATATCAGAGATCCTGAATGAAACCTGCATTGAATTCGTAATTGACAAATAATCGGAAAGGCGGATACTGTTCGGTATCCACATTGAGAACTCTGAAGCCTCCGGACCAAAAGCAGCTACCTTGACCACCTCTAAACCATTTGAAACAAACACCTTCAAAGTGTCTTGCGGTGTTGATCCATGCATGCAATAAAACCACCTAAAAAAGTTCAGATGTGGATCTGAGTAAGAAGTAAGGTCCATGGAGGGAGAATAGAGATTTGTAGCTCCCGCATCCACATCATCCGCATCTGGATTCAGCTCTTGCCCGTTACCAGTAACAAATGCTTTATCGGAACAATCGTAGATAACGTCAAGATCAGGAGCCGAATCAGTTGTAGTTGGGAAGGGCTCTCCCCTCTCCCACATTCCAGTAAGAGCATTTCCCGAAACGTTCCATCCAAAATCAAAAGTGAAATCATCGTAATAACCTCTTTCCAGTTCAACATTAATAGTTCCTGTCATATTATTTATCAAAAGGTCTGTACATTTGGTCCTGTACCCCCATTTACCAACCGATACCTGGTAGACATCCTGATAATAAAGAATGAGGTCCTCTTGACCCAGAGCGTTGGTAGTTCCTGTATGTTCCAAGAGAGGAACTTGTAATAAAATCGAGGCTCCTTCAATAGGTAACCCTGTCACAGATTCAGTGACATTGATCGTTAGATTGAACGGTGGTATAGGAATCAGCTGAACATCCTGATAGACAATTGTTCCTTGAGTAAGGACGACGGTAATCGTTTGCGGATAATAGCCAACTTTAGAATAAGTAACTTGAAAGGCGCCAATTCCCAGAATTCCTGTTGCATAGTTCCCTGAATTACCTGTATTGTCAATCTGTTCATTCGTCAAAATCTGAACAGAGGCATTCACTATGGGAAGTCCACTACTGTTATCTGTAACGATCCCTTCAAGGTAAGAAGCCTTCTCATAGGTCGGACCCAAAACGAATAATCCATTGGTCATATCGGATGCGAGAATTGTTCCGCTTGGCAAGAATGGGTATACGCCCCAACAACCAATGAAATCAGAGGACTGACCTAAGTAGGTGTCGTATTCACCAACCTTCACAATATTATTTGGATGGCTCACATCATGTATTACGATACCGTCCGAATAATAACTGGTAATAATATAATCCCCTTTCACATGAACATTATGAGGTGGAACTCCCTCGCCTGGTGAATTTTGAATACGATCCAATTCTGTAATATTTTGAGGATCACTAATGTCATAGGAAGTAATATATGCACCCGCTTCTTCATCAGTTGTATAGACGTAAGAACCAGTTGTGGACGGCCAAATGTTGTGCGAAAATGCATCGGGAGTCACTACAGATCCCAAGAGAACAGGATTGGCTTTATTCGAAACATCAACCAGACTGACAAATCCATTCAAAATGTGGGCAAGAAACATCGTATCATTCCGCACAAAACCATCATGGACATACCAATTATCAAAAACCCCAACTTCTACAGGAGCCATCGGACTGCTTTGAGTATCAAGAATGATCACACCACCATTCCCGCGATTGGAACCAAAAATATAGGCAAAGCCGTTCTCATCAACATAACACGTATGGGCACTTTGCCAGGGTGAACCAGAAGAACCCGTATATTGTGCCGTCGGCAAAGCAGTACTTCCCGGAAGAGGAGAAAGATCAATGATGAGCATTCCGTCATCAGCTTCAGTAGTCACGTATGCATAATCTCCATGAACACATGGATCTCTCCAGATCGAACTTGAACCGGGTTTCCAGAAAACCTCAAAAGGAGCAGAGGGATTCGTCACGTTTACAACGGATGTACCTTCGGTTGTACCAACGATAGCATATTCGTTACCCATCTCATCAACGTAACCCCATACATCGTTGAGATTCGCATTGTGAAGGGCCTGATAATCTATATGTGACAACGAATCAATATTCAATTGGGAGGCAGATGAACCGGCAAAAAACAAACAGACAATAAGGAATAATGACCTCATACAAATAGTTTGAACGAATATACAAAAAGAGAGCAGGGAATCAAAGAATAAAGATGCTTGCAAGAATAAAAATGAGGATGATAATTGCGTACTGCCAAAAATCAACAAAGTATGGAAAATACTTCTTGTAAACTTCTCTCAATCCCATAAGACAAATTTACTCTATTTTACATGAAATTCTTTTATTAAACGCCGAAATACAAAGGAAATTTTAGGGCATTATTTATTACCTTTGTTGGTATTAAAATGAAGCTATGGCAAAAGAATCGATCGTTGAAACTACAGAATCAATAGATTTTCAATCTTTTAAGAACGAAGTTCTGGAAGACTACCGACTTGCTTGTATTTCCCGTGAGGCATCTCTATTGGGTCGCAAAGAGGTATTGACCGGTAAAGCGAAGTTCGGGATCTTTGGTGACGGAAAGGAATTAGCACAGATCGCTTTAGCCAAGCAGTTCAGGGACGGCGATTTCCGTTCAGGATATTACCGTGATCAAACGTTAATGATGGCGATCGGTCAGTTGAATGTTCAGCAATATTTTGCAGGGTTGTATGCTCACACTGACGAGGATGTTGAACCTCAATCAGCAGGCCGTCAGATGGGAGGTCATTATTCCACAAGAAACCTCGATAAGAATGGGGAATGGAAGAACCTGACAGGTCAAAAGAATAGTTCAGCCGACATCTCTCCGACAGCAGGTCAGATGCCACGACTTCTAGGACTGGCACAAGCTTCAAAAGTTTACAGAAATCATCCTACTCTTAAGGACCTTGAGAAGTTCAAGAAATTCTCTAATAATGGAAACGAAGTAGCATTCGGTACGATCGGTGATGCATCCACTTCGGAAGGACCATTCTGGGAAACGATCAATGCTGCAGGTGTACTTCAGGTGCCGATGGTGATGTCGGTTTGGGATGACGGATATGGGATCTCTGTTCCAAGAGAATTCCAGACAACAAAAGGAAGCATTAGTGAGGCACTTGCAGGAATGCAGCGAACAAAAGATAAACCGGGATACGAGATCTTCGTAACGAAGGGATGGGATTACGCTCACCTTTGCGAAACGTACGAAAAAGCGGTAAAGATCGCTAGAGAAGAGCATGTTCCGGTGCTGGTTCACGTTAAAGAAGTAAATCAGCCACAGGGTCATTCTACTTCTGGTTCACATGAGCGTTATAAATCAGAGGATCGCTTGAAGTGGGAGTCAGATTTTGACTGTATCAATAAGTTCAAAGAATGGATCCTCGATTTCAATGCAGATGGTCAGACGATAGCAATTGAGGAAGAACTTGAGGTTATTCACAAAGAGGCAAAGAACTCCGTTCGCGACCAAAAGAATGCTGCATGGAAAGCATTCACAGATGATATTAAATCTGATCTGGCAGAGTCCATTTCACTCCTGAAAGCCGTTGCTTCAGAAAGTCCGAACTCAGTTTTCATTCAAAAAGAAGTTGAGGCGCTGGAAAGAGCTTTCGAACCGATCCGAAAGGATGTGATGACGGCTGCACGCAAGGTACTAAGAATGGTACGTGAGGAACGCACTGCTTCTAGGGCGGCACTTTCAATTTGGATCAAAAAGAAGATCGAACACAATTTCAACCGATACAGTTCTCATCTTCATTCTGAATCGAAATTTGCAGCATTGAATATCCCTGGAGTACCTCCAACATACGATAGCTCGAACACTCAGGAGGATGGAAGGATCATTCTTCGCGACAATTACAAAAGGATCTTTGAGAAATATCCTGAAGCATTGATCTTCGGTGAAGATGCCGGTAAAATCGGAGGAGTAAACCAAACCCTTGAGGGTATGCAGGAGCAATTTGGCACTTTACGTGTAGCAGATACCGGAATCAGAGAATGTACAATCATCGGACAAGGCATCGGAATGGCTATGCGCGGTTTGAGGCCGATCGCTGAGATTCAGTATCTGGATTACCTGCTATATGCAATTCAGGTGTTGTCAGATGATCTTGCCACTGTGCAGTATCGCACGAAGGGAGGACAAAAAGCACCGTTGATCATCAGTACAAGGGGTCACCGTCTGGAAGGGATCTGGCACAGTGGTTCACCGATGGGAATGATCGTTAACTCGATACGTGGTATTCATGTCTGTGTTCCTCGAAACATGACAAAAGCAGCAGGTTTCTACAATTTATTGATGGAAGCTGATGAACCAGCATTGGTGATCGAGCCGTTGAACGGATACAGAACCAAAGAACCAATGCCTACAAATATCGGAGAGTTTAAAGAACCTCTTGGAATTCCTGAGATCATTCGTAAAGGAAGTGACCTAACCATGGTATCGTATGGCTCAACATTCAATTTGTGTGAGATCGCAGCCAAGCAACTTTCCGAACTTGGTATTGAAGTAGAACTGATCGATGTTCAAACATTAATCCCGTTCGACATCAACCACATGATCGCGGATTCTGTTGCGAAAACAAATAGATTATTGATCGTTGACGAAGACGTTAGCAGTGGTGCAACGGCATACATACTGGACAAGGTGTTGGTTGAACAGAAAGCATACTATCATCTTGATTCAGCTCCTGAAACGCTTAGTGCTAAGGATCATCGTCCGGCATATGGTTCAGACGGGGATTATTTCTCGAAGCCAAGTATTGATGATATCGTTGAGAAAGTTTATGCGATGATTAATGAGGCAGATCCGGAAAGTTTTCCTTCTATCTACTAAGTTGCATAAAATTTCAAGGGCAATAAAAGTATCCCTTTCATTGTGGTCTGCAGCCAGTAACAGAACCTGTTTTGGAAATTAGCGTTCATCAAAATGAAACCATGAATTACACTGAATATCTTTCTTTGTTTGATCCTATTATAGATGGAACGAATAAAAGTTCGCCATATGACAATCCTCATTTCATCGAATACACGAAGCTGAACCAGAGCCGAATGAATCGTTGGCATAAGAAAGGAGAACTCAGCGAAAATACGAGATCGACTGTTCAGTCAATTTCCTCTTCTCAAACCTGGATCGTAATCACTGAACCCTGGTGTGGTGATGCATCCCACATCGTTCCCTTCATCAAAAAAATGGCTGATCTAAACCCACTGATCAATCTTCAGATCCAGTTGCGTGATGCCGTAAATTCCGAGATCAATAACTATCTAACCAATGGAGGTAAATCCATCCCAAAACTGATCGTTCGCAATGAAGACGGGAAGGACCTGTTCAACTGGGGACCTCGACCAAAACCCTGTCAAGATTTGTTTTATGAACTCCGGGACAAAGGAATCGATCCACAGGAACGAAAGATCGAAATACAGAACTGGTACAATCACGATCATGGAGATGCGATCCAACATGAAATTGTTCATCTTATTAAACAGAACTAACCAACACAAAAAAAGGGACGATCATCGTCCCTTTTTTTTTAGTCTCTTTTTTTTAAATCAAAGTGTGATCATTCCTCCAATGATCAGTCCTACAGCACAAACGGCCAAAACTGCATACTGAAGAACTGAAGGCTTCAATGTTGCAACTTCTTCATTCTCCTCACTTGACATTGCTGTCATTAAGAGACGTAAGTAATAATAGATACCGATACCGGAATTGATCACCGCGATGATCACTAAAACAGGATACTGATCAAAAGCATTCGAGAATACCATGTATTTACCAAAGAATCCTGCCAATGGTGGAACCCCTGCTAACGAAAGCAATCCAAGTACCATCATAAAGCCAATGAACGGATTCTTTCTCCCGATCCCTTTGTATGCCTCGATATCATCTGAATCGTTATCTACAACAAGAGAGATCACGATCAGCGTGATGATCGAAAGACCATAACCCAACAAGTAGATCCACAAATTCCAAACAGTTTCAAAATTCTGCACCATGATCGCCAAAAGCGCATATCCTGCGTTGGAAATACTCGAGTATGCCAACATACGCTTGAACTTCGTCTGACGCAACGCAGAAAGGTTACCAACGAACATCGTCAGGATCGCAAGACCGAATAAAGCTCCAACCCATAGATCACTCAGATCACCAAAAGTGAAAGTGAACATGTTCATAAAAGCGAACAATCCTGCCAACTTCACTACGGCGGCCATGAATCCGGTTACAATGTTCGGACTTCCACCGTAGACATCCGGGCTCCAGAAATGGAAAGGAGCAGCTCCGATCTTGAAAAGGAAACTTGCCATAACCATCAATACACCAACATTCAGCAATGTACCCTGCGCGGTTCCTTCATTGATCAACATGCTGATCTCATCCAGCTTAAAGGTTCCGGTCGCTCCATAGATCCAGGCAATACCGAACAACAGGATACCCGTTGCGAACGATCCCGTAAAGAAATACTTGATCGAGGCTTCAGTCGAACGAAGATCCTTTTTACGCGTCCCTGCCATGACATAAATGGGAATGGAAAGGATCTCCAGTCCAATGAAGAACATGAACAAGTCCGTAAAGCTCACCATGCACATTGCCCCAACCAAGGAGAACAACAACAACGAGATATATTCTCCGGTATGCTCCGGTTCACGCTTAAAATAATCGTAACCTCCCACGACAATAAGCAATGCAAAAGACATTGCGAGAGCACTAAAAATAATGGCTACTTTATTGAATTCAAGTCCTTCGTAATTAACCAATGGATTCGGTGAGTACCATTGATTAATCATCAAAGCGATGGCAACCGATAATCCAACAACAGCCGTACCCAGCACCAAAGCAGGTTTCTTCGCCATTGCGATGAACATGGATATCAATCCCGTTACAAATACTACTATTAACGCGTCCATATTAAGGTACTAATGTATTATCAGCTTGCATAGACTGGAAAAGATTATCCAAGCTTGGTCCAACAAAATCAATTACAGCCTGCGGGTAAACTCCAAGGATCACAACAAACGCTGTGATGATGAAGAATGCCAGCACCTCATTCCAGGTAAGGTCCTTAAATGCTTCGATCTTTGGCGCTCCGAACATACTTCTCTGATAAGCACGCAGGGTGTAAACCGCACCGAAAACAAGTGTAGTCCCGGCGATCAATCCTACGATCCAGTTGTAGGAATAAAGACCTTTCAATAGCAGGAATTCACCTATGAAACCTGAAGTGAATGGAACAGAAACAGAAGCAAAACCGATCACTGCGAACCAAAAAGCAAACTTAGGAGCCAATGTAGCAACACCTCCCATTTCGCTTAATTCTCTCGTCTTCAATCGCTGTTCCAGAATACCAGCCGCAAGGAACAAACCTACAGCAACCAAACTGTGGTTTGCGATCTGAAGGAACGATGCAGAAAGTGCTTCCTTGTTCCAAAGCATGATACCGGCAGCGATCAATCCAACGTGACTGATCGACGCAAAAGCGAACAAACGCTTCATATCAGTCTGCCTGATTGCGAGGATTGCCGCATAAACGATACCGATCAAACCAAGTGTAATCACCAAGCATTGCATCTCGTCGAATGCCTCAGGAGCGATTGGTAACATCCATCTTACCATTCCATAAAGTGCCATTTTAAGCATCAACGCTGAAAGCAACATGGTGCCGGCCATAGGCGATACCGTGTAGGTAGACGGTTGCCAAGTATGGAAAGGGAACAACGGGATCTTAATAGCAAACGCTAGAAAAAATCCACCCATGATCCAGAAAGCTGACTTAGCGGTGAGTTCCACCGCCATCAAACTTTCATGCGAGAAGTCCTTTGAATAAGTCCCCAGGGCCATTAGTGAAAGTAACATGGCCAAGGACCCTACGAATGTGTATATAAAGAACTTCATCAATGCTTTTTTGCGGTCCTCTGCTCCATACCACAAAGCGATAAGAAAAATCGGTATCAATGTAAGTTCCCAGAAGATATAGAACATGATACCATCCATCGCTGTGAAAACACCCAACAATCCGAACTGCATCAACATGACCATTGAGTTAAACGAACGCTCACTCGCTGTTTTCTGGTTCAAATTACTCAAGAGGATAACTGTCACCATTACGTTCACCAGAATCACCATGAACAGGCCTAATCCATCAAAACCCATTTTGAACGTTAAACCAAATGGAAGTATATAGTTTGGATCGAACAAACTCACCGTAGACGATGGTGAAAAAGCGGAAGCGCGAATGATCGTAGCAACTAGCGAGGCCAATGCACCCGTGAGTCCAACGTATCTCACCAAATTCTTTGGAGAGATCGCAGCGACCAAAGCAAATATTAAAGGTATGCTAAACAGTTCCAAAACTTAAAATTTTACAAGATAATACACTCCCAAACCGATAATGCCTACCACCATCCACAATAAGTAACTAGATATGATACCCGTTTGCCACTTTCGCACCAGTTCACCTGAGCGGTCGATCAATCCGACCAAACCGTAAACTGATTTATTCAATACAAACAACTCAATAAATTGATGCCCTTTCTCTGACAACCAAGTTACCGGCATCACAAACAATGCATTATAAATTTCGTCAAAGTAAAGTTTTTTGTTTGATGCCAACTCCCAGCCTTTCAACTGATCATCTGACTTCGCCATCGAACTGTTCTTGACATAAACAGTGAAAGTCACAAACAAGATTACCAAGGTCATGACAACTGCAGCCCCCATTAGCAACATCGCCTGACTGCTTGATAAATGATGCGTTTCTATCAATTCAAGACCCCGTGTATTGTGCTCCAGGTAGTGAGACATCCAGTGAGTACCTGATTTAAGCACTACTCCAGGAAGGTTCAGCGCACCACCGATCACTGACAATACAGCAAGAACGATCAATGGAAGGGTCATTGTCTTTGGACTTTCATGCAAATGATGTTTCTGCTCTTCAGTTCCCCTGAATTCTCCGTGGAAAACCAGGAAGTACATTCTGAACATGTAGATCGCTGTCATTGCAACAGAAACCATCAGAATCCCATAAAGTACAGGATTGTGCATCACTGCATGTGCAAGGATCTCATCTTTTGAGTAGAAGCCGGAAAGAAGAGGGAATCCAGCGATCGCCAACGTTCCAATGAGGAATGTAATGTGTGTAACAGGAATGTATTTTTTCAAGCCACCCATCACACGAATATCCTGCTCATGATGCATCGCGTGGATCACACTACCCGAGCCAAGGAACAACAATGCTTTGAAGAAGGCGTGTGTCGTAACGTGGAACATCGCAGCAGTATATGCTCCCATTCCCAAGGCTACGAACAAAAGTCCAAGCTGTGACACCGTTGAATATGCCAATACCTTTTTGATATCGTTTTGACGAAGTGCGATGAAAGCAGCTACCAACGACGTCGCAAGACCAACATACAACATGATATCCTGTGTCATTTGAGCTCCTGGATGTTCGAACAAGAAGTTTGAACGAACTGTCAGGAAGATACCAGCAGTTACCATTGTTGCTGCGTGGATCAAAGCAGAAACCGGAGTTGGTCCCGCCATCGCATCAGGTAGCCATGTAAACAAAGGAATCTGAGCAGACTTTCCGGTGGCACCAATGAATAAACATATCGTAATACCAAACATCATCCAGGTTGTCGGCGCCACTTTTTCAACAAGTAATTTATCTGCCAGTTCAGAATATTCCAAGGTACCGAACTGTGCAAGTATCAGGAACAAACCGATCAATAAGCCTAGGTCACCGATACGATTCATGATGAATGCCTTTCTTGCGGCCAAACCATTCAACATTCCCTTCTCAAGATCATTGTAATGGAAACCGATCAACAAATACGAGCAGATACCTACACCTTCCCATCCGAAGAACAACATGAAATAGTTACTTCCAAGAACGAGGATCAACATAGCAAAGATGAAGAGGTTCAAGTAGGTAAAGAACTTGTAATACCCTTTGTCATGGCTCATGTAACCCATTGAGAACAGGTGAATGAACGAACCAACTCCAGTTACGATCAAGGTCATCCAGATAGATAGGGAATCCAGTTGAAGGCTAGCATTCAGACTGAAATCCTCTAGTTTGATCACATGGAAAAGATGAACGATCTTTTGCTCATGAACAGAATTGAATAGCATCAACGTAAGACCAAAAGCGATGAACATAACAGTGGTCCCTATTGTTCCTACCATCTTTCTCGCCATGTTCTTACCCAAGGTACCATTGATAAGCGCACCTAAAAGTGGAAGCGCCAATATTGTGAGTATTAACTGATCTACTGACATTGCTTATCCTTTTAATTTATTAAACACTCCGATATCAGTAGTGCGCAGATTTCTATAAGCCATTATCAGGATCGATAGACCTACGGTAGCTTCCGCTGCTGCAACGACCATAATGAAAAATACGAAGATCTGTCCGTCAGCCTTCCCGAAATAAGTTGAGAAAGCGACAAGAAGAAGGTTTACAGAATTCAACATTAATTCAATGCACATCAACAGGATGATCGCATTACGACGGATCAGTACTCCAACTGCACCGATGGCAAACAATAAGGTTGCCAGGACTATGTAGAACTGAATAGATACGCCGGATTGAAAAATACTAGCCAATACCATTCTTAATCAATTATTTGTTTTTCACGTTTTGCCAGGAAAACCGCTCCCACCATTGCTGCAATGAACAATACGGAGGACACCTCAAAGGGTAGCACATATTTCGTGAACAATAGACTTCCAAGATTCTCAACTAATCCCTGATCGCTCGTTTCAAGAGATGATGCGGTTGAGATGATCACTCCATCGCGCAAAGCTGCAATCAAGACAGTAAACAAAGCTCCTCCTGCAACAGCTGCGGCAACCTTCACTAAAAGTGATGTCTTGGGTTCATTCTCTTGCTTAAGGTTCAACAACATCAATACGAAAAGGAACAATACCATGATCGCACCGGCATAAACAATAATATTTACCACTGCAATGAACTGCGCATTCATAAGAATATAATTCGAAGAGATAAGAAAGAAGGTCAATACAAGGTAAAGGACACTTCTGACAGGGTGTTTACTGAGGATGACCATCAATGCAGATCCTACAGTTAAACCACCCAAGATTGTAGCGATTAGTTCTAGACTCATTTTTCAGTTCTTTTTCCGGTATGTTGTCTCTTTGTAATGTCAATCGGGTTGTTCATATCTTCAACCAATTTATCCTTACCATAAATGAATTCATTTCTTTCGAAGTTCGAAGGAACGATCCTGTCAGTTAGAAAGATCGCTTCTTTCGGACATGCTTCTTCACAAAGTCCACAGAAGATACAGCGCAACATATTGATCTCATAAGTCTCCGCATATTTCTCTTCTCTGTATAAGTTCTCCTC
>Ga0315902_10003642_pt1 | contig 22849 bp, 20 predicted proteins | sample LakEriMetagenome_9_FD_203523 | JGI IMG/M metagenome (GOLD analysis project Ga0315902, IMG submission 203523) | Freshwater fungal communities from buoy surface, Lake Erie, Ohio, United States - Buoy 12 MA117 | ecosystem: Environmental > Aquatic > Freshwater > Lake > Lake biofilm | place: USA... | reverse complement strand
TTCTTCAAGAGTGAATTCAGGTCTGGTTGTCCAGCATTGACCCAGGCGGTATACCAGTAACTGGAAACTGCAAAAATGCTTTCACGCATGCGCCGTTCAACCATTCCATGAAGTTGCTGATGATACGCCACAGTAAAGGCAGCAGCGTATTGACGGATAATTATTCCGTTTCTGTTTTCAAATGCGTATTTATAATCTTTCGGAAAACTTGCTGTTAACTCTTTTTCTGTTTGCAATACTGTATCTGCAGCTGCCGCACTTTCCAATACCCGATTCCAGATAAACTGTTCGGGATTTTGAAGGTATACAGCCCTGCCTATCCAAAAATTGAATTGAGCATCAGCCAACAGCTCTGGCACCCGGCTTTCCCAAAAACCATGAATGCCATGCTGGCCTGTGTATTGTCCGTTGTGGTTGTGACAGGCATGCAGCGGTACATGAGCGTCGCTGATATAATGTCCAATCTCTGCACTGATTTTCAGAATACGGTTCGCATCTTTTTCCTGAAATGCTTTTGTAAGCCGGAACAACATTCGCTGCACCCACCACGGAACGATACCGTGTGCCATCAATGTATCTTCCGAGTAACAGGCAGCAGCTTCCTGATAATTGCGTGGCAGATTCTGGTATGGATATGCACCATAATGATCGATGTCGATATAGTGCCGGGGACCTTCTTCTTTCAAGGCATACCTGCGTTTATCCGGATCTACAGAATGAGCGGCTATAAAATCGATATGCGTTTTATAGAAGGGAAGCATTTCAGGAGGAAGCAAAAACACTGCGAGGTAGTTGATTTTCTGATGTCCGTAGAATCCCCAGCAAAAACTTCGTAAAGAAAGGATGAGCAGCAGAATGCTGATAAAAAAAGATTTCATACAGGTGTTTTTCAGGTTATATATTAAATCCTAATCTTCTTCTACAGTAGTTACGCCTCCGCTGATGGAAAATTTCATTGCTTCCGCGGCAGAGATATTGGCGTCCAGTTTTTTTACTCTACCCGTTGGAATCAGGTATACATGACCGGCAATGGAATAACTCATGGGGATATACACAGCAACATAATCTTCCAGCCCGAATTGGTCCATTGATTCCTGCGTTAGAAAACCAACCCTCCACACATCGTTATCGTCAATGTTCGCAAGTACGGGTTTGTTGAATTTCTTTTTTTCTCCGGCAAAGGCTTCAAAAAAATCTTTGGTGGTTCCGTAAATGAATTTGATGCCCGGAACTTTTTCCATCCAGTTTTCAAAAAAATTGAATACTCTCGACCGGATAAAAAAGGTACTCAGATAACCCACCAGGATAATGGAAGATATAATTAGTAGAAACCCAAGTCCAAAATTGCGTACGCTTACATTCCCTTTTTCATCCTGAAATGTAAATATGGGAAGCAGTTCGTCGATGCTGGTTACGACCCAGTAAACTGCATACACGGTAATGATTATGGGTGCCAGAACAAGCAGTCCCTGAAGAAAATACTGGATGAGTTTTTTATAAAACGGAACGGGGCTCATACGGGATGTTTAGTATTGCTCAAAAGTACAGCATTCAAAAAGGGCAAATACTCCATTTTTAAACAGGAAAATAAATTTCCGAAAGGAAACTTCTGCAACTTAAAAAGTTTCCTTAGTTTTGCGCCCCGGATGGAAACCCAGCGCCGTATATTAGAGAAAGCGAACGAGCAATTCAAGCGCTTCGGCATTCGTTCAGTCTCGATGGATGATATTGCCGCTCAGTTAGGCATCAGTAAGAAAACCATTTATCAGTATTTCGAGGATAAAGACACATTGGTTGATGCCGTCATGCAGGAAGAAGAGGTGCGTATGCACACCGACTGTTCCCGATGCAGAGAAGCGTCTTCGGATGCAGTGGATGAAATGTTTCTGGCGATGGACCGGATACTCGAACAGTTCTCGCAGATGAATCCCGTTGTGATCTACGATCTGGAAAAATTTTATCCGGTGGCTTATCAGCGTTTTCAGAGGATGAAGAATAATTATCTGTACGGAGTGATCCGAAACAATCTGCTCCGCGGCATCGAAGAAGGATACTATCGTCCCGAACTCGATGTGGATATTGTTACCCGCTATCGCCTGGAGTCGATGATGCTTCCATTCAATTTATCGGTGTATCCTCAGGGAAAATTTCACCTGACAGAAGTTGCCCGTGAAATCATGAGTCTTTTTCTCTTTGGTTTGGCCACTTCGAAAGGATATCAGCTCATTCAGAAATACAAAAAACAAAAAAATAAACTCTGATATGCTTTTAAGAAAAAAGGTATTACTCATTGGTATATTAAGTATAGGTATGTCATCTTCCCTGACGGCACAGGAAGAACGTAGAATTTCTGTTCAGGAAGCAGTGGGGTTGTCGCTGAAAAATAACCCGGAACTAAAAATCTTAAAACTCGATTCACTTAAGCAAAAGGCTCTTAACAAGCAGGTAACCGGACTTTCACTACCACAGGTAACGGCTAATGTGCAAGGAGCACATTATCTTACGTTGCCCAAAATTTTATTTCCGAGTACGGGGGAAAGCAGCATTTATGATGTGCTGAATCGGGAAGGAGTGAAAGATGCAAACGGAAATATCATACAACCTCGCTTTGATTTTAAGGTGCAGGAATTTTCTTTTGTCCAGCCCTGGAGCATCAACAGCAGCGTTGGACTGAATCAGCTGCTCTTTCAGCCGGAAGTATTTGTTGGTCTGCTTGCCCGCAACACCCTTATGGAATTTGCCGGCAACAATATCTCGGTCGCAGAAGACAAACTCCGCGAACAGGTACAGAAAGCGTATTATCAGGTGTTGATTGCACAGCAACAACTGACTGTTTTACAACAAACCATTCAGCGAATTGAAAAATTATATAAGGATCAGGATCAGCTTTTTAAAAATGGTTTTATAGAAAAGCTGGATCTTGATAAAACACTGGTATCCCTCAACAATACCCGTTCAGCAGAAACACAGTTAAAAAACACGATAGAAATCGGCCTGGCAGCATTAAAATTTTCGATGGGTCTTGATCAGAAAGAAAAACTGATTTTAACCGACCAGCTTACCGATACTTCATTAAAAGATCAGCTCCTGCAGGATGAAAAAATAAATTATCAGAACCGGAGTGAATACCGGTTGTTGCAAACGGCTCAAAAGCTCGGCGCTATTGATGTGCGTCGTTATAAACTCGGTGCTTACCCGACTATCGCTTTTTTCTATCAGTTTCAGCAGCAGGGTCAGCAAAACAAAAACTTTTCTGCATTTACCGGAAAAAGCTGGTTCTGGTTTAATGCTAACCTGATTGGGTTGAGTATGAACCTTACCATTTTCGACGGCTTTCAGCGAAAAAGTAAAATGCTTCAGGCGGAATACGAACTGGAGAAAACTAAAAATAAAACGATTCAGTTTCAGCAGGCAGTGGATCTAGAGTTTACGATCGCTTCCACCAATTTAAAAAATGCGCTGCTCAATATGGACGTACAAAAAAAGAACATGGAGCTGGCAGAAAAGGTGTTTCAGACAACCAGGAAAAAATATGAGCAGGGACTCGGCTCCACATTTGAATTGTTGCTTACCGACACGGAATGGCAGCGGGCCCAGGGAAGTTATTTCGAATCGCTTTATAATGCAACTCTTGCAAAAATCAATTATCAGAAAGCTACGGGCAATCTTAAAGGAGGATTAAAATAAAATCAGAACTAAATCAATTTATTGAAACATCTTCTACTAATCAGAATTTCAAAACAGAAACAATAACGATACATTTATGAAAAAGAATACGTGGTTAATATTTCTTCTGGCTGTGATAACTGTTGCAGCAGCATGTAAACAGGAAGTGAAACAAAACAGTTTGGCTGATAAAAAATCTAGGCTCGAAAAGCTCAAAAAGCAACAAACGGATCTTTCTGCTGAGATTCGAATTCTCGAAGATGAAATTGCCGTGCTGGATACAGCTGCTCAGTCTGGCTCAAAATCCAAGCTGGTGGGTATTCTTCCGGTAAGTGCACAACCTTTTTCCCATTACATTGATTTGCAGGGAAAAATTGACGCCAGCGATATCTCGTATATCGCGCCTCCCAATGGTCAGGGAGGGGTGGTTACAGATATTTATATCAAAGAAGGAGATGTTGTTAAGAAAGGTCAGCTGGTATTGAAGCTGGATGATCGTCTACTTCGTCAGCAAATTAAAATCAATGAAACCCAGCTGGCGCTTGCCAAAGATTTGCTGCAGCGCACACAGAACCTCTGGAATCAGAATATTGGTTCAGAGATTCAGCTGCTGCAGGCAAAAACACAGGTTGAAACGCTGGAACGTGCCATTGCCACTACCAATGAGCAGATCAAACAATTTACCGTATACGCCCCTGCCGATGGGGTGGCTGATTTAGTCAATATACGTATAGGTGAGTTTTTTACCGGCGCCAATCAATTCGGATTTCAGATTCGCATTGTAAACAACAGAACGCTGAAGGCGGTCGTGGAGGTTCCGGAGAATTATATGTCTAAAGTAAAACAGGGAAGTGAAGTTGTTGTATCAGTTCCTGATATGAATCAGGAATTCAATACAAAGATTCGTAGAACCTCTATGTTAATCAATCCCAACACGCGTACATTCACTGCGGAAGCAGAGGTGCCTGGCGGTACTTTGCGTCCGAATACAGTAGCCACAATCCGTATCAAGGATTACAGCACACCAAGTTCGATTGTTGTTCCCGTGAACCTGATTCAGTCTGATGATCGTTCCAAATACATCTTTGTACTGGATAAAGATTCTAAAGGAAGAATGGTGGCTACAAAGAAGCCCGTTGTAACGGGTGAATCTTACCGCGATCAGATTGAGATCAAATCCGGAATCGAACAGGGTACTATTTTGATTTCAGAAGGATATCAGGGTTTGTATAACGGACAGCTGGTACGTACACAATAAAAAATCGATTCAAAAATTAAAACAGAGAATCCCGTTTAACGGGTGGAGATCAAAAAATAAATAAAGATGCAATCAAAATTTTTGGAAGGAGTCGCCAAGACCTTTCGCGAATTTCGTCCTACCAGCTGGAGTGTAGATAACCGAACGGCTATTTACATCATTACGATCATCATCACTATTTACGGACTCTTCAAATTCAACACACTTCCCAAGGAACAGTTTCCGGATATTGTGGTACCAACGATCTCAGTAACGACTGTATATTTCGGAAACTCACCCGCAGATATAGAGAATCTTGTAACACGTCCGATTGAAAAACAAATCAAGAGCATCAGCGGCGCGCGTGTTATTAAAGTACAGTCTACCTCGCAGCAGGATTTTTCACTCATTGTTGTTGAGTTTGATACGGATGTAAAAGTTGAGCTTGCCAAGCAGAAGGTAAAAGATGCGGTGGATAAGGCCAAAACTGATTTACCGCAGGATCTTACGGCACAGCCTAATGTTCAGGAGTTTGCATTCAGTGAAATTCCGATCATGTTTGTTAATATCAGTGGGGATTACGATCCGGTTAAACTCAAACAATACGCGGATAAATTACAGGATCGTTTTGAAGAACTGAAAGAAATTACCAGGGCTGACATCGTCGGTGCTCCGGAAAGAGAAATTCAGATCAATGTTGATCCATTGAGAATGGCCGGAGCCAGGGTTACTTTCAACGATATCGAAAATGCTGTTCGAAGAGAGAATAATGATATCACCGGCGGCCAGGTAGAGGTAGGCACCATGAAACGAACCGTGCGCGTGCGTGGTCAGTTTTCAGGTGTACAGGATCTTCAGAATATTATTGTTAAAAGCATCTCCGGAGCACCAATTTATCTGAAAGATATTGCAACTTTAAAAGATACGGTTAAGGAAAGGGAAAGTTTTGCCAGGCTGGATGGCAAAAATGTCATCACGCTTAATATAGTGAAGCGCAGCGGTGAAAACCTCATCAATGCTGCAGATCGTATCAAAGCTACCATTGAGGAAATGCGTGCTGCCGATTTACTGCCGAAGGATCTGAAAGTAACCATTACCGGAGATCAGAGTAAAAACACAAAAACTTCGTTTAACGAATTGGTGAATACCATCATCATCGGATTTATACTGGTATTACTCATTCTGATGTTTTTTATGGGCGTAACCAATGCTTTCTTTGTAGCTCTAAGCGTTCCGCTCAGCGTCTTCGTTTCATTTTTATTTCTGCCTGTAGCCGATTCGATTGTTGGTACGGGAGTAACACTCAATTTCATTGTGCTCTTCGCATTGTTGTTTGGGCTCGGCATTATCGTAGATGATGCGATAGTGGTGATTGAAAATACACATCGTATTTATCATAATGGTAAGGTGCCGGTATTACGAAGTGCAAAGGAAGCCGCAGGAGAAGTGTTTATACCGGTACTGGCAGGAACGGCCACAACCCTTGCGCCCTTTTTCCCTCTGTTATTCTGGAAAGGAATTATTGGGAAATTTATGATCTATCTACCCACGATGCTCATCCTCACGCTGGGTGCTTCTCTAATTGTTGCATTTATCATCAATCCTGTTTTTGCAGTTAGTTTTATGAAGCCCGAAGGCAGAGCTTATGATGATCCGAAAAAAGCCATTTTCAAAAAATGGTATTGGTGGGGTTTCTGGGCCGTTGGCCTTATAAATCATTTGATGGGAAATCATGGTACCGGCAATTTTCTTTTTCTGATTCCCTTGCTCGCCTTGCTCAATCGTTATGTGCTGCGGGATTCTATTTACTTTTTTCAGGAAAAAATCCTGCCACTCCTGATGAATAAGTATGAGCAGTTGCTGCGATGGGCACTGGTGGGTCGTCGTCCGGTCTATCTCCTGATCAGCTTATTTGTGTTGTTCCCGGTGTCAGTAATCCTTCTTGTTTTACGAGGAAACTCCACCACGTTTTTCCCGAGCGGAGATCCGAACTTTATTTATGTTTATTTGAAAATGCCGGTAGGTACCGATGTGAAATATACTGATTCGGTAACGGCATTATTGGAACAGAAGGTGTATAAAATTCTGGAAAATGAAAAACCCGGCGAACCCGGTTCTATTGTTGAAAGTGTAATTTCAAACGTGGCGGTAAGTGCCAATAATCCGCGCGATAATAACCGAAGTGTACAGCCGAATCTTGGTCGTATTCAGATTTCTTTTATCGAATTTGAAAAGCGGCATGGTAAATCAACAGGCGTTTATCTCGATCAGATTCGTAGTAGTATCAAGAATATACCAGGTGCTGCTATTAGTGTAGAAAAAGAAGATGGAGGTCCTCCTACTGACCCTCCGGTTAATATCGAAGTCATCGGTGAAGATTTCGGACAACTGGCAATGGTTGCGCAGGATTTATACAATTATCTTGATACCAACCGGGTGGAGGGGATTGATAACCTTCAGCTGGATGTCGATCTCAACAATCCGGAAATAACGATTACTGTTGACCGGGAACGTGCCCTGATCGAAGGGGTGAGCACAGGACAGGTAGGTATGGAAATCCGGACCGCGCTCTTTGGAAAAGAAGTAAGCAAACTCAAGCAGGGAGATGATGAATATAAAATTCAGCTGCGATACAGCGATCTGCAGCGCAATAACATTACCGATCTTATGAATATGAAAATCACGTTTCGTGATTTCAATACCGGACAAATCAAACAGGTGCCGATTTATTCCATCGCCCGTTTTGATTATACCAACACCAGCGGAGGCATTAAACGCAAGAATCTGAAAAGAACCATTCAGTTGCAGTCGAACGTGGCTGATCCGACTCAAACCGCTGTTATCAACGCAGCTTTAAAAACCAAGATCGAAGATTTTAAAAATAAAGTGCGGATTCCTGAAGAAGTGGTCATTCGTCAGAGCGGTCAAAGTGAACAGGAGGCGGAAACCAATACTTTTCTGGGAACAGCATTGATGATCTCCATTGGACTTATCTTTCTGATTCTCGTTTTACAGTTTAACAGTCTGAGTAAACCCTTTATCGTGATTACGGAAATATTTTTCAGCATCATCGGTGTGCTGATCGGATATGCACTGACCGGTAAAATAATTGCTACAATCATGATGGGCGTTGGTGTTGTGGGTCTGGCGGGTATTGTTATTAAAAATGGTATTTTACTGATTGAATTTACCGATGAGCTTCGCAAGAGAGGATACCGTACAAGGGAGGCTGCTATACAAGCGGGAAAGATCCGGATTATTCCTGTTTTACTGACTGCACTTGCAACGATATTCGGACTGGTTCCTCTGGCAGTAGGGTTTAATATAGACTTCGTCTCTTTCTTTCAGCATTTAAATCCTAAAATCTTTTTTGGTGGAGATAGTGTTGTATTCTGGGGACCTTTGAGCTGGACGATTATTTACGGGTTGGTATTTTCATTTTTCCTGACACTGATGATGGTGCCTAGTATGTATATTATTGCTGAACGTCTGCGTCGTCCGATGGAGCAGTTTTATGGCACCCGCTACATTGCATTGCTCGGCTTACTGGGTCCGTTCTTCTTTCTTCTGGCGGGCGTGATGTATGCTGTTCGCCGCATGCAGGGAAGAAGAGTCTGGATGGGTCAGCAGGCACATAAAAAATAAAGAAACGAGTTTCTGCATTGTACTTTTGTAAAAAATAAAAACTATGGCACAGGCACACGAAATTGATTATAGGATTGTTGGGGAAGAAATGCAGTATGTGGAGGTTGAGCTGGATCCGCAGGAAACTGCTATTGCAGAAGCAGGCAGTTTTATGCTGATGGATGACGGCATTCAGATGCAAACGATTTTCGGAGACGGAGCCCAGCCACAGCAGGGTTTTTTAGGAAAACTTTTATCGGCGGGAAAAAGACTGTTAACAGGAGAGAGTTTATTCATGACGGCTTTTACCAATATCGGTACGGGAAAAAAGAGAGTCAGTTTTGCATCTCCCTATCCCGGTAAGATTATCCCACTTGATTTGCTTCGTTTAGGCGGTCCCGTTGTATGTCAGAAAGATGCTTTTCTGTGTGCTGCAAAAGGAGTCAGTGTAGGGATTGCCCTGCAGCGTAAACTCGGAACTGGTCTTTTTGGAGGAGAGGGATTCATCATGCAAAAACTGGAAGGAGACGGATTGGCTTTTGTACATGCCGGCGGACATGTTTTCGAAAGGGAACTACAGGTAGGAGAATTGCTTAAAATTGACACCGGATGTGTTGTTGCCTATACACATCAGGTTGAATTTGATATTCAGTTTGTAGGCGGAGTGAAGAATACGATTTTCGGAGGAGAGGGACTCTTCTTTGCTACTTTGCGAGGACCAGGGAAAGTCTGGATTCAAACACTTCCTGTTTCCCGTTTAGCCAGTCGCATCCTCTCTTACGGAACAGTGAATCGTAAGGAAGAAGGAAGTGTTCTCGGAGGTCTTGGTAATTTGTTAGATGGTGATGGGTACAGATAAAGTAGGTGTGTTTTTTTCTTATTAAAACTTTGATTTCGTCTGCATGACTGCAAAAAAAACAAATTCAGGCTTTTTAAAAAAAGTTTTTCGCATTTGTTTGCGCGTAATCCTAATTCTGTTTGTAGCGCATTTCATTTATCTGCTTTTGTTAAAATGGATATTCCCTCCGGTTACGATTACGCAGTTAAATGCATGGATCAGCGGTGATGGACTTTCTCAAAAAAATCGCTCACTCCAGGAGATCAGTCCGGAAGCTGCGCTGGCAGTGATTGCAGCGGAAGATCAGTTGTTTCCCCAGCATAACGGTTTCGACTGGAAAAGTATAGAGCGCGCTATAGATTTCAATGAAGAAAACCCTGAACGGGTACGTGGTGCATCTACTATTTCACAGCAAACTGCAAAAAATGTTTTCCTGTGGCAGAGAAGAAGCTGGTTCAGAAAAGGACTGGAAGTTTACTGTACATTCATGATTGAATGGATCTGGGGCAAACAACGCATTCTTGAAGTATATCTTAATGTGGCTCAAACCGGGAAAGGTATTTTTGGGATGGAAGCTGCATCCCGTTTTTATTTCAATAAATCTGCTGCTAAGTTGACGTCCAAAGAGGCTGCGCGAATAGCAGCCTGTCTGCCCAATCCGGAAAGATATTCCGTAATAAAACCCGGCGCTTATGTGAACCGGCGCACCAACTGGATCCTTCGTCAGATGCGGAATCTAAGGGGTGATCCATCCATACAGGCGATCATCCAACCCTGAATCACTTCATTGTAAGTTGTTGTCAATTGCGGCAATGGCTTTTTTGATCCGATCTTCTGATGTTCCGCTGATTTCAGCCCAGGGTACAGGCTGCTCCGTAAGCAATGCTTTATAGTGATGGTACAATTTGATTCGGGTTGCTTCGTCTGGATATTCTCTGAGTTCATCTTTTACCCAGGGCAGATCGGGCTTGCAAAAAAGGTATAAATCGTAGTTCCGTTCTACGATACGGTCCAATATCCAGGTCGGACATTTTCCGAAAACAAATTCACACCACACTTTCATTACATACATATCCGTATCAATGAACAGGAGGGGTTTTTGTAAAGAGGCGTTGCCGGTAATGTCTTCTAACGCCTTCGTATACTGATCTTCCAGTTCCAGCTGACCTTTAGCAATGATCATTAAATCATCATACGTGTAGTTGGTGCCATGCTTTAACAGATAGCTTCGTGCATATTCCGGACACCAGCGGGTGTGATATCGAGCAGCCAGGGCTTCGCACAATGTACTTTTACCGGTACTTTCAGGTCCGATAACAACAATCTTTTGAATGCGCCGCTGTTCAGACATATCTGTTTTTTATGAAGATAGAGTACTTGTTTTTTGTTTCCAGCTGATCAAGCCACTGAAAGCCAGTATTAAAAGGATCAGGTAATAGAAACTTGTTACAACATAACCTTTTACAAAGTACAAAGGAATGGAAATCAGATTTGTCAGAATCCACCAGTACCAGCTTTCTACTTTTTTACGGGTCATAAGCCACATACCTGTAAAAGCGGATGCGCTGGCAAAAGCATCTGCCAGCGGGATTACATCTTCAGCGAAATAGATCCTCAGCACCTGTAGAATTAACAAAAGAAGGATAAAAAAGAAAAGAAAAAACCCACACTGGAGTACTATCCAATTTTTATTGGAGAAAGAAATCTGTAACAAGGGATGTTGAGCAGTGTCTTTACGATTCCATTGGAACCAGCCATACAAGCTCATAACTGTATAATAGAGATTTACACTGGCTTCACCGTACAACGCGCCTTTCGCAGATAAATAGATATATAAAATGGTATTGATTAATCCGGTTGGATAAACAAGAATATTTTCTTTTTTGCTGAACCAAACGCTGATAATGCCGGCAATTACAGCAATGCCTTCAGGCCATGAAGTGGCATATAGGCCCTGTTGAAATTGATGATAAATTTCGGAAGCATTCAAAGGAGCCGTTTTAAATATAAATATGCAATTGCATTTTTATCAGGTCGTAAAAATTAATGCTCTGAAATGCGCATTATGACTTTTCAATATCATTCATGATGAGGAAGGGCATAATTTCACTAAAACTATAATTATTCCGCTTCAGCAACAACTTCCTGCACCTCAGGAATCATTCGCTTCATCATTCCTTCAATACCTGCTTTGAGCGTAATCATGGAGGATGGACAACCACTACAACTGCCCTGAAGCATCAGATTGACTTTCCCGTCTTTAAAACTTTTAAACTGGATCGCACCGCCATCCATCTCAACGGCCGGCTTTACATAATTTTCCAGTATATCCTGAATTCGTTTAATAATATCTCCTTCATCTCCGCTGAAGACCACTTCTTCCTGTTTGGTCTGCGGAACTTTTGATTCATCAACGACCGACTTTCCGGCTTCCAGATATTCTTTCAGAAACTGCCGTACAGAAGGAATAACCTCCTGCCAGTCAATATCCTCTCCGGAGCGGGTAAGCGTTACAAAATTGCTGGCGATAAAGACTGCTTTTACAAAAGGGAAAGCAAATAATTCCTGTGCCAGTGGTGAGGGCTCTGCCAGTTCCAGCTCCGGGAAATCAATACTTTTTCCTGGATACAGTAATTTGTTGGCAACAAATTTCATGGTCTCCGGATTGGGAGTCATTTCTGTGTAAATACTGATGATGGTATTACCTGTCTGCATAGTCATGTAAATCGATTGTGAGTGCGGGTATAATCTGCTGCAAAGTTAACAAGTTTAATCCGTGAAAGTTTACATTCTGCAGGAATCCCGACTCTGCCCCTTTGAAGGCAATGAGAATGTAGTACCTTTAAACAAAAAATAAATCTTTATGCTGAACTCTAAAATTGAGAAAGCGCTGAATCAGCAGATTTTGCTCGAAGCTGAGTCCTCTCAGATTTATCTGGCCATGGCATCCTGGGCGGAAGTACAGGGCTACGAAGGGATTGCCGGTTTTTTATATCACCACAGCGATGAAGAGCGGCTGCATATGCTGAAGCTGGTCAAATTTGTAAATGAACGCGGAGGACACGGAGTGGTACCAGCACTCAAACAACCGTCTTCAAAATTTAAAGGAGTCAGAGAGTTGTTTCAGCAGGTATTGAATCATGAAATCCTGGTAAGTACTGAAATCAATCAGCTGGTGGATGTCTGCCTGAAAGAAAAGGATTATACGACACACAATTTTCTTCAATGGTATGTGAGTGAACAAATTGAAGAAGAAGCGCTTGCCCGTAAGATTATGGATAAACTAAAACTCATCGGGAACGATCCGGGAGGACTTTATTTCTTCGACCGGGATATTGCTGGTCTTATTGAAGGAGGAAAAGAAGACGGTGAAGCCGCATAGCGAACCTTTTTTCAGATTATCCGTTTTTGATTACTTAAATGATTGCTTTTTTCCCTTAACTGATATCTATGAACAGAGAACTTCACAGCTGGTACAGCCCTGCACTGAATAAAGAAATGCCCATTGCTGTGTACGGTCATTATGGCTTTGCATTGCTGATGATTCCAACGGCAGCGGCGGATTATCTGGAATATGAACGATTTCAGCTGATGGAAATCATGCGTCCCTTTATTGATGCAGGAAAACTGAAGGTGTATAGTGTGAATAGTATGAATTCTGAAAGCTGGATGCATCCCTCCATGCTGGGGGAACACAAAGCTATCCGGCATAATCAGTTCAACGACTATATTTTTAATGAAGTAGTTCCATTTATCCGAAATACCAGCAGTGCGGAAACACCGATTTATGTTAGCGGCGCTTCATTCGGGGCCTTACATAGCATGAATCTTTTTTTAAAGCGACCTGATATGCTGAATGGGGTACTTGCCCTAAGCGGGGTATATGAATTAACAGAATATACCAAAGGGTTCTGGGATGAACAGGTTTATTACAACAGCCCGATGCATTATATGCCGAATCTTGCGGATCATAAAATCCTTGAACAAATTCGCAGGAGTCCGCACATTCATATACTATCCGGAAGCGGAGCGCATGAAGATCCGGTGAACAGTGCACGTTTTGCAAAAATTTTATATGATAAGGGAATTACCTACAATCTGGATATATGGGGTCAGGAATGGCCTCACGACTGGAATACCTGGCGGGCAATGATTCCTCAGTATCTGGAACAACGATTTTAAAAAAGAATTTTATTAAAAAGCCATCGTTCTCAGATGGCTTTTGTTTTTTAAAAGATCCAGGGATTCGCTGGAAAATCAGGCATTATATTTTCAGATTTATGTTGCGTTATACGCTTTTCTGTTTTTTGAATCGTGTCGTTTTCATTGCCAGAAGGATTTTTATTTTCCGGTTCCCGAATTCCGGGCGTCGGGATGAATTCGTTTTCTTTTTTTAATCCTTCATTAGTCATGATATAGATAATACCGGGTTCGTAATCAAAAATCTCCTCTGTATGCCACCGTTCATCATCTCTCCCGTTCTCAAACTCTTCTGACAGTTTTAAACCATGCAGTTTTGATGTAAGCGTGGAATCAAAGCTGATTTTTTTCCCAACGGGGATCTGTACAAGGACTTCAACCTCTTGTGCTCTGAACAGATCGTTTTTTCCAATAGCAATTGAATGATCGAGGTAAAGAGTATTGCCGGAGGCGGATATATTAAAAGGAATACGTCCGGAGCGGGTTTTCGCTTCTTTTATAGTTTTACCCCGACTGATTCTGGTAAATGCGGCTTCATAATTGGCTGTTGTTGCTGGTTTGATTTTTAAAGATACTCCCGGATAAGCGAGGCTGTCATCCGTAATGTTGAAAGGGGCATCATCTAATTTTAACCAGGTATATTCACCACTATATACGATTGGTTTCTGGAGAGTACTTAGGTGTAGAATGGAATCGCCCGTGGTAGCAACTATAACCGATTTGTTTTCTTTGGCTGTTTTTGAAAAATCATAAACCAGGGAGCTGATCAGATAAAATAAAGACACCCAGCCAATAGACCAAAATATGCCGAATGCAATGCCTAAATAATTACGCTTACTGCGAATGCCGGCTACTTTCCGGACAAACCAGATGATCAGGGCAACAGCCGGAGTTATGAAGAAGAACAGAATGGTTCCCCAGTAAGCATATACCTGTGTATTGCCGGATAAAATGAAATCAGAGATAGGGTAGGCTACAATACCACCGAGGGCGATGCTCACAAAAGCAATGGAAACAGATGCGCAGAGAATAAATCCAATTATGAAAAAGAAAATTTTAATGAGCGTTAGTAGTATATGTAAGATTCTTCCGGCAATGGTTTTTACTTTCGGACCCGACTGCTCCTGTACCCTTTTAGTCGTTTCCTGTATTTCATTACTCATCCTTTCAACACCCGATTCAATCTTTTTATCGGCATTTTGTAAGCGATCATTCCAGGTTTCCATTTCACCCTGAACGGCAGAACGGATACTGCTCACATCAATTTTTTGTCCGCGCATTTGCATTTTTTCGGTAGCTGTCTTTGCGACCGGTAATACGATCCAGAGAATGATATAAGTTAAAAACAGGGTGCCGCCAAAGCCTCCGGATACGATAAGAATATGATCAAAGAAAGATGAAAGTGAACCGATTACGATAGGTAACAGAAAAATGATACGCGGAATCCAGACAGCAATATTAAAATAGGAAGCGATCCCGCCTGCTACTCCCGCAATGACTTTTTCATCCGGGTTGCGGAAAAGTCTTTTCTGAGTCACCGGTTCAAGGGATTTTTCAGGAAGAACGATCCATAGAATAATATAGATGAGTATACCTGTTCCTCCACCAAAAGAAAGTAGTGCAAACAGAACCCGAACTACAGTCGGATCAATTTTGAGCAGATGTGCTAACCCGCTGCAAACACCACCAACAAGTTTATCCCTGCTGTTTCGATAGAACTGCGAGGCGGGCGGAGGGTTTAATTGATTGGATTTTCCGCCGGTATTTTCTTTTTCTTCCTGTTCCATTTCTTTGAAATCATCCACCTTACCCATACTGTTGATTATTCGTTGTACGATTTCATCCGTAATGGCAGGGGTTCCGTTTTTGATTTCCATTTCACATAATTCTGCAATCCGGTCTTCGATATCATTCATAATTTCATCGCGACCTTCCTCCGACTGAAAATAGGCACGTAAACTATCCAGATAATCCAGCAGTTGCTGATAGGCAGAGTCCTCGATGGGAATGATTCGTCCTTTAAAATTGATGGTGCTGATCTTTTTCATGTTTATTTAATGTGTTTCGGTTTTGAATTATGTTGCTTCATACAACTACATCTCCAATGACCGTCGGTAGTGTTCTGGTTATATAGTAGGATATTTATTTTGTTTCAGTGATGCTTTTTACAGAATGGACCATTTCTTTCCAGGTAGTTTCCAGATCTTGGTAAAAGACCGTTCCTTTTTTAGTGAGTGAAAAATATTTTCTTGGCGGCCCGCTGCAACTTTCTACCCATCTGTACGTAAGTACGCCTGCATTTTTTAGCCGCGACAGCAGGGGGTAGAGCGTTCCTTCAAGCAGGCTGATCTTTGCTTTCTTCATTTCTTCAATGATATCGCTCGGGTATGCTTCCCCGCGTTTTACAATGGCAAGAACGCAGAATTCGAGAACCCCTTTCCGCATCTGACTCTGTGTATTTTCAATATTCATAGATCGTATTCTTTAGTATCGGGCTGGTGCTGTTAATGATTTTTGACCGTCCGAATACAAAGATATATAAATAGAATAGTACTATGTATTACATAGTACCTTATTTTGTATGATCGGTAGGTAATTTGGACGAGCGGGAAAAGAGGTGCTAATGATCGGGCAGGAGAATTGGTGAATGTGCAGGCATAAAAAAACCGCTCCGGGAGGAGCGGTTTATAAAAAGAGATCGAACGAATTACTTCAGATGTTTGGAAATATATTTCGCGATTTCAAACATAGAAACCTGAGATTTTCCACCGAAGATGGGTTTCAGTTTCGCATCGGTATTTACGTTGCGTTTGTTTTTTGTATCCTGCAGTTTGTTGGATTTGATATACGCCCAGAGTTTTTTTACAACTTCTGTACGGGGAACTGCTTTTGAACCAATCACTGCAGCCAGATCAGCACTTGGAGTAAGCGCTCTCATAAATGCTGCATTTGGCTTGCGGGCTGATTTTTTCTTAGCTTTCTTAACGGGTTTCTTAGCTGCTTTCTTTACCGCTTTTTTTGCAGGCTTCTTAGCTGCTTTTTTGACTGCTTTCTTAGCAGGCTTCTTAGCTGCTTTTTTTGCTTTTTTTGTTGCCATTTTGTTTTTGGTTTAGAATGTTAATGGGTTTTTTGTAAATACCGATCCAAATATAAAAACTTTCTTATTTCCAACTAATTTTTTTACTGTTTTTCATTGATAAAAATGAAATATTTTTTTAATGATTGATCCGGGAATTGAACTGTTTTCCCCTTGAAAAAGGCTTCTTCCCGAATTAGAGGTATCTTTTTACAAACAGTGGGTTGCTTATATACCTGGTATAAATCCTGTAAAATCGCCTTGGAAATCATAAGAAACGGCTTCTGAAATCCTTTGCTGTCAAGGGTTTTCATTGGGAAAGCCCTTTTTAGAAGTCTTTTTTTCAGTTATAATTTGTCTTACAAAATGTATTTTCTATATGATTTTTGTGTCGGCTTTCTGATTAAATCCACAAGGGAAAAAGCCATTTATAAAAGATCGGTCTGATTTTTCGGTTGAATGCCCCATGAAGAAAGATTATAGTTAAACCCTAAAAATCAGGCATAAAATAGCCCGGATTTCCGCTGCAACACAATCCGGAATCTTGTGGCTATTCTATGTGCTCCATTAAAACCATTAAAATCAAAGCACATGAAAAAGATTCTTTTCTTCTCCGTTTTATTGTTTTCAGGGATGCATGTTTTTGCACTCTCACCTATTCCAGCTGATAAGGCAGGCCCCTTTGAAATGATTCAGACCGGAAGCTGGCATCAGTTTCCTATTTATGAATGCAGAAAATCATCCGGCACGGCAGGGTCATTCTGGCTTATAATAAAAGATAAATACGGCAATCAACTTCACGAAGAGCGCATCTCCCAGGTTTCCGCATCACCACGTTTTATGTTTAATATGGAAGAGTTGGGCACTGCAGTTGTTGTATACGAAGTATATTCTGATTACGGAGTACTGATTCAGCGTTCGAAACTCAGCTTATAATCTTAATGATCCTTTGTCTATCCCGGGGGCTCCCTCGCAAGACCCTGGGATAGACAATTTAGGTAGTGCCCGGATGCAATCCGGGCTGTTGAATAAGTCTGCCCCTATGGGAGAATCATTCGCCCCATGTTTGTAATCGTTAACTGCTAACAGAGATGCATTTGCCGGATATTGGTTACAAGCTTGTAGAAATAAGTCCCGGAATTGTTTTAGAAAGATTTTTGTGTGGTCGGTGGCCGTTGCGCCCAAACACCTTTTTTAACTTCTAAAACAAATGAACATGAAAACCCAAAAAACTTTGTACCATCTCATTGTAGACAAGAGCGGGTCGATGAGCGATTGTATTGACCGTACTATTGACGGATTCAATGAACAACTATTAAGTATCCGTCAATTGATGGAACGCTATCCGGAGCAGGAAATCACCATCGGTCTTACAATGTTTAATGACCGTGTACAACCCCTGTTTTATGAAACTCCGCCGGCAGCAGTTAAACCGCTAACAACAACGTCGTACTGGACGGAAGGAAGTACAGCCCTGCTGGATGCTATCGGAGAAACAGCAGTCCGTTTGCAGGATGCCCAGGTTCAATCCGAACGCTCACTTCCAACAACTGTAGTGGTGGTGATATTAACCGATGGCTATGAAAATGCATCAGTCCGTTACCGGCTTGCGGAAATCCGCACAATGATTTCCGGTCTGGAAGCAACGGGCAAATGGACTTTTTCGTTTATAGGCGCTACACTCGATGCGGTAGATGTAGCTGAGCAGATGTCCATCAAACGCTCCAATAGTTTTGCATTTCAAAAGAAATCCATGCGCAAAGAAGTATGGGGAACGATCAATAACAGCATGAATGCCTATTTTGATAAAAAAAGAAAGGGCGATGATTTAAGCGATTTTATTATTAAGTAGGCACATTTGGATATATGTCCAGTTTTGAAATTAGTACAGAGCCCTGTAATTTTAATTACAGCTTCCTCTGAAAAATCATTTTTTTCATCTTCAGAGGAAGCTCATTTTCGGAATATCTGGGTTCAATAAATTTTTAATAATGGATATCCATATAATACGGAGCAGTGAGGTAGACAGGGAATTGTTTACGAAAGTATTTGGTCTGTTAGAAGCGGTACCGGGACCGATCCGATTTCATTGTGAGCAGGAATCTCTGGTTGATTTTGACGGCGAGGAATTGGAAGACTGGATTGTACCGGACAAAGAAAAATTTGAAAAGATTCTAGTTCAGGAAAGTCGTCCTAGGATACAGGAACAATATTCTTATAACCGAATTTTTCCGCTCAAGAGGACTTCTACCAGCTGGGCTACTTTATTCCGAAAAGCAGAGAGTTATCGTATTGCCAAATCAATACCAGACGATCAGTTTGTTTTGCTGATAACCAATATCCCAAACAGTAATAACTGGTTTGCTTCGCTGGATGAAAAGAAACCCTTCAACGGATTTATACATGCGGAAGACTGGGATCATTACATAGATTGCTCCGCTTCTTTTCCGATTGCGTATGAAGTAGTCGGACTGATGCTGCGGCGGTTTCTATACTCCGGTTATCAGGAACTTCGCGACCGGGTTCATGAACAGCCACTCGGTTGTGTGAGTGATTTTTGCAGGGATAAAAAAGAAATCATTCTCAAATTACGTACTGCAGATATTTGTCCATCCTGTATGAAAGTGCTTCGGGAGCGGCTGGATTTTACCATTTTGAAGCATGCGAGAAGCATCATGGAATCCCTCCGCATTAAAATGCTCTTTGCACAGAATTTTCGTCAGGATGTATCGTTAAGTCCGCTGGTGATAACGCCTCAGAAAAAAATCTTTCTTACAGAATTCGGCAATCTGGAAGTTAAACTCAGGCCATTGGAAAAGGCTCTATATTTTTTGTTTTTGCAGCATCCGGAAGGTCTTTTTTTAAGCAATCTCTGCGACCACCGGGATCAATTGTACACCTTATATGAGCAGGTGTCCAACTCCGGAACACTAGAGGAGATGCATCAGAAAATCGATAACATGACCAATGTGTTATCCAATTCCGCAAGTGAAAAAATATCCCGTATTAAAAATGAATTTGAGAGTTTGATAGGTGATGAGTTGGCTGCTCATTATTATATCCGGGGAGAGGTAGGACAGGTTAAAAAGATACAGCTGCCGGGTAGTCTCATAATACAACAGTGATCTTTTTGCCGGATTGCGGAGATCGCTTAACTTGAGTGAATGCGTTCCTCTCCGATTCAAATTTTCTTATTGTTCATCATTCCATTTTTCCTGAAAGCACAGGATAAGACTTACGATTTCCTGTTTTATAATGGAAAAATTATAGACGGAACTGGTAACAGCTGGTATTATGGTGACCTTGCCGTGAAAGACGGGAAAATTGCTGCCATCGGAAAACTTCTGCCTTCACAGGCAAAAAAAGCAATCGATGTAAAAGGACGGATAATTGCTCCAGGCTTCATCGATGTGCATACACATATTGAAGGAGATGAAGTTAAATCACCGGAGGCTGCTAATTTCATCTATGACGGTGTTACAACAGTTATTACAGGGAATTGCGGATCATCGAACCTTCCGGTTTCAGAATATCTTCACATGCTCGACAGTCTGCAGCTGTCTGTTAATGTAGCAACACTTGTTGGTCATGGTAGTATCAGGGAAATGGTGATGGGCAGGACTATACAACAGCCTTCAAAGGATAAACTTGATGAAATGGTTCATCTGGTGGAGGCCGCTATGCAGGAAGGTGCATTCGGATTATCGACCGGTCTCATCTATGTTCCAGGTACATATGCGCAAACGGATGAAATCATACAGCTTGCTGCAGTTGCAAATCGCTTTGGAGGATTGTATGTCAGCCATATACGGGATGAGGCAGACAGCGTGGTGCAGGCAGTGGAAGAAGCCATTCAAATTGGCAGAGTTAATCAAATGCCCATTCAGATTTCTCATTATAAGATCAGCGGTCAGAACAACTGGGGTCGCAGCGCAGAAACCCTTCCGTTGCTGGAACGGGCCCGAAAGGAAGGCATTGACGTAACGATCGATCAGTATCCTTACACCGCAAGCAGTACGGTTTTAAATACACTGCTACCGGATAAATTACTGGCAGACGGTAAAGATTCTCTAACAGAAAGGTTAAAAAATCCGATTATTCGGGAGCATACGATTCAGTTTTTACTTACACGGCTTAAAAAAAGAAAACTGCGGCATTTCAGCTATACGGTTATTGCCAACTATCCGGCGGATACAACGCTCAATGGCTTGTCGATCGAACATGCCAATCTCAAATTAGGACGGAAACATACAGCTGTACAGGAAGCTGAAACCATTTTGGACATGGTTGGGAAAGGCGGAGCCGCCATGATTTTTCATGGCATGTCGGAGCAGGATGTACAGGCAATAATGAAGTACCCTTTCAATATGATTGCGAGTGATGCAACGATTCGAATTCCAGGATTGGGGCACCCGCATCCAAGAGGTTATGGAACCAATGCACGTGTTCTTTCAAAATATGTTCGTGAAGAAAAAATTATCTCCATTGAAGAAGCGGTTCGCCGAATGACCTCTTTGCCGGCACAGAAATTCAGACTGATAAATCGGGGTTTATTATTACCCGGTATGTTTGCTGATCTGGTAGTGTTTGATTCGGGAAAAATTAAAGATCGTTCAAGCTTTGAACAACCCCATCAATATTCGGAAGGAATGGAGTACGTTCTGGTGAATGGGAAACTAGTTGTAGACCAGGGACGTCATACCGGTATCAGAAGCGGTATGGTTTTATACGGCCCGGGTTATTTGAAGAAGTGACAACTTGGAATCTTGGAATGTTTATAATTATCAGCTGAATAGGTATTCTACATCTTCTCTGGAGAGTGATTTTACAAAACCAGTATCATCGGTTATGAGGTCTTTTGCCAGAGCCCGCTTTCGATCCTGGAGAACGAGTATTTTATCCTCGATGGTGTCTTTACAAATCATACGGTATGCAAAGATTTTATTGGTCTGACCGATCCGGTGTGTCCGGTCGATAGCCTGTTGTTCCACAGCAGGATTCCACCAGGGGTCAACAATATATACATAACTCGCTGCAGTCAGATTCAAACCAACGCCCCCAGCTTTAAGTGATATGAGGAATACCCGCTTGTCCTCTTCTTCCTGAAAAATTCGGACTGCTTTTTCCCGGTCTGGAGCAGAGGTGGAGCCGTCGAAATAAACATAAGGAATTTCTTTTTCTTCCAGCCTTTCGCGTATAAGTGCCAGCATACCAAGAAACTGAGAAAATACCAGCGCTTTGTGGTTACTGATGTTTTCCTGCAGTTCACGTATTAATTCTTCCAGCTTAATGGACTCGTTGGGAAGTTTCTGTTCTTCATTGAGGATTGAAGGGGAATCGCAGATTTGCCGGAGTTTCATCAGGCCCTGTAAAATTGTGAGCTGCGAATTACCAATGCCGACTTCATCAATCGTACCAAGAATCCGTGAACGGTATTCATTCCGGTAGGCATCGTAGATTTTTCTTTGTGCCGCTTCCATTTCACAAAAAAGAACGGTTTCTGTTTTTTCTGGCAGATCTCTGGCGACCTGTTCTTTGGTTCTTCTAAGAATGAACGGAAATAACAATCGACGAAGGTGTTCTTTTTGTTCCTGCTCTCCGAATTTATCAATCGGGGTTGCAAAATCATTACGGAAATGTTCAATGCTTCCCAGCATTCCCGGATTCAGGAAATTCATCTGGGCATAGATATCAAAGGTGTTATTCTGCAAAGGCGTACCGCTCATACACAAGCGGTGTTTTCCTTTGAGTAAGCCGGCAGCTTTGGCCACTTTGCTCTGTGGGTTTTTGATCGCCTGACTTTCATCTAAGATGATCGAATCAAAATTCATTTCAGAAAAAAGGCGGATATCACTTCGAAGTGTTCCGTAGGTAGTAATGATTACCTGGTAAGTATTGAATTCTTCAGGTTTTCTTTTACGCAAAGGGCCGTGGTGAATATGATAGGTTAAAGAAGGTGCAAATTTTCGGATTTCATTTTCCCAGTTATACATCAGTGTTGTCGGACAAACAACCAGTGAAAAAAGAGTGCTCTGTTTGTTTTTAAGCAACTGTAAAAAGGAGAGCGCCTGAATGGTTTTACCCAATCCCATGTCATCAGCTAAGATTCCACCCCATCCAACTTCACTCAGAAAATGCAGCCAGTTCAACCCGCTTGCCTGATAAGGTCTTAGGACCTCTTTTAAAGTTACAGGGGGTGCTACCTCTT
>Ga0315902_10003639_pt1 | contig 22862 bp, 25 predicted proteins | sample LakEriMetagenome_9_FD_203523 | JGI IMG/M metagenome (GOLD analysis project Ga0315902, IMG submission 203523) | Freshwater fungal communities from buoy surface, Lake Erie, Ohio, United States - Buoy 12 MA117 | ecosystem: Environmental > Aquatic > Freshwater > Lake > Lake biofilm | place: USA... | reverse complement strand
ATCTAGCAATTGCCTGGCCTTGTGGTGTTGCTTGCAATGCTGATCCAACTGCCGAGGCTGCTTCTATTGCAATTTGATTTGCTGCACGATTCATATCATCTTGAGCAATTTGATCCATGTTCTTAAAAGTTTTACGAATAGCGTTAATGTCGGCATCTTTAATCTTAATTTCAAATGCTCTAGTTGCCATGATATTTACTCACCACATCTGCAATTGTTGATACCTGCTCTGCCGAAAGCGTTTTGAACTCTGACAATGGTTGGCGCGAAACAATTGCCAGTTCTATCAAAGTCCGTTCTATGCTTCCGGCTGTGTAAAATTTGTTGTTGCAAAATCCTTTGAATTGATGTGAACAACTTGTGATCGCCAATCTTCAAACTTGCCAACTGGCTTGTCACTGATTCTTCGTTGCATTTGGTATGCAAGCCAGAATTGTTGTTCCAGGCTTGGAGGTAATTCTTTTTTGAATGATTCAAGAAAAGTTGAACCAGTTTCTTTTTCAGCCTGAGCAATTTCCCATGGAATAGTCCATTCTTCAAAAGACTTTCCATTTGCAAGTGTCCATTCTATTTGTATCTTAAACATTTAAGGTGACCCCTGTCTGTCAATTAAGCCTTGCTAATCGATCTGATTGGCAAAGATACTGTTGTGGTGATTGCATCTGGTGCAGCACCACCTGCTGTTGGGCGTTTTGGCAATACTGTGAAAGTGAATGTTTTGCCATTGATTGCCATTGTGCATGCAACTGTGGTTGTTGGTGCAGTATCTGCTGCATCCCATAGTGCGTCACATACTGAACCTGTTTTGCCCCAGTCCTGGTACAAAACTAAATCAACTGTGCCTTTTTCGTTGTCTACTGTGTAATCAACTGTGCCGTTCAAAGTTTCAACTGATGCAGTTGCATCTTGAAAAGTTGCTGATCCACTTTGGATTTGTTCATCGTAGTTGACAGACGCAATAGTTAAAGCAATGTCGCGCCCGGTCTGGATTAATGTTGCCATTTCGTGCTCCTTATGGGTTGTAGATAGTACTTAGTGATACTTCAACTGAATATGCATCTGCCGTTCCGGTTGTTCGTATCCTTGGGCTGCTAATTTGTATTATGCGCCAAGTTTTTGGTATCAATGGTAGTAATGCACTAACCATTGTTTCGAGTTGTGTTAAAGCACCAGGATTGCTGTTTGCTGCAACTACAACTTCAAGTGTGTATTGAACTTGCCAGGCTTTATTGTCACCAAATACAACTGGCGCTAGCCATGGATCAGATGCAAGGATCATGATTGATGGTGTTGTAACAACTTCTGGTACATAATCAACAACTGAGTAATTGCTATTTGATGTGATGGCTGTTTTAAGGTTTGCGCGTAATGTTGCTAATGTCATCCGATTAACGCCTCTACATCAATGTATGCGCCAAGCATTCCAACAATTCTGTTTTGAATAGTACGGCCTAAAATATAAGGTTGTGGAACAAAATCAAGTCCTTGTTGCGTTGATCCGGCTGATGTGCGTGCTTTGAACACATCCAATGAAACTGTTAGCACTGCTGATTCAACTGGTGCAACATCTGCGTATTGTGATAAATCATTTTCTGCTGCAAGGCCATTTGGTATTACATTGCGCCAATCAGTGTGTACTGGTGCGCTTGTGGTTGTTATTTTGAATGTAAAATCATCAACAATTTCTGCAATTGTTTTATTGCCGTTAATGTGTGCTTCAACACCTTCAATTGCAATTGTTTGTGTTTTGTAAAATTTGTGTGGTTTGGTTGTGTGCAATGTACTTAATGTTGCACTTTCAGAATAATGTTTATCAATAGGTGCGTTCCATTTAACTAATAAATTGCCGACAACTGATTCGGCTGTGTCAATAATTTCTGTCAATACGGCATCAGAATATAAAGTTGAACTAACACCATTGAGTGCAGATCGTAATTCTGCTGGTGTGATTATTGATGCCATGTCTTACCTTTCGTGTGGGTGTTACCTGGCAGGACAGGGGTCTAACCTGCCAGGCAACTTTTTAGTCGCTAATTAAGCAACAGTCAAATTACGGAACGCAGTAGGATACTTGCTGCACGCAGCCACGTAACCATAAATTCCGATCTCGACCTCACCTGTTGAAACAACATTGGTGCGAAGTTGGAATGCACTTGACTTGTACATTGTTGCAGCGTCACTTGAATAAATTACGCCTTTAACTCCTGTACCTGTGTCAATGTTTGGATCAACAACTAATCCCAATCCTGCGATTGTTCCTGCTGTTGAACCTTGGGTCATAAGTCCCGCGGCATTTTGAGGAGCAGCGGCGGCAAATAGTGGTCTTTGTGAACCATCTACTGCTGCAAGTAACTCTGCAAAGTTTCCTGTGTCTGCAAGGAATCTGTTTGGAGTTTTGCGAAGTACTGCATATGAATCTGCAATACCATCAGCAATTGCTGCGTAAAGTGTTCCACCAGATGAAGTTCCTGGTGCACCTACTGCGATTGAGAATGCGTATGCATCTGCTTTTTGAGCCCATGATGCTGCAAGTTCACGCAATAGTACATCTAGGTATGCAGGGTCACTTCTGTCAAGAAGTTCAACTGATACTTTGTTTGCGCCAGCAATTTTCACAACATCAATTTCTTTTGAAGTAATTGTTGTGTCGGTTGAATCAAATTCAACTGCTTCGGCTGTCACGGCTGTTGTGGCCTGAGTGCCAATTACTGGCCTGTAAAATTTCATGCCAGATGCAGGCAATGTGCCTTGTTCCAAACTATCAGCAAACGGCATGGAATTATCAATGATCCCAATTAGATCGCGTAGGTAGGTTGGTGGTACAACTCCGATGTTTTCGGTTGTTGTTGCTGCATCAATTGCTGCAACTAAATCGCGTGCATCTGAGTTTCCTCTTGATGCATTGAATTGTGCTTTTGCATATTCGCCAGCAGTGATGTTTGTGTTCACGCGTGGTTTTGCATAAGCAACTGGTGCTTGTACTGCTTTTGAGGCTTCAACTGCAACTTCTGGCGCAGTTTCGACCACTGGAGTTACTTCTTCAGGATTTCCCATTGAAGTGACCTCACTTTCGGTTTGGTTTGTTTGTTCATCACTTGCGCTGATTGCAGTGACTTCTGTTTCGTCTGCTTTTTGAGCAGCGACATCTGTAATTTGTGCTTCAGCAAATGCAGGAGTATCAACAACTGATACTTCTAAAATTTTTGCTGCTGTCACATAAACTTCATTTTCTTTGTTTTCATATTGTTCAATTGATGCACCGATTGACAATCCGGATTTTAAGCCATCTTGCGCAAGTGCCAAAATATCGTCACCAGCACTAGTGCGTGCCACTTTGAATTTTCCTACGATTCCCACAGGTGTGATTTCGTGACTTATCATTCTGCCACGAACTTTGTTCATGTCATGATCTTCAAACAATTTAATGTCATTACCTAATTGCAATGATCCTTGTTCAAATACGACAGTTCCCATGTTTGTGAACCCAGGGCGACCAAAAGGAACTATGATTCCTGTAATTTCTCTTTTGGATGTGTTGGCTGTTAATATATCGCTATTAAATTTAATTTCCATTATCTCACCAGGTCTTCTTCCTCGCGTGCCTCGTCTACTGTGAGTACTCCGAGAGGAATTAATTTGGAGTACACATCTGCTCTTTCTAATGGATTACCTCTTAGGAAGTCATCCAAGTCGTATTCAACATATTGTGTTGAAACTGTTATGTCATCCATTGACAATCTTTGTTCAATTGCTGTTAGCAATGGACGTAGTGAAAAATCCAAAAGTGCTCTGCGTTCGGCTGTAACATTTGAGTATGTCATTGTGTTTGTTGATGCATCTAAATAATATGCTGGAATGTTCATTAACCTGGCAATTTCTTTTGCAAGGTATTCGCGTGCTTCTGTAAGTTGTAGATCGGCTGCATTGAATCCGACTGATTCCATATCCACGTTATCACTTAAGAAGGCTGTGCCTTTTGTTTGTCTTGCTTGTTTCCAAGCGTTTAAGATTGCTGTTGCTTTGTTTGAATCCATTGGAACATTTGCTTTTAATACAACACTTGGTGTTGGTGTTTCAGCATAATTAAACACTGCTCTTTCAAGTGCTGCTGCTGTTCTTAATGTTCTGCCACCACGATTCAAAACACCATCTGGATCAATTGCAGTAAATTGAATCAATGATCCGACACCATTGTCCGGAAGTCTTTGTGCTTCAAGTTGATAACCAATTACTAATTCACCGGTTGAATCTAGTACTTGTGAAACTCTTGGTGCATCAATCCATCTGATTTGTGATGGTCTGCCTGTTGCTGGATCAAGTTCTTTGATTTGCCAGTATGCAACACCATGAAATAACAAATTTTCTGCTGTCATGCCATAGACAACTGCTGTTGGCATGTTTTTGTCTGGTTGTGAAATTATTGTTGGTGTTGGTTCAACTCTTGTGTCATCAAATTTTCTTTTAACATGTAATTCTAATGATGCTGCTGTGCCGACAATAATGTTTCGACCTCTTGCACACGCTGGAACACTTAAGGCTTCTCGTCTTGTTACAAATGTTGATGTGACACCATCAAAACCTGGTGAAAATAATGAAAGTGCTTTGTCCGGGAATACATAAGGCGCAATGGCTGCTTTAAGTTGTGGCTGAATGTATTTTGTGTATAAACCCATAGTCTCGCAATTATCTCATAGAAGTTACTTATATCATACACTGTCCGACTGTTGGGCGTGTTAATTTATGACACTAATATATCAAATTCGCCAGAGTATTGTCTTTCAGTTGCTTTGTGTATTGAAAGCATCATTGCAATTGCTGCTGTGGCATTCTTGCGTCTTGAAACATACCATGATCCGGCTTCAGTTGTTTTTTTAATGCAAGCATTGACTGATGCTGTTAATTCTTGTTGCCCTCCGTGAGTAATTCGATTTCCTGCCATTGCACCAAGGGTTTCATCACAAGCCTGGTAGTACTTTGCACCTGTAATAATTTCAGCATTAATTGATCCCATGCGCAGTTTGGCTGCAACACTGTCGCCACTAAATTTGTTTAGAATGATTGCTTCGGCATTGTATTTTTTTGCCCATTCTGCAACATGACTTGCAATTTTAAGGTCATCAATAGCATTTTCTTCATTTTGTAAATCCATAAGGCCAACTGCAATTGATTTATCTTCCATCATTTGTGATCCGACTATTGCAAAGCCTGTTCTGTCTGGTGATATTTCAACACCTATCCAAGTTGGTTTTCCTGGTGCTAATTTAAGGCCGTTTTGTTGGCAGGCGTTCCAATCCCCGGCACTCCAAGGTGATTGAATTGTGTCTACCCATTGACAAAGCATTTCAGTGGCAATGATATTTGGATTGTCATTCATTCTTGATTGTAAAGTTTCTTCTGTAATGGTATGACCCAGTGCAGGGTTGGCTTGAACCCATCCTTTGCGATCTGCAAGTTTTAATCCTGGTTCTGCTGACCATTCCCAATAGGCAATGTCATCTTCTGTGTTGTTTTCAATTTTGTGCATTGCTCTTGCTCTCATTTGGTTCAAAAGCACTGATGTAATATCACCTGCGTTTGAAAATGCCCAAAGACTTGGTGATTTGGCTGCTTGCATTGTGTAAGCAAGGGCAGCAAATGAATCAGTTGATTTATGCATGCGTGCTTCATCAAGATAAACAGTGTTTGCACTAAGTCCACGCGCTGCACCAGGTGTCGGGGCTATGATTTTGTATCTGCATCCATTTTTAAGTTCAATTTGTTCTTGGCCATTTGCCCTAGTGATTGCTTTAACTTTTGAAGATAGCCAAGAATGTCCGTCAATCATTTCGCATACGGATTTGAAACATTCGAGCGCGACATCACGATTTTGCGCCGTAGCAATTTGTAATTTCTCATCCCACAAAAATAATCCGGCAAGTATGCGAAATTTCATAAGTGTAGTTTTTCCGTTTTGACGTGAAATAACGAGCAGGTTTGTTTTGCTCACAAATTCACCATTGTCTTTAATCTTGCAACCATCAAGCAACACATATTCTTGCCAAGGCATCAACGGCATGCCCATTTGATTTGCTAATTCAATTACTTCATGACCTTTAGTTGGGTTTGTTGTTGGTGTGGTCGAGATTCTCGGTGTAGGACTTCCTATCAGCAATGATTTTGTCAATTGGTGAACCTCCCTCAATCACTTGTGGTGTTTCATTACGGCCAAACAATGTGAGGCCATATTTGTCCATCAATTTTGTAAGTTCAGCGCCCCATTTAACCAACATTGGATTATTTGGATCACTTGAATCAATCAAGCCAGCATAAGTGAACATCAAAGCCTGACCTGCCAAATCTGCATCTGTAATCCAACCAGACTCCTGAGCAAAATCAACTGATCTTAATAAAGCAGGCAAAACTCTTTGATTATCTGGTTTCATTTGGTTTGTTTCCTTTCAAATAATGGTGCTTCAAACACCCCAAAATCCCTCGGGGATAAAGACACTAAGGAGTGTGTGCGTGTTGGATTGGCCGCTAAAAAACGCTTTGTATATCTTTTTTCTTGAAACTTTTGTGCGTCTTGGTTTTTCTTTGATGCATTGCATGTGCTGCATGCCACTACCATATTTGTTTCTATGTCTTCCCCTCCTTTGCTTATTGGTATTACATGATCTATTTGGTTTCCTGGTTGTCCACAGTATGCGCATGTGTGGTCGTCTCGTTTGAGTATGGCTTGACGCATTTGTTTGTATTTGTATGTGTAGGTCATGCGTGTTTCTTTAATTTCTTTTTGATGTCTTTGATGTATGTGACTGCTGTTTGTGGATCAACTGAATCGTCTATTGGTGCAACGTATTTGTCTGGTATTTGTGTTTTCTTAAATTTGTCCGGGTAACGTTCATTAAGAGTTCTATAAGAGTTATGTAGGACAGCAGTGTCCGGGGTAGTAGGACTAGTGTGTCCGGAGGGGTAGGACAATACGTCCGGGGTTACCATTCTGTATAGGTTTGATTGACCTGTTCTTAGTTCTACATTTAGTAGTCCTTTTTCAACCAGGCTGACTTGTAATCTTCTGACTTGTCTATCACTTACACCCATCATTTTGGCTATGCGTGTTTGACCTGCCCAGGCTGCGCCTTCTTTGTCATTGAAGTGATCAGCAAGTATTACCAGTAATAGTTTTTCTTGTGGTTCTAATCCTTCTTGTTGTAATGCCCAACCCAATAGTTTTGCGCTCAATCTAGTTCCTCGGTGTATAATTGTAGTTCGCAGGTTGAACAACCTAATTCTTTATTGTACAACTTGTTGCACTCTTTGCAGTAAATGTATGTTGTCATGATTTGAATGCCCATACCATGATGATTGTATATACACCTAGGAATACCAGTTTTTGTGTTGTTGTCATTTTTTACCTGTAATTATCTTGTGACACACACTGCAATGCTTTTTGTTGAATGTCCAGTTACCACAATTGATGCATCTTTGAATAAGTTTGTCCATTGATGCAATAATTGCATGTTGTCTTGCATTAACACCTACATAATCCCTGTGTTTCATTCTTGACCCCTTATGATCCTTTTAGCCAGTTCAATATCTTCTTGGTTTTTGAACAAAAACTTTTTGTTTTCTACATCTTGTGCTAATGACTCTTGCAAGGCCTTAGCAAACTTGTAGTCGTGTGGTGTGTAGTTCTTGTTCATTGTGCATCCGGATGTTTGTTTATTGCATGCCAGTTAAATGTTTTGTTTAGGCTCACTTGTGATGATCCGTACAATTCAAGTTTGCATATTTCGCAACGCATTGTCCAGTATTTGAATCTGTCGTTTTTTGCATCTACTTTGAATGTTCGTTTGACAGATAATGCAACACCCCACATAACCAGGAATGTAAGTCCTAATGCTATAAGTATTGCGTGTGCCACTGTTGTGGCTGTGTTCATAAGTTCCATGAATGTCATATCAGTCCTGTCTTCTTTGCGCAGGTAGGCCAGGCTTTCCAGCCTTGTATTTTGTGCAAATCGCGTGCAGCCTTGTATTGGATTACCCAATTGGCTTCATGTGGTTTGCCTTGTTGTCCCACAAATTCCCATGATGCTTGCGAGAATTGAAACAATCCCATGTACTTGCCTGTTGGTGAGATTGCTTTGGGATTTAGTGAAGATTCACATATTGCGATTGCTTTCCAATCGGCTGGTAAATCTTTTGGTGTGGTTAGTAATGTCATATACATCAAAATTCCGGAGAAGTCCATGGATCATCCTCTGCGCCTGCAACCAGCATTTCTGCTGTTTCATGGCTCTTTGGTATTCCCTGTTTCCATGCTGTAATGTTATCAAGCAAATGACCTGATTGTATGTCATCTAAAAGGGGCTTTACTTCTTCAAATGTCATATTTGACTCCGGAACAATCTGCGCATCTTTACGCCTTGATGCAAATTGAACGAAAGCATTTTGTTGATTGGTATCTTTTAGATGCTTTGCGAGTTCACGTTGTAACCAACCAGACATTTTTGGAGTCGCAACCCGGCGTGGCTTCAGATAAGTAATTGGTTTTTCAATATATGGCACTTCGCTTGCTCCAAGTGATTCTGAAACATTTGTTTTAACCATTTCTTCTCTGCTTGGTCTAAGTTGTGCAACATTATTTCCATTGCGTTTTGGTTGAAAATTAAAATTGGCCAAACACCTTCCAATTGCTGAACTTTCTGCATTTTCCAAAGCATTGCGAGCATTTACACCTTTTTGTTCAGTGCGTTCATCTGCAAGTCCTGTTGCAACTTGACGATCACCAACAAATGCTTTTGCTCGCACAATATAATGACCATCTTGATGTGAAATCAATTCAGTTTCAATTCTTCCATCTTCACTATGAGTTTTCCAAAAACGATCCAATCTTTCGGCAACTGGTTCGTATTCATCTATATTGAAGAATCCCATTATTTACCCCTTTTCATCTCTTTGATTGTTTGTTCTTCAAATCTTCTGTGTCCTGATGGCAGTGTTATTGCTTTAATCAGTTTTTTGTCTGCCCATCTTTGAATGGTGCGATTGCTGACCAGGAGGAGATCAGCAACCTCACTTGTGCGCAAAAGTTTAGATTGCATTGTATTGATTTTGTTCTTTCTTTAATTCTGCAATAAGTACATCAAGTTGATCATCATTTGCAAGTGTTGATAAAAGTCCAACTGATGCTTCTAATGCATTAACGCCCCATGTATCTTTTAACAATTCAGTTATTTCATTTAATCTATGATTTTTGTTTTCCATATTGACCCCCGCCAATTTGTTGGTAGTACCAGTATATGACCGACTTGGCTGACTTGTCAAGCCCCGGCGTGTCTTACCATTCTTTACCCTCAACAATGAACTTGCCTTTTTCATTGATTGGTACTAATTGAGGCACAACATGATTACCTTCTACATACAGAATTGCAAATCCGGATTGCCAGTTGGCAGCCTTTTCTCGTATGTAGTTTGCACCGGATGATCGTAAATCCATCAAATGACCACACTCGAGTCCCCATATGGTCGTTAAACGGCCACCAAAGCCCCTAGAAGCCTTTGAAATGCCTTGCCTGTGGGTATGCCCACAAACAACATTCTGGCCTGTTCTAATGCCCAAATTAAGGGCTGTAAGGCCACCCTGTGTGTAGAGCCTCCCCTCGTCCCCATGTCCCATCAAAACTCCTGGTGCAATGTAATCCATTGAGCGTTGATAAGTTATTCCTAACTTGTTCAATCCCAATAAATTTTCAATGCGTAGGGCTGTAACAGATTCGAAGGCTGGCGCATTCTTGTAAATGTATTTTTCAATTCTTTGACTGTGATTGCTTCTTTGTAAGATAAATGGCTTCTTCTTTGATCCAAGGGCTTCTCTGAAATCTGCCAAAACATTATGTGCTGTGTTGAAATCTCTTTGAAGTGTTCTTTCAAATTCTGCCCTAGTGCCTTTATTAAAAGCACCCAACTGTGGCACATCAACCTCATCTCCGACACACGCGAGAGAATCGACTTTTGTTTCAAATATAAAATCTTGTAATTTCTCAACATTCCTTTTGTGATGAAATGGAATCTGCAAATCTGGAATTATTACTATGCGTTTAATAGACTCACCTTTTCTTTTTAAGGTCTATTACATCACTCCATATCATATCAGTTTTTGTTTGCAGTTTTGTCAATTCAATTTTCATGTCATTCATTTTGTCCATAAGTGATGATCCACCATTAGGGAACAATGTTTGTTTGATTTTGGTTTGCATCACCACTAGGCGAATCATCAAAACTATTATAGTTGCAGACACACTAATTATTGCTGTTATTTCATTGATTGTCATTGGCGTTTGTACCAATCGGGATCATAGTCTGAGTCCTCATCCCAATCATCATCATCCGGTGTTGCATATTCGTAATTTACTGATGCGTAATTGATCATTCCAAATGCTTGGTAGTCAGTCATTTCTGGTGATACTTTGACGCGCATCTTTTTCTTTTTGCCATTGTATGTTTCCAACAATACAACAAATCCGGTAACTAATTCGTTATCTTTGTGTATATCATTCATAATGTTGATCAGTGCATCACCAAACACATCTGGTATTTCAACCTTGTTTTCATCAGACATTCAAATCAACCCCATTCAATTGTGTTGTCCAACCAAGATACTTAGAACCCCAGGCATCTGTCACGCCTGTGTAATAAATCTTTCCTATTGTGTCCTTGACAGGTAAATCAGTAGTCCACACATAACCAGGTTTATCAGACTGAATAGCCACATGGCCAAACTTGCCACCTTTCCAAAAGTGAGTTACCCCTTGAGGTGCTTTCATTGGATCAGTAAATTTGTGTTTCTTAGGTGTGTTATTCCAAGCAACAATTGCACTAGGATATTTTGCTGATATTTGCCACGCTAATCTGCATGTTTTAAGGCACATGCCTTTAACGCCACGTTTGCCTGACATGTGAGCAACTGCCATCCATTGCGCAGCATCATGCCCAGACCAGCCTTTAGTGTTCGTCTGCTTCTTTGACATTAACTATTCCAAATGCGTAATCTTGTGGATTTAACCAGCGAAGAATTACTGGTGCAACTGCACCGATTCCTGCTGACAACAACATCTTTGGATCAGTAACGCCTGCTAGATAACATGCAATGAGTCCTGCAACAAATGATCTTGCCCAGGACGCTGCAATTGCTTTGTAGTTGGTCATAAGATACTTGCCAATTCTTCTTTAGTTAGTCCGGCAATGTCTGCAAGTTTTTTGATAGCAGATTCACGCGCATCTTGTTTGGCTTTATACTCGGCTTCAAGTAGTTCAGTTCTTTCTTTGTCTGCTTTTCTTTCAGCCAAATATGCTTCTTTGTCTGCACCAGTTAATTCAATGACTTGGTTATCTATACCAACAATAATTTTATTTGTTGAAGCCATAGGTACTCACACTCCCTGAGATATTTCCTGCTGTTGGTATCAAAGAAAAACCATCATATAAAGAACTTGTTGGGAATGTAGATGTCACAATATTTGTTCCAAAAGATGCAAATTGTCTAAAAGTACTTACAACCATTTGTTTATTTCTTGCTAATTGTGGTGACGCCAAAGTAGCAAAAAAAGTATTAGAAGTGCTAGCGCCACCATAACCAATGTAGCCTGAAGTATCACTTGTTGTACTACTAAAAGCAAAACTTGATGGAAATGTTCCAGCAGCATTTCCAATGTAATGATTTCCTGTTGCGTAATCTGAACCACTTGCTCTTAACCTAAAACGTAAAGCAACGTCACTACCAGTAAAATTTGATATATCGCAAACAATATAATAATTATCATAAGTTGTAGTAAAAACATTGTTTACTGATTGACTGGCTACTCCACTAAAACTAGTGGTGTTCAGTAATACTAATCCGGCTTTTTTTGTGCCAAGGGCTGTGTTAAGTGATGTATCAATTGCTGATCCAAGTGTGCGAATTGCACTCGCTCCATCTTTTACGAGCGAAGTGTCATCCGGCGTAGTCCAACCATAATTCGAGGTAGTGGCCATGTGTTAATTGACTCCTAATAAGGCATCTTGCCATTGTAGTGATGGGTCTATTGTACTCCAGATTTCACCAGCATATACATCTTGCCACGCCACTGGAACTGCTGAGAATGTGAAATCTGAAACATTCAAAGTCAAGCGTGCAGTGAACCTGTCAATACTCCATTCCCACCCTTCCACATATCCAAAAAATTGATTTGGGTATAGAAGTGCAGGAAAATCTGTAACTGATATTGGCATACCAAAGAATACACCAACAAGTGAATTAAGCAATGATGAAGTCATAGTTGGGGCATCAATCTGTATTTGAATGCCTTGGATAACTGGTTGAGGATAAGCATTCAAAAGCACTAAACGATCTGCCAAAGTTTCAGCATCTGTTTGATTCTTTAAGAATGTTTGAACTGTTTGTGTGACTCTGCCGTACTGGCTAATTGAATCAAGTTCCTCTGTTTGAACTGCATCTTCTGCTGCACCATAAACAACAATCACATCATTAATGATGTCATTTCGAGATGTTGTTACGCTGATACCATCTGCTAAAATAAAGTTTTTGGATATGTCCACAAAGCCATTTGCTGACACATAATCTGCGCGTGCATCTTGATCCTGGTAACCAATACCGCCAGATGTTGTTTCATAAATATAACCTGACCCTGAATCTGCAACAATTTGTACATAGTTCAAAGCATTTAATGGTTCTGGTGTTGCAAGTGAACTAAACAGATCATATGTGCCAGGTGTGTCAATTGCTGAAATATCAACACCAAGTAATGAGTTCCAAGTCTCAGTTGTGTAATCAGTCCAAATTTGTGTTGCAGGTAATTCATTCCATTTAAGACCAAAAGTGTCAGTTACGACAGATACAATCCGGTCACCATCTTTTTGTTCAGCATAACCAACTAGGTTTGCTTCTTTGGCTGCAAGTTCTGATAACCCACCAGATGCACTGATTTGTGTAATAAATGTGTTTGTTGTGCCAGCATCAAGCACTGAAACTGAAACATCTGTGACTAAGCCTGTAAAGATTGTTGTATCGACACCTGTAAAATTATCTAATGTAACTTGTATTGTATCAAAGATTTCAACATCTGTGTATGGCAAGTTTAAGAAATCAATTGTGGCAAATCCTGCTGATGATTGTTGTTGTACATCATCACGACCCATGCTGATTTGCACACCCTCAAGTGTGTAACTGGTTACGGCTGTGCCGTTGATTTTAACTGTGGCGTTTGGTGACCAAGGCACGATTATCTACCTGGAATCATTGGTTTAACAAACTTATTGACAGTGCCAGCCTTTGCAGCGTTGTTAATTGATTTAACTACTGTTTTGGCTTGTGACTTAGAATTAGTTGCACCGATATTAACTGTTTGATTTACAACTGTGCCATATTGTCCACCAGATGTAGGTTCTCCTCTGAATCTTTCACCAGCACTTTCAACTCTTGCCAGCACTCCTTGTAATCCAACAAAATCTAAAGTGCCACCAGTAATTGATTTAATTTTTGACAATGCTTCAAATAAACTATTAACTCCATCAACCAATTTGGTTATGTTGTCTACAAATTTGCTAAATTCGGGATTTGCTTCACCTGATGCTGTTCCAGTTAATCCAATTGTTTCAGCAACTTTTCTTAAGGCTTCACCTAATCCAATGCCTGATTCATAAGATGAATCAAGATCATCTTTTAATAAATTAAGATTGCCACCTGCTTTGATTGTTGCTTCTCTAATTGAATCTTTACCTGTAAGGCCATCAACTATTCCTTGAATGGCTGGCACTACTTCTTTATTAACAAAACCAGCAATTTTTTCAAGTATTGGCAACAAGGCTGCACCTAATGATTCTTTTGCTTCATTAACAGCAATACCAATTCTTCTAAATTGTCCTTCAACTGTGTTGGCTTCTTGTTCAGCAAATCCTTTGAATGTTTCGCCAAGTTCTTTTGTAATTGCATCCATGTCACCACTTTTAAGAATGGTTGAATCAATACCTAAACCAAGTTTGCCAAGTGATGCAGTATTTCCATCATAGGCCTTACCTAAGGCTGAAGCAACGCTATCCAAATCCTTGCCAGTTGCACTAGAAATATCCATGGCAATGTTTAATGCTTTTTGTGTTTCAGTAGTATCTTTCGTTGATCTAATCAATCTTGCATAAGCAGGTCTAAGTTTGTCATCAGATACGCCAAGTGAAAGTGATTGTTTTGTAATATAATCTTCTACGGCAGCAGTTTGATTTTTTGTTGCACCGATAACATTTTCAAGTGTCTTTTGTAAATTTCTTTGAGCCTGTTCATCTTCAATGGCTGCTTTAACTGAAGTCACCCCAATTGCAAAGGCTGCTGATCCGGCAGCAGTTGCAAGTCCAACAAATGCTTTGGCTGCTGATGAAACAAATCCACCAATTTTGCTTGAAAAGTTTTGTGTGTCGTCTTGGGCTTTATTTAAGCCAGTTTGGAATTGCGCTGTGTCTGCAAGTAGTTGCAGTTTCAGAGTTCTAATATCTGCCATGTTAAATCCTTTCGCGCCATTCTCGTCTTATTCTATCAACTTCTTGAACCCATCTTTTGGTTATTTCAGGTTGCAATGCTTTAAGTGTTGGAAATATAAAGTAACCTGCATTACCTCTGCCTTCCCGTGGTGATCGTGGTTGAAATTGTCTGTAACCAACATAATCAGTTGATTTGCCTTTTCTTTTGCGTGGTCTATCTTGATATGATCCAAATTCAACACCAAGTGCAATTGCACCCACTGGTGTTCCATTTTTTAATTTGACTGTACTTCCACCAACTGTAAAGAATGGTGTTTTTGATCCTGTTGAAACTTTAATTGATCTAGCAATTGCCTGGCCTTGTGGTGTTGCTTGCAATGCTGATCCAACTGCTGAGGCTGCTTCTACTGCAATTTGATTTGCTGCACGATTCATATCATCTTGAGCAATTTGATCCATGTTCTTAAAAGTTTTACGAATAGCGTTAATGTCGGCATCTTTAATCTTAATTTCAAATGCTCTAGTTGCCATGATATTTACTCACCACATCTGCAATTGTTGATACCTGCTCTGCCGAAAGCGTTTTGAACTCTGACAATGGTTGGCGCGAAACAATTGCCAGTTCTATCAAAGTCCGTTCTATGCTTCCGGCTGTGTAAAATTTGTTGTTGCAAAATCCTTTGAATTGATGTGAACAACTTGTGATCGCCAATCTTCAAACTTGCCAACTGGCTTGTCACTGATTCTTCGTTGCATTTGGTATGCAAGCCAGAATTGTTGTTCCAGGCTTGGAGGTAATTCTTTTTTGAATGATTCAAGAAAAGTTGAACCAGTTTCTTTTTCAGCCTGAGCAATTTCCCATGGAATAGTCCATTCTTCAAAAGACTTTCCATTTGCAAGTGTCCATTCTATTTGTATCTTAAACATTTAAGGTGACCCCTGTCTGTCAATTAAGCCTTGCTAATCGATCTGATTGGCAAAGATACTGTTGTGGTGATTGCATCTGGTGCAGCACCACCTGCTGTTGGGCGTTTTGGCAATACTGTGAAAGTGAATGTTTTGCCATTGATTGCCATTGTGCATGCAACTGTGGTTGTTGGTGCAGTATCTGCTGCATCCCATAGTGCGTCACATACTGAACCTGTTTTGCCCCAGTCCTGGTACAAAACTAAATCAACTGTGCCTTTTTCGTTGTCTACTGTGTAATCAACTGTGCCGTTCAAAGTTTCAACTGATGCAGTTGCATCTTGAAAAGTTGCTGATCCACTTTGGATTTGTTCATCGTAGTTGACAGACGCAATAGTTAAAGCAATGTCGCGCCCGGTCTGGATTAATGTTGCCATTTCGTGCTCCTTATGGGTTGTAGATAGTACTTAGTGATACTTCAACTGAATATGCATCTGCCGTTCCGGTTGTTCGTATCCTTGGGCTGCTAATTTGTATTATGCGCCAAGTTTTTGGTATCAATGGTAGTAATGCACTAACCATTGTTTCGAGTTGTGTTAAAGCACCAGGATTGCTGTTTGCTGCAACTACAACTTCAAGTGTGTATTGAACTTGCCAGGCTTTATTGTCACCAAATACAACTGGCGCTAGCCATGGATCAGATGCAAGGATCATGATTGATGGTGTTGTAACAACTTCTGGTACATAATCAACAACTGAGTAATTGCTATTTGATGTGATGGCTGTTTTAAGGTTTGCGCGTAATGTTGCTAATGTCATCCGATTAACGCCTCTACATCAATGTATGCGCCAAGCATTCCAACAATTCTGTTTTGAATAGTACGGCCTAAAATATAAGGTTGTGGAACAAAATCAAGTCCTTGTTGCGTTGATCCGGCTGATGTGCGTGCTTTGAACACATCCAATGAAACTGTTAGCACTGCTGATTCAACTGGTGCAACATCTGCGTATTGTGATAAATCATTTTCTGCTGCAAGGCCATTTGGTATTACATTGCGCCAATCAGTGTGTACTGGTGCGCTTGTGGTTGTTATTTTGAATGTAAAATCATCAACAATTTCTGCAATTGTTTTATTGCCGTTAATGTGTGCTTCAACACCTTCAATTGCAATTGTTTGTGTTTTGTAAAATTTGTGTGGTTTGGTTGTGTGCAATGTACTTAATGTTGCACTTTCAGAATAATGTTTATCAATAGGTGCGTTCCATTTAACTAATAAATTGCCGACAACTGATTCGGCTGTGTCAATAATTTCTGTCAATACGGCATCAGAATATAAAGTTGAACTAACACCATTGAGTGCAGATCGTAATTCTGCTGGTGTGATTATTGATGCCATGTCTTACCTTTCGTGTGGGTGTTACCTGGCAGGACAGGGGTCTAACCTGCCAGGCAACTTTTTAGTCGCTAATTAAGCAACAGTCAAATTACGGAACGCAGTAGGATACTTGCTGCACGCAGCCACGTAACCATAAATTCCGATCTCGACCTCACCTGTTGAAACAACATTGGTGCGAAGTTGGAATGCACTTGACTTGTACATTGTTGCAGCGTCACTTGAATAAATTACGCCTTTAACTCCTGTACCTGTGTCAATGTTTGGATCAACAACTAATCCCAATCCTGCGATTGTTCCTGCTGTTGAACCTTGGGTCATAAGTCCCGCGGCATTTTGAGGAGCAGCGGCGGCAAATAGTGGTCTTTGTGAACCATCTACTGCTGCAAGTAACTCTGCAAAGTTTCCTGTGTCTGCAAGGAATCTGTTTGGAGTTTTGCGAAGTACTGCATATGAATCTGCAATACCATCAGCAATTGCTGCGTAAAGTGTTCCACCAGATGAAGTTCCTGGTGCACCTACTGCGATTGAGAATGCGTATGCATCTGCTTTTTGAGCCCATGATGCTGCAAGTTCACGCAATAGTACATCTAGGTATGCAGGGTCACTTCTGTCAAGAAGTTCAACTGATACTTTGTTTGCGCCAGCAATTTTCACAACATCAATTTCTTTTGAAGTAATTGTTGTGTCGGTTGAATCAAATTCAACTGCTTCGGCTGTCACGGCTGTTGTGGCCTGAGTGCCAATTACTGGCCTGTAAAATTTCATGCCAGATGCAGGCAATGTGCCTTGTTCCAAACTATCAGCAAACGGCATGGAATTATCAATGATCCCAATTAGATCGCGTAGGTAGGTTGGTGGTACAACTCCGATGTTTTCGGTTGTTGTTGCTGCATCAATTGCTGCAACTAAATCGCGTGCATCTGAGTTTCCTCTTGATGCATTGAATTGTGCTTTTGCATATTCGCCAGCAGTGATGTTTGTGTTCACGCGTGGTTTTGCATAAGCAACTGGTGCTTGTACTGCTTTTGAGGCTTCAACTGCAACTTCTGGCGCAGTTTCGACCACTGGAGTTACTTCTTCAGGATTTCCCATTGAAGTGACCTCACTTTCGGTTTGGTTTGTTTGTTCATCACTTGCGCTGATTGCAGTGACTTCTGTTTCGTCTGCTTTTTGAGCAGCGACATCTGTAATTTGTGCTTCAGCAAATGCAGGAGTATCAACAACTGATACTTCTAAAATTTTTGCTGCTGTCACATAAACTTCATTTTCTTTGTTTTCATATTGTTCAATTGATGCACCGATTGACAATCCGGATTTTAAGCCATCTTGCGCAAGTGCCAAAATATCGTCACCAGCACTAGTGCGTGCCACTTTGAATTTTCCTACGATTCCCACAGGTGTGATTTCGTGACTTATCATTCTGCCACGAACTTTGTTCATGTCATGATCTTCAAACAATTTAATGTCATTACCTAATTGCAATGATCCTTGTTCAAATACGACAGTTCCCATGTTTGTGAACCCAGGGCGACCAAAAGGAACTATGATTCCTGTAATTTCTCTTTTGGATGTGTTGGCTGTTAATATATCGCTATTAAATTTAATTTCCATTATCTCACCAGGTCTTCTTCCTCGCGTGCCTCGTCTACTGTGAGTACTCCGAGAGGAATTAATTTGGAGTACACATCTGCTCTTTCTAATGGATTACCTCTTAGGAAGTCATCCAAGTCGTATTCAACATATTGTGTTGAAACTGTTATGTCATCCATTGACAATCTTTGTTCAATTGCTGTTAGCAATGGACGTAGTGAAAAATCCAAAAGTGCTCTGCGTTCGGCTGTAACATTTGAGTATGTCATTGTGTTTGTTGATGCATCTAAATAATATGCTGGAATGTTCATTAACCTGGCAATTTCTTTTGCAAGGTATTCGCGTGCTTCTGTAAGTTGTAGATCGGCTGCATTGAATCCGACTGATTCCATATCCACGTTATCACTTAAGAAGGCTGTGCCTTTTGTTTGTCTTGCTTGTTTCCAAGCGTTTAAGATTGCTGTTGCTTTGTTTGAATCCATTGGAACATTTGCTTTTAATACAACACTTGGTGTTGGTGTTTCAGCATAATTAAACACTGCTCTTTCAAGTGCTGCTGCTGTTCTTAATGTTCTGCCACCACGATTCAAAACACCATCTGGATCAATTGCAGTAAATTGAATCAATGATCCGACACCATTGTCCGGAAGTCTTTGTGCTTCAAGTTGATAACCAATTACTAATTCACCGGTTGAATCTAGTACTTGTGAAACTCTTGGTGCATCAATCCATCTGATTTGTGATGGTCTGCCTGTTGCTGGATCAAGTTCTTTGATTTGCCAGTATGCAACACCATGAAATAACAAATTTTCTGCTGTCATGCCATAGACAACTGCTGTTGGCATGTTTTTGTCTGGTTGTGAAATTATTGTTGGTGTTGGTTCAACTCTTGTGTCATCAAATTTTCTTTTAACATGTAATTCTAATGATGCTGCTGTGCCGACAATAATGTTTCGACCTCTTGCACACGCTGGAACACTTAAGGCTTCTCGTCTTGTTACAAATGTTGATGTGACACCATCAAAACCTGGTGAAAATAATGAAAGTGCTTTGTCCGGGAATACATAAGGCGCAATGGCTGCTTTAAGTTGTGGCTGAATGTATTTTGTGTATAAACCCATAGTCTCGCAATTATCTCATAGAAGTTACTTATATCATACACTGTCCGACTGTTGGGCGTGTTAATTTATGACACTAATATATCAAATTCGCCAGAGTATTGTCTTTCAGTTGCTTTGTGTATTGAAAGCATCATTGCAATTGCTGCTGTGGCATTCTTGCGTCTTGAAACATACCATGATCCGGCTTCAGTTGTTTTTTTAATGCAAGCATTGACTGATGCTGTTAATTCTTGTTGCCCTCCGTGAGTAATTCGATTTCCTGCCATTGCACCAAGGGTTTCATCACAAGCCTGGTAGTACTTTGCACCTGTAATAATTTCAGCATTAATTGATCCCATGCGCAGTTTGGCTGCAACACTGTCGCCACTAAATTTGTTTAGAATGATTGCTTCGGCATTGTATTTTTTTGCCCATTCTGCAACATGACTTGCAATTTTAAGGTCATCAATAGCATTTTCTTCATTTTGTAAATCCATAAGGCCAACTGCAATTGATTTATCTTCCATCATTTGTGATCCGACTATTGCAAAGCCTGTTCTGTCTGGTGATATTTCAACACCTATCCAAGTTGGTTTTCCTGGTGCTAATTTAAGGCCGTTTTGTTGGCAGGCGTTCCAATCCCCGGCACTCCAAGGTGATTGAATTGTGTCTACCCATTGACAAAGCATTTCAGTGGCAATGATATTTGGATTGTCATTCATTCTTGATTGTAAAGTTTCTTCTGTAATGGTATGACCCAGTGCAGGGTTGGCTTGAACCCATCCTTTGCGATCTGCAAGTTTTAATCCTGGTTCTGCTGACCATTCCCAATAGGCAATGTCATCTTCTGTGTTGTTTTCAATTTTGTGCATTGCTCTTGCTCTCATTTGGTTCAAAAGCACTGATGTAATATCACCTGCGTTTGAAAATGCCCAAAGACTTGGTGATTTGGCTGCTTGCATTGTGTAAGCAAGGGCAGCAAATGAATCAGTTGATTTATGCATGCGTGCTTCATCAAGATAAACAGTGTTTGCACTAAGTCCACGCGCTGCACCAGGTGTCGGGGCTATGATTTTGTATCTGCATCCATTTTTAAGTTCAATTTGTTCTTGGCCATTTGCCCTAGTGATTGCTTTAACTTTTGAAGATAGCCAAGAATGTCCGTCAATCATTTCGCATACGGATTTGAAACATTCGAGCGCGACATCACGATTTTGCGCCGTAGCAATTTGTAATTTCTCATCCCACAAAAATAATCCGGCAAGTATGCGAAATTTCATAAGTGTAGTTTTTCCGTTTTGACGTGAAATAACGAGCAGGTTTGTTTTGCTCACAAATTCACCATTGTCTTTAATCTTGCAACCATCAAGCAACACATATTCTTGCCAAGGCATCAACGGCATGCCCATTTGATTTGCTAATTCAATTACTTCATGACCTTTAGTTGGGTTTGTTGTTGGTGTGGTCGAGATTCTCGGTGTAGGACTTCCTATCAGCAATGATTTTGTCAATTGGTGAACCTCCCTCAATCACTTGTGGTGTTTCATTACGGCCAAACAATGTGAGGCCATATTTGTCCATCAATTTTGTAAGTTCAGCGCCCCATTTAACCAACATTGGATTATTTGGATCACTTGAATCAATCAAGCCAGCATAAGTGAACATCAAAGCCTGACCTGCCAAATCTGCATCTGTAATCCAACCAGACTCCTGAGCAAAATCAACTGATCTTAATAAAGCAGGCAAAACTCTTTGATTATCTGGTTTCATTTGGTTTGTTTCCTTTCAAATAATGGTGCTTCAAACACCCCAAAATCCCTCGGGGATAAAGACACTAAGGAGTGTGTGCGTGTTGGATTGGCCGCTAAAAAACGCTTTGTATATCTTTTTTCTTGAAACTTTTGTGCGTCTTGGTTTTTCTTTGATGCATTGCATGTGCTGCATGCCACTACCATATTTGTTTCTATGTCTTCCCCTCCTTTGCTTATTGGTATTACATGATCTATTTGGTTTCCTGGTTGTCCACAGTATGCGCATGTGTGGTCGTCTCGTTTGAGTATGGCTTGACGCATTTGTTTGTATTTGTATGTGTAGGTCATGCGTGTTTCTTTAATTTCTTTTTGATGTCTTTGATGTATGTGACTGCTGTTTGTGGATCAACTGAATCGTCTATTGGTGCAACGTATTTGTCTGGTATTTGTGTTTTCTTAAATTTGTCCGGGTAACGTTCATTAAGAGTTCTATAAGAGTTATGTAGGACAGCAGTGTCCGGGGTAGTAGGACTAGTGTGTCCGGAGGGGTAGGACAATACGTCCGGGGTTACCATTCTGTATAGGTTTGATTGACCTGTTCTTAGTTCTACATTTAGTAGTCCTTTTTCAACCAGGCTGACTTGTAATCTTCTGACTTGTCTATCACTTACACCCATCATTTTGGCTATGCGTGTTTGACCTGCCCAGGCTGCGCCTTCTTTGTCATTGAAGTGATCAGCAAGTATTACCAGTAATAGTTTTTCTTGTGGTTCTAATCCTTCTTGTTGTAATGCCCAACCCAATAGTTTTGCGCTCAATCTAGTTCCTCGGTGTATAATTGTAGTTCGCAGGTTGAACAACCTAATTCTTTATTGTACAACTTGTTGCACTCTTTGCAGTAAATGTATGTTGTCATGATTTGAATGCCCATACCATGATGATTGTATATACACCTAGGAATACCAGTTTTTGTGTTGTTGTCATTTTTTACCTGTAATTATCTTGTGACACACACTGCAATGCTTTTTGTTGAATGTCCAGTTACCACAATTGATGCATCTTTGAATAAGTTTGTCCATTGATGCAATAATTGCATGTTGTCTTGCATTAACACCTACATAATCCCTGTGTTTCATTCTTGACCCCTTATGATCCTTTTAGCCAGTTCAATATCTTCTTGGTTTTTGAACAAAAACTTTTTGTTTTCTACATCTTGTGCTAATGACTCTTGCAAGGCCTTAGCAAACTTGTAGTCGTGTGGTGTGTAGTTCTTGTTCATTGTGCATCCGGATGTTTGTTTATTGCATGCCAGTTAAATGTTTTGTTTAGGCTCACTTGTGATGATCCGTACAATTCAAGTTTGCATATTTCGCAACGCATTGTCCAGTATTTGAATCTGTCGTTTTTTGCATCTACTTTGAATGTTCGTTTGACAGATAATGCAACACCCCACATAACCAGGAATGTAAGTCCTAATGCTATAAGTATTGCGTGTGCCACTGTTGTGGCTGTGTTCATAAGTTCCATGAATGTCATATCAGTCCTGTCTTCTTTGCGCAGGTAGGCCAGGCTTTCCAGCCTTGTATTTTGTGCAAATCGCGTGCAGCCTTG
>Ga0315902_10003636_pt1 | contig 22874 bp, 25 predicted proteins | sample LakEriMetagenome_9_FD_203523 | JGI IMG/M metagenome (GOLD analysis project Ga0315902, IMG submission 203523) | Freshwater fungal communities from buoy surface, Lake Erie, Ohio, United States - Buoy 12 MA117 | ecosystem: Environmental > Aquatic > Freshwater > Lake > Lake biofilm | place: USA... | reverse complement strand
AAGCCGTACGTCAGCGTCGTGCCTTCTTCCGAGCTAACGTTCGGGTTGCCGCCGAACAAACCGTTATATTGGCCTGCCGGGCTGGACAACGCGCCGCCGTTCGCTTCAGCGTCGTTCACTTGGTATGCAGCGCCCCCTTCGCAACGCGGATCGTTGTCAGGGATGAAGCCGTCGCTTGCAGGGTCGGTCCGGTCGCATGGGTCGTCCGGCATGTCGAACAGGCCCGGCCCTTGAGCCGAGAACAGTTCAATGACGTTCGGCGCACGCGCAGCTTGGGCGTAGCTGGCGCGGAAGCGGATGTCCTGCGTCGGCGCCCAATCGAGACCAACATTGTACGTCTCGCTGCTGGCGTTGTTGCTGTAGGTGGACGTACGATACGCTGCATCGACCGACATTTGCTCAGCAAACGGCTGATTTTCCGCGATCACGACACGGCCTTCTGCGAAGAGTTCGAACACGTCGCTGGCCGCGCCGGGGAAGCCGAGCGTCGGGCCACCTTGGCCGGCGCCATCGCCCGTTTGGAACGAAACGTCCGTGATGCGAGACAGGTAATCGCGACGATACTCAGCGCCGAAGCTCAACGCGATCGGGGTTTCAGCCCATGGCGAGGTAATTGGAAGCTCACCTGTCATCGTGGCGATGACCAGCTGTTGTGAGGTTTCACCAGAGCGCAACAGCGGCACTTGCAGGTAGGCGAGCGCAGCGGCTGACGGACCACGTGGTTGGCCATTCAGAAGCGGAGCGTTCGGGAGCGCGAAGATATCGTACGGAACGCAGTTTGGATCGGTGCCGTTGAGGAACGAACGGCACTGCGGGTCCACGCCTACGCCCGGATCAGCATCCAGAACGTCAAGAGCGCGGCCGAGACGTGTGACCGACATTTCGTTCAGATATTGCCGGTTGCTTGCGTTGCGCGCGTACATGGCGGTGATATCGTACTCCCACGAATCAGCGATCGGGCCACGCAGACCGATGGTCTGACGGAACGATTCCATGCGGAACGAGTCTTGGCGACCACCACCCTCCACGTTTCGACGACCGACATAAGCCGTCACCATCTCAGGCGTCGCTACAGTGTCCCCCGCAATCTGACCGGCGGTGCAACCGAAGAAAGTCGCCATGCCGGCACCAAACAGCGGGTTGCCGCAGTTCAGTTGCGAGGTGCTCAAGAAGTTACCCGACGGCGCAATCTGCGCGACGGTACGATAATCGCTGAACATGGTCGAAGCGTAGGCTTCAATGTTGTCGTTGATTTCGTAACGGGCGAACGCGCCGAACGCATAACGTTCGTCCGGACGTTGAAAATAGTTTGTCGGGCCGAAGTTGTACTGGTCAGTTGCAGCGACAAACGGGCGGAACGTGTTGCCCGTGGCCGAGTCGATCGTACGGCTTGCGAACCCCGAGTTGAAGAAACGACCCGGATAGGCGGTGCTCGAACCACCGCAGGTGAATTGCGTGTTCGCCGGCGTGCCCGGAGCGGCTTGACCAGCGCCGTTCACGTTAACAGCGTTAAGGCCAGCGGCGAGCGAACAAGCAGAGTAATCGCGCTGACCTTGAAGGATCGCATCGTTGTTCCGGTAGGTCAGGTAGGCCGTGACGTTGCCGCGACCATCTGGCGAGGACGCGCCGAAGATGAGCGAGACTTCCTTGCTGTAACCGTCAGTGACGTTGTCATCCGGAAGAGCGAACTGCGCCGGGTTCGTCAAACCACGGCGACCGATCGTGTCGCGCAGGTTGCCCTGATCGGAATCGTTCTCATGATTGTAGAAGCCGTATTGAGCATCGACGCGAAGACCTTCGAAATCGTCGCGCATGATGAAGTTAACAACGCCCGAAATGGCGTCTGAACCGTAAACCGCTGAACGGCCGCCGGTGACGACTTCGACGCGCTCAACCATAGCACCCGGAATGGTGTTCAAGTCGGCTGCAGAGGTCGCGTCTGAACCGTACGGCATACGAATGCCGTTAAGCAGAACCAGGGTTCTGCCTGAACCAAGCCCGCGGAGCGAGAGTTCGGCGGTGCCAGACGAGCCGTTCGAAACCGCCGAGCCCTGGGTCGCGAAAACTTGCGGCAGTTGGTTCGTCATGTCTTCAAGGCGGGTCACACCTTGGGTCGTGATGTCGTCGGCTGTCAGCGACGTGATCGGAGACGTAGCTTCCAAGTTCGCCTGGCGAATACGCGAACCGGTAACGACGATTGCTTCTTCTTCTTCGGTATCCTGCGCCTGAGCCGGAGCAGGCACAACGCCAGCTATCGTGGCGGCTGCAATAAGCGAAACCCCTTTGAGCAGCGACATACGATGTCCGCCCTGAGTCTTCTTGGTCGACATGACTACTGAACCCCCTAAAAATCTAATCCAACCAAAGGCCCGCCTTCCAAAAAGGGCGGACACGGATCGAAACAAACGGGCGACCATTCACCCGATATTTCCCAAGCAAAGGCTCCGTCGAGAAACCCCCAAGCGTCCCAAAACGGAATGCCCGTCACGCTATGGTGACCTTAACGACACGATTTCGACAAGGTCAAACCCCGCCTACCGCGAAATCTAGAACATTTAAAGAACATCTTGCGCCAACCCTCTCTTAACACTTCGGGTGTGGCTTTCGAGACCCACAGCAACCCGACCTCTGCGCCACTGCCGCAAAGACAACCAATAGAAAAGCCCCGCGGCCCGCAGCAAGCAGAGCGAATCGCAGTCGAAACTTGCTGCGCGCTGCGCTAAACAACGATCACAGAGGACCTGAGCGGGAGACTTAGATTTACATGCGCACGCCATGGATTTTCGCGATTTTTGTCGCGCTGACGCCGCTTCCTGCGCTTGCACAGGTCGAGTCTCCGCAAGCACTTAGACAAGTCTACGCGTGCGCGGCCATCACCGGCGAAACCGAGCGTTTGGCCTGTTATGACGCGGCGGTCGGAGGCCTGCAGCAAGCTGAAACGCAAGGCCGCATCATCGCCGTCGATCGCGATCAAGCAGAAGTGCTTGAGCGCGAGTCATTCGGCTTCTCGCTCCCCTCCATGTCTCGGATTTTCAGCCGCGAAGCCTCCGGCCCGGCCGAAGAACCGGTCGCGCGTGTCGAGATGACGGTGACCCGCATCGCCCGGTACGGCGACGGCCGCCACGCCTTCATCATGAGCAACGGCCAGACCTGGACCCAAATCGAGCCCCAATCTGTCTCGAACGTTGATGTTGGCGATACCATTGCGATCCGGCGCGCATCTCTCGGCAGCTACATGCTCTCGCCACTTCACGGTCGTGGGCACCGCGTCCGCCGCGCTGAATAGCGCGACCGCTGGGGCGGATATGGAGGGGTACAAATAGGCGCATACACCGCCTATCTTCCTCGTTCATGCCACGTTCCCGCACTTCCCCGCCCGGCGTCGCAGAAGCGGCGACCACGTTCGACGCCAATTCGGCCATGTGGATGCCCCACCGGCCGAAGCGCGAGTGGGAGAAGCTTGAGGGCGGCAAGCGCTTCAAGCTCGTTTCGGACTATCAACCAGCTGGCGACCAGCCGACCGCGATCAACGAACTGGTCACTGGCCTGCAGCGGGGCGAGCAGGACCAAGTTCTTCTCGGCGTCACCGGCTCGGGCAAGACCTTCACCATGGCGCAAGTCATCGATCAGGTGCAGCGACCGGCGCTCATCCTCGCGCCGAACAAGACTCTCGCCGCGCAGCTCTATGGCGAGTTCAAGCAATTCTTCCCGGAGAACGCGGTCGAGTATTTCGTCTCGTACTACGACTATTACCAGCCGGAAGCGTACGTGCCGCGTACCGACACCTACATCGAAAAAGAATCCAACATCAACGAGCAGATCGACCGCATGCGCCACGCCGCAACGCGCGCGATCCTCGAACGCGACGACGTCATCATCGTCGCATCGGTGAGCTGCATTTACGGCATCGGCTCGGTCGAAACCTACACGTCGATGACCTTCACCGTGAAAGTCGGCGACGAGTACGGCTCGCAAGAACTCATCCGCCAGTTCGTGGCCACGCAGTACAAGCGCAACGAAGCCGCCTTCGCGCGCGGCGTGTTCCGCGTCCGCGGCGACACCATCGAGCTTTTCCCCGCGCACTTGGAAGACCGCGCCTGGCGCTTCTCCTTCTTCGGCGACCAAGTCGAGAGCATCGACGAGTTCGATCCCCTCACCGGCCGCAAAGTCGCGACGATGTCAGCTGTCAAAGTCTACGCCAACTCGCACTACGTCACGCCGAAGATGACGCTCGAACAAGCCGTCAGCTCGATCAAAGATGAACTCGCGCAACGCCTCGCTTACTTCCGCGAAACCGGCAAACTGCTCGAGGCCCAGCGCCTAGAACAGCGCGTCAACTTCGATATGGAAATGATGCTCGCCACCGGCTCCTGCGCCGGCATCGAGAATTACAGCCGCTATCTCACCGGCCGCAAACCCGGCGAGCCGCCGCCGACCATGTTCGAATATCTGCCCGACAACGCCCTCGTCTTCGCCGACGAAAGCCACGTCACCGTGCCGCAAATCGGCGGAATGTATAAAGGCGACTTCAGTCGCAAATCGACGCTAAGCGAATACGGCTTCCGCCTGCCCTCATGCATAGACAATCGCCCGCTCAAATTCGAGGAATGGGACGCGATGCGCCCGGAGACCATCCACGTCTCCGCCACGCCCGGCCCCTGGGAGCTCGAACGCACCGGCGGCGTCTTCGCCGAACAAGTCATTCGCCCCACCGGACTTATTGATCCTCCCGTCGAGGTGAGGCCCGTGCAAGCGCACGGCCATTCCCAAGTCGATGACGTCATCGCCGAAGTGAAGGAAGCGGCGAAGAAAGATCTCCGCAGCCTCGTCACCGTGCTCACCAAGCGCATGGCCGAGGATTTGACCGAATACATGCACGAGCAAGGCGTGCGCGTGCGCTACATGCACTCCGACATCGACACGGTCGAGCGCATCGAAATCATCCGCGACCTCCGCCTCGGCGTTTTCGATGCACTGATCGGCATCAACCTCCTCCGCGAAGGCTTGGACATTCCCGAGTGTGGTCTTGTCGCCATTCTCGACGCCGACAAGGAAGGCTTCCTGCGCAGCGAAACCTCGCTCGTGCAAACCATAGGCCGCGCCGCCCGCAACGTTGACGGCAAAGTCATTCTCTACGCCGACAAGGAAACCGGCTCGATCCAGCGCGCCATGGCCGAAACCTCGCGACGCCGCGAGAAGCAGCACTTCTACAATCTCGAACACGGTATCACGCCGCAATCGATCAAGAGCCACATCAAGGACATCTTGGATTCGGTTTACGAAAAAGACTCGCTCACCATCGACCCACGCGACCCCATGGCCTGGAAACGCGGCGCCGGCGGCGACAAGCGCAAAGGCGCACGCGAAGACAGCGCTCCGTTCATCGGCCACAACATAGAGAGCTACATCGCCGACCTAGAACGCGAAATGAAAGACGCCGCCGCCGACTTGGAATTCGAAACCGCCGCAAGACTGCGCGACGAGATCAAACGCCTGCAAGAAACCGAACTGCTGATCGCCGACGATCCGCTCGCGCGGCAAGAATCCGTCAGAGCCGCCGCTAACGACGCCGTCCGCGCCAGCCGCGAAAGCGACCGCGCAACCGCGACAGGCGTAGTAACCGTGCGCGCAAAGAAGCCGCCGTATCGCGGCCGGCGACGCAAGGGGCCTTAATGCCAAAATCGCGGAGGAAACGGAAGGCGAAGCAACCGACGTCAGTTCCCGCTGCTGAAGCCGGAGTTCAACGGCCGGGACCGCTAGCAATCTGCCTTTTTGCGATCGCTGTAGCTAGCAATTTGCTCGACGCGTACACGCTGATGGCGTCATGGCTGCGCGCCGGCGAAGCGATGATGCGGCGTCTCTTGCTCATCGAAGCCGCCAAACTCAATACGCGCCCGCTGCTGCGCCCCGCCCGCACACGCACGCTCACCGGCTTCACGCCCGACGCGCCGGAAAAGTGGCGCGTCAGTTTTCGATGTTTTTCTTCCCCCACGCTTCGACAGGTTCAGCGTGACGCAGTGGGTGGATCAGGAAGTGGCGCAGCCGGTCCAGACAGCGTCAGCCTGAGCCTGTCGAAGGCGGCGCGCCCCACACGCAAACGCATCTCCCGAGAAGACCGCTGGTGCTCCGAAAACCGGAAGCCGATGCGGCTGCGCTCGGCCTGGCCGCTGGCCGAGCGCTACGCTGCGCGTCTTCAACGATCCCGCGCCCTATGCGCGCCGGCTGGCGCGGCTACTTTATGCGACGCCGCATCGCGTTCGCGAGCTGCTGCGTCCCTCCGCCGAAGCGAAACGCCGCATCGAGAACTATCCCGCACTCTGCGACGCTGCGGAAACCAAAGCGGTGATTTTCAACTCGACCTAGCCGGTCTAGCGTGAACCCATGCACCTGAAATCACCCCGCATCGCCCCCCTCGTCGACAACGACACCTTCACGCCCGAACAGCGCACAGCGCTGGCGGGCGCGACCTTCCCTGGGCGCGCCCCGCTCAACATCTTGTGACATGAAATGTGCCGTGAAGCACGCGCCACGCGAGCGACCAATCATACGCGCGTGCGCCGAGGCAACGGCCCCTTCCGAAAGCGCGGACAACGGGCTAGATTTCTGGTCATGACGCTCGAAAAGGACCTCGTAGTCGCCGCCCAAGCACTCAAGCGGGGGGCATTCTACGAAGCGCTCACCATCACCGACCGCGTTTTGGCGAACGCACCGGCCAACGCCAAAGCGCTGGGCCTCAAGGGCGAAGCACAACTCTATCTCGGCGACGCCGCCTCGGCCGCCCGCACCCTTGCCCAAGCCCAGCGCCTCGACACGAATAATGCTGAACTTCTCGTCCAACTGGGCATCGCGTTGCTAAACTCAGGAAGGCCGCAGGAAGCCGTTGCGGCATTGGGCGATGCACTCACCCTGAACGCGAAGCATCCTCTGGCCCGGCTCAATCTCGCGGCCGCCCAAGCGTCCATCGGCCAGCTCGAAAACGCCGTTCAGACACTTATTCCGGCGCTCGAAAACTCAAGCATTGCTCCGCGCGCCGCTGCCGGGCTCGCGAACATTTTCGAGCAGAAGCGGGAATGGCCTTCGGTCGAGAAATACGCCCGTATCTGGTCGGCACTTGAGCCGACCAACGCTCAGGCCTGGCGCTCATTATCGCGAGCGTTCTGGGAAATGGGCGACGCGAAAAGTTCATTGGAAAGTTATCGCTCCTTCATCCAAGTCGGCGAACGCAACACTGCGAACCTCGTATCATTCGCGACAATCTGCCTGTCCGCGCGTCAATTGGACGAAGCTGAAGCTGCGTTGTCGCAGGCGCAATCGATCACACCGGACAATTCCGATCTCTTGTCGGCATTTGCGTTGCTCTATCTCTTTCAAGGCAAATTCGAAGAATCCGAAACCTATGCGCGACGTTCTCTGAGAGCCAATCCGGCCGATGCGTCAGCGTTCAAGGTTCTTGGAAAGATTGCCGAGGGGGAATTGTCTAGCGCAGACTTCGCGCTTCTGCGGGCTGCCAGCACACGTACCGACCTTGTCGCCAGCGACTTAGCGTCTCTTCACTTTTCAATCGGCGATTTTCACGATGCGGCGAACGATATCGATTCGGGGTTCGCCGCCTATGCGAGCGCCAACAAGATTGCGCTGGCAGGCGCCAATCCCTCCGCTCTGTATGATCCCGAAAGCCAATCTCGATTTATCACTGGACTGATTGCAGCGCGGACCGACGCGTGCCCAGCGCACACTCCGCAGTTTGATCCGAAGGTGACGCCGATCTTCATCGTCGGCATGCCGCGCTCTGGCACAACTTTAGTCGAGAGCGTACTCGCCGCGCATCCTTCGGTAGAGGCATTCGGCGAACGCGAAGCGATGCGCCGAATTGCGGCAGAGCGGTATTCTCGCGGCCCTCAATCTCCGGCTTCAGCGGCGGACTTGGAGGTGTGGTCACGTCGCTATCTCGAGGAGACGAGATCGTCAGCTGCCACGGCAATCGTTGACAAAAACCCTTGGAATTACGATTGCGTCGATCTCATCTTTGACATTTTCCCGAACGCAAAGGTGATCCACATTCGCCGCGATCCGGTTGAAACGTGTTTCTCTATTTTTAGAAATCAGTTCAGCGGGTTCATGACCTTCACGAATGACCTGACGGCGATCGGTCACTATTATAGGCAATATGCCCGGCTCACATCGCACTGGGAGGCGCTCTATGGCGACCGAATTTTGTGCGTGCAGTATGAGTCGCTCGCCGACGATTTTGAGAGTTCGGCCCGCGCATTGATCGGGTATTGCGGCCTTCCTTGGAGCGACAAATCCCTGATGTTTTGGAAGACGTCACGCGCCATCTCCACAATCACAGCGGTTGCGGCTCGTAAGCCTGTCGCAGGTCAGCGGCGGCGCGCAAACGCCTATGCACAGTATCTTGGACCGTTGATTGCGGAGCTGAAAGCCGGAGGCGTCGATCTTCGCACCGGCAAGCTGGAATTCGAGGAGCAAAGGACATGAACGGCGCGACAGCGGCCGATCTGCTGGAGATAGCGCGGTCAAGTGCCGCTCGCGGAGACCTCGCAGGCCAAACTACCGCTGTTGATCGGGTGCTTGCTGTGCAGCCACAGAATGCTGCTGCGCTGTTGATGAAGGGAGACATCCTAACCAAGAGAGGCGACTTGCGCGGCGCGGTTGCGTTCTACGCGGCGGTGGTGCGTCAACGTGCTGCCAGCAATAGCGGCGTTTCAGATCAAGACTTTGAGCGCGTGCGTGACCTGCTGGATCGCTTCGCACGTGAATTTGAAGATCACATCCGAGCGGAGCTCGCTAGTCAGGGATTTGCCGGAAAGAATTTGCCGGGCCGGTTTTCGCGTGCACTTGACATACTTGTAGGCAAGAAGCGCGTTTACCAACAACAGCCTCGCCATCTGTTTGTGCCTGAGCTCGCCCCAGTTCAATTTTTCGAGCGAACAGACTTTCCTTTCCTCGATCGCGTCGAAGATGCGTTCAGCACCATTCGCGCTGAACTAGATTATGTTATGGCAACCGCCACAGGTTTTGAGCCTTACGTGAAAGCGGCCGCCAATCGTCCACCGTCCACCCAAGGCGGCCTCGCGGGCAACGACGCTTGGAGCGCCTTCTTCCTCATCAAAGACGGCGAAGTGACCGCAGGTGGACAACATTGTCCAGCCACCCTCGCAGCACTGGACGGCGCGCCGCTCGCGCGTATTCCAAATCATTCTCCGCTCGTGCTGTTCTCGAAACTTGCAGGCGGTGCGCATATTCCCGCTCACACGGGCATGATCAACACACGCCTGATTTGCCATCTTCCGTTGATCGCCCCGGTGGGCTGTCATTTCCGCGTCGGGAACGAACTCCGCACCTGGGAGAATGGCAAGGCTTGGGTGTTTGACGATACGATCGAACACGAAGCCTGGAACCGCAGCTCGGAAGACCGCACGATTCTATTGTTCGATATTTGGCGGCCGGACTTGACGCCCGACGAGCGTGAAGCCTTCACCGCACTCTGCGTCGCTATTGAAAAGTACTCGCCCGATCAGGATTGGCACTAACCCAGCGGACGATCTCGCACCCACTGCGAGAGCAACCACTTCTCACCCGATGTCGGCGGCAAGCCAGCGTGCAGTGTCTGCAAATCAGGTTTGCCGTCGGCTTCTACGTTCGCAAAAAAAAGCGCATCACCGCGTCGGCCTTTGAAACGAATATCCGATTGCGGGAAATAAGTTTCTCCGCCCTCGTAGTCGTCGTTCAGGTACACAAGAATTGTCGCAACGCGCTGGCCGCGGCTTCGCAGATCTGCCGCCATGCCGGGCTCAGCGGGATCCAGGAAGTCGTAGTGCGTCTCAAATTGTTCGCCTACGTTGTAGTGTAATATGGAAGTTGGTTCGAAGAACGTTGTCGGCAACCCAACTGTGTGGCCGATGCGCGCCGTCAAGAACACCAAAACCGTATCGATCTCAAAGGGCGAGAATTGCGCGGCGCTGTTGTTGCGGGCCGATACAACACGCTTTGTCGCGGCATTTCGATCGTAGACACCGGCACGCTCCAGCCGTGAACCACCCCTTTCGATCAGCCAGTCGCACTCCTCGCGGGAGAAAAAGGATCGGCAAGCTTGTATCCTTGGCGCTTGGCTCAGCACCTCGGTCGCACGCGGCGTCACCAGCGAACGAATGTCTAATTGATTCGTGGGCCCACGGTTCGCGCCAAATGTAAGGACGCGAAGCTCGCGGGCTGCGTCGGCCCAACCCGCCGCAGCGGCGGCAGCCAGCATCTGTACGCTTCGATCCCAATCCGGCCTTCCGCTAACGCCTGACGCCAAAAAATGGGCCAGCAGTGCGATTGCCTCGCCATTGCCGCGTTCCGCCGCGACATTGAGGCTTTGAAGGCCAAGAGCGATATCGCCGCCAGGCACGAAATGCATTTTCGCACTGGCAAGGGGGTCAGAGCCCATGGAAATCCAACAATCTGTTCATGTCGCACAACCTGGATCAGTCGCTGCAAACAGGCGTTTTAATGGCCTTGGCAAGCGTTGGCTCCTGACTTACGAACGATTTTTTATAAATGCTACACTTGGATAAAGGATGAAATGGCGATGCTGGGCGTAGTGCTAGCGCTTTTGCTACAAGTGACGGATCCGGTTCAACCGATAGAGGCGGTGGAGCAAGCTCAGCCTGAGGCAACTCAGACCGAGGCACAGCCGGAACAAGTCGCTGCTTCCGAAGAAACGGACGAATCTCCTGAGCGGCGTTGCCGAGGCCGCAATGTAACTGGCACGCGCCTATCGTCGGTAGTCACATGCCGGCCGCGCAACAGCCAGCAAAATTATGATACACGTGAGACCTTGCGCAGTCTCCAACGTGTTGACCCACCGCAATCAAACTAATGCCAAGCCTGCAGCAAGAAATTGGCGGCAAGCTTCAAAGGGAGGCTCGGCGTCAGTTTCGATTCATCGAACGTCAGCAAACACCGTGAACCCACGTGGTGCGTTGAGCGATTCGACGTCCTGCGGACCGGTAACGACGATGCCCTTTACACCAGCCTGATTGTTGATGTGCCAGAATACGCGACGGATCTTTTTGCCTCGGTCGTTTACCGCGCGAGCGCCCGTGACCGGTTGCTCCTTCGAGACGTGCAACACGGCCTTCACAGCATCAGCTTCAATGGCGCCGCGAAATAGTGTCGAAAGAAACACGATGCGCCCGCGCTGGGTACGCCCCTCACTTAGCAGGTAGAGCACCGCCTCGCCGTTGCGATCGCGCTCATAGAACTTGTGCTGCAAGTGCTGAATGGGCGTGGCTACAACCGCCTTATCCAGAGCGAGGTACGCGGCCGCTTCGTCGGCTCGCGCTTGCGGCAGAACTGTAAAATTCGCACCAATAATCGCGTCATGAAGGTTCTTCGGATCAGGCATCGCGAACTGACAAAGTTCGACCAGACTGACGATCGCGACGGCCAGTTGCGCTGGGGCGTTGTGGCCTTCAAATGCCGTTGAAATCAGCGTGTAGGCGTCTCTAGATTCATAGTGTTGCATGCGTGTCCCTCGGTCGGTTTGATGCCACGATACCCAGCCGCCATCAATACGCATCGCCCCCACACGCCCCTGGCGCGAAAGCGTACGGCGCCCCAGCGTCGCCGCGCCAGAGCGTCTTCGCCAGGGCTTCCAGTTGGCGCGCGGTTTGGCCCCGGCCTTCGTGGAAACCCATTCGTTCATGCTGCACCTTGGTTTCCTCGGTCCAGTGACGAGCGACAGCGCGGTATTTGGTTTTGCCGTTGCCGAGATCTTCGAACGGGACCTCAGCGACCATAAACGGGCCCGCTGGCTCGAACGTGTCAGGCGTGATCGCATCGGTGGTGACGATCTTCTTGTTGGGCACGATCTCAAGGTAGATGCCGGCGTTTGGATATTCCTGGCCCTCGGGCGAGGCCATCACGAACGCCATGCGGCCGCCGGGCCGGAAATCGATGCGCATGCTTTTGATCGTCCGCGGCTTCGGCGCGAACCATTGCTGCAACAGCTTCGGATCGGTGTAGCAGCGATAGAGCTTATCGGCCGGCGCTTTAAGAACCAGTTCGTGTTGGGACATCGTGAGCTTCCTTGCTTCGTGTCCGTACCTAGGACGAACCGGGTTTGAGTGAACCTAGGGCTCATCGAAAATTTTCTATGGGACGCTGCGTGGCGTCTTGCTTCGACAGGCTCAGCATGACGCCACTGCACGCGCCGGCTGCAAAATCGCGTCACCCAGAGCTTGTCGAAGGGCGATGTTTCAAGAGCGCGCAAGATTGTCCAAGTGTTGGTGAATGTGCGCGGCTTCGGCTGACAGGATCACCGGTTCGGTCGAGCGCGCGATGGCCGAAACCTCGCGCCGCCGCGAGAAGCAGGCCGCCTACAATCTCGAACACGACATCACACCGCAAAGCATCAAGTCGCGAATCAAGGACATCCGCGACAGCGTCTACGAAAAAGATTCTCTCACCATCGACCCGCGCGACCCAATGACCTGGAAACGCGGCGCCGGCCTCAAAGAACGCGGCGGCAAAGGCGTCCGCGAAGACGCCAGCCCCTTCATCGGCCACAACATCAAAAGCTACATCGCCGACCTAGAGCGGCAGATGAAAGACGCGGCGGCGGATTTGGAGTTTGAGACGGCGGCGAGACTGCGCGACTAAATCAAACGCCTGCAGGAAACCGAGCTGCTGATTGCTGACGATCCGTTAACACGGCAAAGCGATCTCAACGCCAGCGTCAATGCGTCGATGCGCGAAAGCGCCGGCAAAGCCCCGGCGCCTGATCGGGAGCTGTCCCTAAAACCGGGTCAAAGCGCCTAGTCATGCGCCAAAGGCTACGCGCGACGAAGCTTTCGCCTCGCCGCGCGTCCCCATATCGCTTCCAATTGTCCGGCGGAGCACAAGTCTGTGCGTGAAGGGAGAGGACTCGCCTGCACCCCGCCGAAAGGGGGTTCAGAAGCGATAGCCGATCGACGTCGACACAACCCACGGATCGATATCAACTTCGTCCGTTGCGTTGATCGCGCCCGAGATCGTCACGTCCGTGTTGATCCAGATACGGCGCACGTCGAAGTTCACGAACCAATGCTCGTCCATCCGATAATCGGCGCCGATCTGCAAAGCCGGACCAAAAGATTCATCGTATTCGACGCTCAAACCAGCCGGCGGATTGCTGTCGATGAAAGAGGTGAAATTCACGCCGGCGCCGACATAAGGCTCGAACTGGCCGAAATTGGTCCAACGATATTTCAGCGTCACCGTCGGCGGGAAATGGGTCACTTCACCCAGACCAATCGCGCCGCCGGCCGCCGTCACATCGTGCGTCGCAACGCAGCAGAGCAATTCAGCCGAGACGTGATCGTTGAAGAAATATTCGATCTGCGCGGACGGCGCCCATTCGTCGGAGATATCGACCGGAATTGGGTCGCCGCTCTCATCGGGCATAATGCCGGAGACGCCGACCTTGATCTGAAAATTGTCGAGAATGCCCGCATTCGCGGGCGTCGCTAGCGCCAAGGCCGCGAAGGCCGCTGCTGCGGCCGCCCCAAACTTCATCATGGATTTCCCCTGTGCTTTCACAGCAGAGCCATAATGACGGGGGCGTCACTAATGCGGGTTGATCCGGATCAAGCTCCAAACGGACAGAACGTCGCGGCTTTCTTGCGTGGAGGTTAAAGCGTCTTCGCCAGATCTTCCATTTGCCGAGCGGTTTGCGTCTCTTCGGTCCAGCGCCGACCAACAGCGCGATATTTGGTCTTGCCGGCGCCGAGATCTTTAAACGTGACCTCCGCGATCATGAACGGGCCCGACGGTTTGAAATCCGGCGTCACTGCATCGGTGGTCACGATCTTCTTGTTCGGCACGATCTCAAGATAGAGCCCCGCGTTCGGATATTCCTGCCCCTCCGGTGAGGCCATCACGAAAGAGCTGCGGCCGCCGGGGCGAAAATCATTGTCGACGCTTTTGATCGTCCACGGGCGCGGCGCGAACCATTGCTTCAGCAAATTCGGATCGGCATAGCAGCGAAACAGCTTCTAAGCTTGCGCATCCAATTCGAGTTCAATCGCGAGTTCGTATTTGGACATTGAATTCTCCATCTGACTGAACCTCGGACGAGCGCGCACGGCGCGAACCGACAGCGCGGCTCATTATTTCTGCGTCAGCAAATCCAAATGCTGACGAATATGCGCCGCTTCAGCCGGCGTATTCGCCAGCGCGATCGCCTGATTGAACGCCTCGCGTGCGTCCTTAGCGCGGCCCAGCTCTTTCAGCATCGCCCCACGCATGCCGTGAAAGTAAAAATACTTGTCCAACCGCTCCGCCAGCGGCTCTATCATCGCCAGAGCCGCTTCCGGCCCAAGCAATTTCGACACCGCCACCGCGCGATTGAGCGTCACCACCGGAGACGGCGCATGAACCTCTAACGCCGCGTAGAGCGCATCGATCTCCGCCCAATCGGTTTCGTCAGGCCTATCCGCCACCGCATGCAGCCCAGCGATCGCCGCCTGAATCTGATACGGCCCCGGCTTGCGCATGCGCATCGCTTTGTCGAGCAGCGCCAAGCCCTCGTGAATGGGCGCGCGCTTCCACAGCGTGCGATCCTGATCGTCCAGCACAATCGGATTGCCCCCTGCGTCGAACCGCGCCGCCAGCCGCGAATGCTGCAACAGCATCAGCGCTAGTAAGCCCATCAGCTCTGGCCCGGAGGGATACATGCGCAACAGCAAGCGCCCCAGCCGGATCGCTTCATCGCACAGCGAAGCCCGATCACTCGCCGGATCAGCCGCGGAATAGCCCTCGTTAAACACAAGATAGACCATCGCCAACACCGCGCCCAAGCGCTCGGCCCGCTCCACCGGCCCCGGCGCCTCGAACGGCACGCCAGCGCCGGCGACCTTCGCCTTGGCGCGCGTAATGCGCTGCTCCATCGCGCTTTCGCTAACCAGAAACGCGCGCGCAATCTGCTGCACGCTCAACCCGGAAACAATGCGCAACGCCAACGCCACTTGCTGCGTCGCCGGCAAATCTGGGTGGCAGCAGATAAACAGCAAGCGCAAAACGTCATCGCGATAATCGGCCTCATCGAGCCGCCGCACGGCGGCCTCTTCGACGTCGCTCAAATCAGACAACAATTCCTCATCCGGCAATGCCGTTTGCTTCGCTCGTCTGCGCGTCACATCGATCGCCGCGTTGCGACCCACCATAATGAGCCACGCCGCCGCATCGCGCGGCGGGCCATTGGCTGGCCAATTCTTCAGCGCGCGCAGGCATGCGTCCTGAAACGCCTCCTCGGCCAGGTCGAGATCGCGGAAATAGCGCAAGAGCGCCGCCACCGCCTGGGGCCGCGCCGACACAAGCGCAGCGTCAATCCAGGCGAGATCACCCACCTAGCGGGCGCCTTCGTTGTAAATCATGATGGGCCGCAGCTCATAGGCGCCGCCGGGGTTGGCCGCCGTCAGCTCACGCGCGAATTCGAGGCCCTCTTCCAGGCTATCGACATCGATGATGTAAAAGCCCAGCAATTGCTCCTTGGTCTCCGCGTAGGGGCCATCGAGCACTTAGTTGTCCTTCTTGCGCAGCGTGGTCGCAGCACTGGTCGGCAGGAGGCGGATCGAGGGCTTCAGCTTACCCGCCTTCTCCCACTTCTCATGCACGACATCGAGCCGGCCCATCACCGCGTCGTCCTCCTGCTTGGTCCAGGAGAAGACGGCCGCCTCATCATTGTAGCATAGGATGGCGTATTTCATCGGATGGGGCCTCATACCAGCAAGGACGAACGACTAGGCCAAACGCCGACACGCTCATCGAGAGAATACCGCCAAGTCGGTAGGCAAAAGCGGCGAGCGACATTCCACAGCGCGGGCAATAGCTTAAGACGCTGCAATGTTCCAAGAGGACGCTTGACGCCACCACGTCCGGTTCGTTTCAACGAGAGTGAGAGGGACGGATGTCGGAGGTTTGGATTGCTGCGGCGCCGGGTGAGGAAGCGCTGGCGCGCGGCCTCGCCGAAGTGCTCGTTGCGCTCGGCTTCAAAGCCGACGCGACACCCCCGCCCGAAGCCGAAATCGCCGCCAAGGTCGAAGCGGCCAAATGCGTGCTGACGCTCTGGTCGGCGGAACCTGCGCCGGCCTGGCTCACCGCCGCCGTGACCATGGCCCTCGACCGCAAGAAGCTGATCAACGCGGAACTCAAGAAGGACGCGACCCCCGCCCTCTTCCACGCCGCGCCCCGCATCGATCTCGCGCGCGGCGATCGCACGGTTTTCAAGGAACGCTTCGGCGCGCTTGTCGCCGAACTCGACAAGCTCTCCCCCACCAAAGCCGATCCGGCCGCCATGCCGGCCGCACTCGCCGCGGCGCGCGGGGCGCTTCTACAAAACGCGCCGGCGAAGAAGACTGGCGGCATGGCGACGCTTGGCATCGCGATTGTCGCCTTGTTCGTTGTCGGCTTTGGCGCAGGGCGCTTGATCAATTCGATCCGCAACGGCGATTTCGAATTCATCACGGCCATGGTCGATGCAGCGCCGACTTCGGCGCGAGCGACCGCACCGCGCGCGGCGGCGCCAAACGCTGCGCCGCCGCCGGCGCCAGCGTCCAGCTTCGCCGCTGTGACGCTGCAAGCCGAAGCCTGGCGCGATACGGCGGCGCGCATCAACGCCGAGAACGCGCGCGAGATCAAATCCGGGGCCGAGCGCGGCGAACCGATTTCGCAAGCGCTTGCGTGCCTGGGCCACCTCGCGGGCGCCGAGGGCTTTTTGCCCAGCCCCACGGCGGCGCGCGAATTCTGCGACGCTTCCGCTGCGCAAAATCAGCCAGCCGGGCTTTATTATTCCTGGGTGCTGCGTCGCGCGGCGCCCCATGCGGGCATCAGCGAAGCGGTCGCACGTGATCGCCTCGCCGAAGCTTCGCGCCTCGGCTGGACCAACGCGCAGATCGACTACGCCCAAGTGCTCGCGGGCAACGGCTCGATCGATGCGCAAGGCGAAGCCGGTCGCCTCTTCCTCGCCGCCGCCGAGCGCGGCGATGCGCGCGGCCAATTCTTCTACGCCCGCTGGCTGCGCGACAGCCCAGCCGGGCCGCGCGACCCGACCGCGGCTTTACCCTTCCTCGAACAAGCGGTCACGCAAGGCCAAACCGACGCACAGCATATGCTGGCCACGCTCTATCGCGACGGCATCGGCGCGCCGCGCAACGAAGGCCGCGCCAAGGCGCTCTACGAGATGGCGGCGCGCGCGAACCATGCGCCCTCCATGTTCAATCTGGCCGACATGCTGCGTAGCGGCTCGCCCGAAGAACGTGCGCGCGCGATCGTGCTTTACCAGGGCCTCGCCTGCATGCGCGACGAATTGCGTATCCAGCCTTTGGCCGTCCAACGCCTGCGCGCGTTGCAAGCCAGTGCGACCTGCCGCTAACAAGACACGTGACTTGGTCGAAAACCTATTCGGGCGCCGAACCGCAGCGCGTCAATAAATGGCTCGCAAACGAAGGTGTGTGCTCGCGCCGCGAAGCAGAGGATCTCATCGCCAAAGGGCAAGTGCGGATCGACGGCGATCGCGTCGAAGATCCAGGCCGCAAGATTTTGCCCGGGCAGAAGATCGAAGTTGGCGCAGCGCAAGCAACGCCAAAGATCAGCGCAGTAATCAACAAGCCGGTTGGCGTGGTGTCAGCCCAGCCTGAAGGCGATCAAATCCCAGCCGCACGCTTGGTGACGAAAGCGAACCTGATCGGCCTAGCCGATGCGTTGGCGACGAAAACAACAAGCCTGCCCCCACTCGGCCGGCTCGACCAAGATTCACGCGGGCTTCTATTGCTGAGCGAGGATGGCGTATTGGCGAAAGCCGTGATTGGGCCCGAGTCCAAGCTCGACAAAGAATACCTCGTCCGCGTCGCCGGCCCGATCAATGATCGTAAGCTCGCACTACTGCAGTATGGCCTCTCGCTCGACGGCCGCACGCTGAAGCCCGCGAAGATCGAACAGATTGAACCACAACGTCTGCGCTTTACTTTGACTGAAGGTCGCAACCGGCAAATCCGGCGCATGTGCGAATTGGTCGAACTCGACGTGACCGACCTCTACCGCATCCGCATCGGCCCGCTCAAAATTGGCGACCTGCCCGAAGGCAAATGGCGCGCGCTGAGCGATACCGAGCGCACCGCGATGATCCGCGACAGCAAATGATTTGATCCCGCTCAAAGCAGCGTCGATAGCTCAAAACTATCCTCCCCTCGTGTGGGAGAGACTATAATGCTGCATTGGTTTGTTTGGTTCGTTGTCGGCGCGATGACGACGTTTCTGGCGGTCCTTGGCCTCGTCACCTGGACCACCCACGCAAAGTGATCACATGAAGTTGCGGCGGCGCAGTTCCGCCAGCAACGATGCGTCGAACGCCTCTGGTGGCGCTTGGTTAAGCGCCTGGATGAACTCAGTCATGTCCGAGCGCCGATGCGCTTGCTCAAAGCTGGCGCCCGGCAAGATGCCGCGCTCGTAGAGATATTCGTCCGAGCGGCCGGTAAGAATGAAAGCCGGCGCCCAATCGAAGCCGGCGGCCTTCGCCAGCTCGTTGGTGCAGTTTGACAGGATCGTATTGTAATAACGCGGCGTGCGCTCCAGCGCGTCGGTGCGTTCGATGAGTCGCGTAAGCAAGACGAGCTTTTGTTCGTCGCTGATCGCGACCGGGTACACGTACACTTCATGATCCAGCATGACAGCGCGGCGCGTGAGAAAATCGCGCGCTGTACCCCAAACATACGCAAGCTCAAACGCGTTGAAGATGCCGGCGAGCGCATCGTAATCCTCACCCACTTCGCGCCGCGCTTCGATGGTAAGGCCGATCAGCGCGTCATTGTCGAACTCAAACAGCAAAAGCGTATGCGCCGCCAGCGTCGAGCCTGGTTGCGGTTCGAGCACGAACCAAACATTGCGTAGCGCAGAGAGATCGAACGATGCCTCGAAATAGCGCTCTTGCGCGACCTCAGCGCCAGCATAGCGCCAATCGCTCACCGGCGTGACGGTGAACGCGCCGTTGCGCGCCTCGATCTCCACGTCGCGGCCAAGATAGGGATACCAATTGCGGTCCGCCCGCGCCGGCCCGCTGATCGCGGCGGCCGAACCCAGCGCCAGGATGACGCCAATCGCCGCGAATGCCGGACGCAAAGGATGTGCGCCAAACCATGCAAACACTCGCTTCACGCCGCCCTCCGCCGCAATTGCTTTAGTCTATGCCGCACCCTTGGTTAAGCACCGCTCTATTGTTCGCGCCCGCAGGAGGCCCACCTTCTGTGACAGGGCCGCCGCCCAAATGCTATCTCGCGGCCAAGCAAGCATTTCAGGAGACCCAACATGGGGCTGCGCATTGGCGACAAAGCCCCGGATTTCGAAGCGGAAACCACCAAGGGCCGGCTCAAATTCCATGAATGGCTGGGCGACAGCTACGGCATTCTCTTCTCGCACCCGAAAGATTTCACGCCCGTCTGCACCACCGAACTCGGCTATCTGGCCAAGCTCGCGCCCGAGTTTGAAAAGCGTAACGTGAAGATCATGGGCCTCTCGGTTGACCCGGTAGAGAACCACGAGCGCTGGCGCAGCGACATCAAGGAAGTCACCGGCGGCGACGTGCAATATCCGATGATCGGCGACAGCGATCTCAATGTCGCCAAGCTCTACGACATGCTGCCCGCGGATACGGGCGGCACGTCGGAAGGCCGCAACGCAGCGACGAACGCGACCGTGCGCACCGTGTTCATCATCGGCCCGGACAAGCAGATCAAGGCGATGCTGATCTATCCGATGTCGTCGGGCCGCAATTTCGATGAAGTGCTGCGCCTGGTGGAAACGATCCAACTCACCGCCAACCACAAAGTGGCGACGCCCGTGAATTGGAAGAACGGCGAAGACGTCATCATCGTCCCGGCCGTCTCCGACGACGAAGCCAAAACCCGGTTCCCGAACGGCTGGGCCACATTGAAGCCGTATCTCCGCATCGTGCCCCAGCCGAAGTAAGCTATCGTTGGGGACTGGAGCGCGCGGCTCCGCCGCGCATGCGGCGCGGAGCGCCGCGCTCCCGCCCTCAACTAGCCGAGCACGTCACCCGCACTTTCATTCCGCGCAAAATACGCGCGCGCGTACGAGCAGAACGGCGTGATCTTGCGGCCGTTGGCGCGGGCGTCTTCGACGATGCCGTCCATCAGTTTCGCGGCGTAGCCGCGGCCTTGCGCTTCGGGCGCGGTTTCGACGTGAAGAATTTGTCGCGCCCCGTGCGCATCACGGTAATCGGCGAATGACTCGCCTTCGGGCGCATCGAGTTCGTAGCGGTGGTGTTCGGCATTATCGCGAAAAACGCTCATCATTCAGACATAGGCTTTGGCTGCCACAACTCAATCTTGCGGCCCTCCAAATCCATGATGTGCGCGAACTTTCCGTTGGCCTCGTCGGGAAAAAGCTTCACCGGCTCGACGCCCTCGGCCTTGGCCCGCGCCAGAACGGCGTCGAGGTCATCGACCATCAAATTGAACATGAATTCCTTGTCCGAAGGCGCGAAATAATCGGTGTCGTGCTTGAACGAGCTGAACACGGTCGCAGCGCCCGGATGCGCAGCGGCCGTCTGCGGCAAGAAAAGCGCCCCACCCCAATCGGAGAATTCCATGCCCAGCACGCGGCCATACCATTCCCGCACCGCCTCGCCGTCGCGCGATTTGAAGAAGACGCCGCCAACACCCAGCACCTTTGCCATTCACTCGCCTCCGGCTAAGTCGATGTCGTGAATTATCGCCATGCCTTCCACGTCGGCAACCACGCCGACGTTTTGAAACACGCCGCGCTGCTTTTCTGCCTCGATGCGCTGAGGCGCAAGCCAACGCCCTTCGCGGTGCTGGACACCCATGCCGGGCGCGGCCTCTACGATCTCGCGTCCGAGGAGGCCGAGCGCAGCCCGGAATGGCGCGATGGCGTGGGCCGGCTGTGGGATTGGCCCGAGCCGCCGCCGCTGATCGCGCGCTATCTCGACGCCATCCGCAGCTTCAACGCCGATGGCGCGCTGCGCACCTATCCCGGCTCGCCCGCGCTGATCACCACAGCACTTCGGCCCGACGACGTGCTGGCGGCGTGCGAGCTGCACCCGGAGGAATATGCAGCGCTGCGCCGTTCCCTGCCGCGTGTGGCCAACGTGCAGATCCATGCGCGCGACGGCTATGAGGGGCTCGCGGCGCTCTCGCCGCCTGTGCAGAAGCGCGGCCTGGTCATCGTCGATCCGCCCTATGAGCAGCCCGACGAACTCGCGACCTCAGCGCAAGCCATCATGCGTGCGCTGAAGCGCTTCGGCCACGGTTCGTATCTTTGGTGGCGGCCGCTGAAGAGCGGCAGTGCGCTCAACGCCGCCGATGCCGAAATCCACGCGCACGGCGCGCGCGAGACATTGCGCGCCGACCTTTGGACGGCGGCGCCCGCGCTCGAAGGCAAGCTCGTCGGCTCCAGCATCTTTCTCATCAACCCGCCTTACGGGCTGGAAGAGGCGCTGCGCGAAGCGCTGCCCTTCCTGGCCGATGCGCTCACCAAAGGCCAAAGCGGCTGGCGGCTGGTCACAAGCTAAAGGGCGCGGATTGCTCCGCGCCCTTTCCCCCTTGCCACGCGCGTCTCTACTCTCAGGAGACGATCATCGCGGCTTGGTTGAGGGTGGCCATCGCGACCGGGACGAACAATGCGGCGGCGGCTATCAGGCTGTAGAATCTCGTCATCTGCGTGCTCCCCCAAAAACTGGTTCTTCGATCGCGTCTTGCGATGAGGAGAAGCTAGCCGCGCCCAGCTCGGATCGCCTGTGTCCTGCGTCACGCTGGACGAAACCGCCCGGCTTCGGGCAGGCTCTGCGCCCATGAACGCCACTGAGATTTTGGAATTCCTACAGCAGCCGCAGATCGCCGTGCCGATCGTGCTGGCGACGATGGCGGCGTTCTTCTTTGCCGGCCGGCGGTGGACGGCGCTCTATGTCGGCCTGATGCCGCTGATCAATTGGTCGTTCGCGGCAGTGCCGACGTTCGCCATCCCTGAATACCTTGGCGGGGGCGCATTTCAGCCCTTGGCGATCGTCACCGGCCTCGTGCTGGTGGTTCGCGATTTCACCCAGCGCGAGATCAAGCATTGGGTCTGGGGCGCGATGATCGTCGGCCTCGCGCTCTCCACGCTAACCTCCTGGATCACCATCGTGGTGGCGAGCGGAGCGGCCTTCCTGATCAGCGAAAGCGTCGATTGGGCGGTCTATACCCTCTCCAAACGCCCGCTCTCCCAGCGCATTATGATCTCGAGCCTCGCCTCCGCGCCGCTGGATCAGGTGGTGTTTATTTGGCTGGCCTCGTTCGTGGTCCCCGACATCTTCGCCTGGGGCACGGTGCTGACCGGGATCGCCTCCAAGCTGCTCGGCGCCTGGGTGGTGTCTCAGATTGTTGCAGCGCAAGAGCGTAAAGCCGCCGCAAACGGCATGAATCCCGCGTAAACTGACACTTTGCCGCTTGCCTAGATTGGGCCGCTCCAGCATAAGCTGGACACGTCAAAGCCGGGACGTGCCCGGCGAAGGTGCGAAGTTCCGCAGCGTGCGGCAAGTTTTCTTTCCCCCAACAAAGCTGAAATTCGCGGTATCGTGCGGGCGCATTGGCGTGCGCGCGGCCGTTGGCGTGCGCCACGGTCTCTAATCAGGAAAAGTGGAAATGAGTTTCGACGACGAGTTTGGCGACGACAACGACAGCGACAAGAAGAAGGAAAAGCGCGGCGGCCGCGGTCGTGAGCGCGACGCTGCAACTCCGGAATTTGGTGGCGAAAGCAGCGGCGGCGGCTTCGGCGGCGGCGGTGGTGGCTTCGGCGGCGGCGGCGGTGATCGCGGCGGC
>Ga0315902_10003635_pt1 | contig 22877 bp, 21 predicted proteins | sample LakEriMetagenome_9_FD_203523 | JGI IMG/M metagenome (GOLD analysis project Ga0315902, IMG submission 203523) | Freshwater fungal communities from buoy surface, Lake Erie, Ohio, United States - Buoy 12 MA117 | ecosystem: Environmental > Aquatic > Freshwater > Lake > Lake biofilm | place: USA... | reverse complement strand
TGTTTTGTAAAAAATATTTAACAAGTAAAATCTAAATACTTGCTTTTGTGAGGGTTATATAGATTAAATAGAAAAAATTATAGTTGAAATGCTTATTTCTGTAGATTAAAATAATATTATTTTTTTTATTTTTTCAAAAAACTTTTTCAAAAGGATTCGATAAATTTATTATGAAAATTATGAAAAAAATTATTCTATTGTTTGCGTTGTTTTATTTAGGTATTAGTAATGCACAATCAACCGCCATAGAATGGCAAAAATCTTTGGGTGGTTCAAGTTATGAAGAAGCCAAATGCATTCAATCAACACCCGATGGGGGTTACATTATGGCAGGAAATACCGGTTCTACCGATGTTAATTTATCAGGGATACATTCAGCAAATAATTCAGATGGGTGGGTAGTAAAATTAAGTAGTACCGGCACCATAGAATGGCAAAAATGCATTGGAGGTTCTGCATTTGATATTTTCAATAGTATACAACCTACCAGTGACGGTGGCTATATTGCGGTGGGATATACCGATTCTAATAATGGTGATGTTTCTGGAAATCACAGTGCAAGCAGCATTGGTTATTATCCCCCCGACCATAATTTTATTGATAGCACAGATGCTTGGGTAGTAAAATTGAGCAGTACGGGTACTATAGAATGGCAAAAATGTTTGGGAGGAACAGGTACTGATGAAGCCAAAAGCGTTCAACTTATTGCTCAAGGAGGATATATAATTACCGGATATACAACTTCTAATGATGGAGATGTTTCTAATCATCGTCCAAATGTTCATGAAACAACTAATTATCCATGGGATACTTATGATATTAGTCCAGATGCATGGGTAGTAAAACTAACCAGCTCAGGTGCAATTGTATGGGAAAAATGTTTAGACACAGGAAACATTGATAATGTTATTTTTAATGATGAATACGGAGAAAGTATTCAGCCAACAGTAGATGGCGGATTTATTATGTCAGGAGGGGCTAGACTTAGAGGTCCTGATAATAGTATGTATTATTATGCCACTCCATGGGTTGTTAAAATAGACAGTACTGGCAATCAGCAATGGGATTACTTTGGTATTGAATGTACAATTGATGGTAAGTTTAAAAGCATTGAACTAACATCGGATGGAGGATATATCATGGCAGGGTATGCCTGTTCGGATTTGTATGTGGTTAAACTAAATAGTATGGGCACTCAATTGTGGGTAAAATATTTTGGTGGGTCAAGTTATGAAGGTGCTAATAGTATCAAACCTACTATAGATGGAGGTTATATTCTAGCAGGAGAGACCTCCTCAAATAATAATAGAGATGTAACAGTAAACCATGGTTCTTATGATGCCTGGATTTTAAGATTAAACAGTGTAGGTAATTTACTATGGCAAAAATGCTTAGGAGGAACTGGTTTTGATCAAGCCTCAAGTATTGCAATAGCTCCTGATGGAGGCTATATTATGGCAGGATGTAATACATCGTCTAATGGCGATGTTGCCGGAAATAATGGCTCTAAGGACGCCTGGGTAGTAAAATTAGTTTCGGATCTTCCTCCAACAAGTACTAGTTCTCAAACTTTCTGCCAAGGAGCTACCGTGGCTAGTTTAGTGGCTACAGGTGAAGCTTTACGTTGGTATACGGTAGCCACAGGAGGTACAGCACTTGCAAGCACTGCATTATTAACATCGAGAACCTATTATGTTTCTCAAACGGTAAGTGGTGTTGAGAGTCTTAGAGTTCCTGTTACGGTTACGGTAAACGTCTTGCCTACTTCACCACTTGCTATTACAGGTACTGCTGCTCAAGGAGCCTTAGTTGGAACGACTACTACAGCAACCTATTCTATTGCTGCTGTTGCAGGGGTTTCTTCTTATTTTTGGACTCCTCCAACTGGAGCTTACATTGTTTCAGGTCAAGGAACTACTAGTGTATCGGTTAATTTTAAAGATGTCCCAGCGGGTATTGGTAAAATAGGAAATATAATGGTTCAAACAGTAAATGATTCGGGTTGTAAAAGTGTTGCCAAAACACTAATGCTTACCAAAGCATTACCTGCTGCTCCTTCAACGCTAAAAATGACTATTGGTTCTGCTACTACAGCAATTACAAGTTTTGCTAAATATATGGGGACTAATACAGTTTTAAAACTAACAGCTAGTACTGTAGCTGCTGCTACCTCGTATGAATGGGAATTGCCTGAAGGGGTTAATAGGACTGATGCATCAGGAACTAATAGTATCCTTCCTTACATTTATGTTAACTTTTTGGGCGTTACTAATTTGAATACTTTTAATTATATTACTTCTACTGGTGTGTCTACCAATGTACTTAGAATAGGAGTTAAAGCCAAAAATGGCGTTGGAGTTTCTGTATCTAACAATGCAGCTCTTATAAACCCTATTACTACTTCATCGGCAAAACAACTAACATTAACCGCAGTTCGTCCTGCTGCTGTTTCAGCGGTCACAGGAATAACAGCTGGTTTGTGTGGTCTTATTACAAATTATAATTATACCATTACGGCTTCAGCTTTAGCTAGTGGCTATACCATTATGGCTCCAGCGGGCTCTAAAGTAACTTCTGTTAGCAATCCTACCAATTCACTAAATACTTTAACCACCAGCGATTTAATTTTTACAGTTACCTACCCATCAGGGTTTACCATTGATGCTGCCACTACTACTGCCAATAAATCGATAACAATTACTGCTGTAAATGGAATAGGGAATAGTGCTACTAACAGAGTAATAACGCTATCAACAGCTTTGGGGTCTATTGGAGCAAATACAAATTCATATTTCCCTGCTAACGGAGTAGTGTCAAGAGACTATTTTACTAAATGTGCTATTCAAAGGCTATCAATTCCATTAGTTCCAAACGCAACTTCTTATGAGTGGACACTACAAAACGGAGCAACGGGTGAGAGAAATACAATAAATAGTATTGATATTGACTTTTCAGCTGTACCAACTTTAACGGCTACAACAAAAAATATCGTAAAAGTGAAAGCATACAATGGTTGTACCTATAGTGCTGAAAAATCTATTATTTTATATTGGGATGGTATAACTGTTTGTGGAACAGCTAAAATGACTGATTCAACTATTACTTCAACATTAACGATTTATCCAAATCCAACTAGTAGTATTTTATTCATTGAATCTTCAAACAATAGTATAATAGAAAATCTAATAGTAACTGATTTACTTGGCAAAGTGATTTTTGAAGGGAAACCAGAAAACAATCAATTAAACGTTGAGAGATTTGCTTCGGGAGCATATATTATTCAGGTTTTTTCGGGAGAAGAGAAGTTTACAAAAAAGTTTATTAAAGAATAACTATTTAAATTTTATTAAAACAAAAACCCATCAAATTTCAATTGATGGGTTTTTTTCTTACCTATTCAACCACCAAATACTAGCATTAAGAATAGTCGCAAAACTTACCCAAGCCAAATAGGGAAGTAACAAAAGCCCGGCAGTTTTGTTAATCTTTTTGAACACATTATATGTTTCAAAAATCATTAACCAAAGTAGAATTATTTCAATTAATGCTAAAAATGGATTATGCAAACCAAAGAAAAGATAAGACCAAAGCGCATTCAAGCCTAACTGTATCGCAAAAAACCCAAGTGCTTTTTTAGTGGTTTGTTCCTCATATCTATTAGTCCAAACCAAACCGGCGGCAATTCCCATCATGATATACAACAATGTCCAAACCGGTCCAAAAATCCAGTTAGGCGGGTTAAAAATGGGCTTTACCAAAGTCGGATACCAGGTTGTAATACTTTCTCTTGTTTCCATTCCCGAAAAATAACCAACAGTTAAACATATGGCAACGACCAAAACTATTTTTAAAATCTTTTGCATTTTGACTTATTTAATAGGTTCAAATATACTAAACGAAAATCGGTTACTTTTATAAAAAAAGTATCTTTGTCAAAAATTTAGAATCTATGATTTCTGAAAAGGATTTTATTTCAAAACCATTTTCACCTAAAATCGAAAAAGGAAGTTTTCAATGGAGCGCTCCAAGTAATATTGCTTTGGTGAAATATTGGGGGAAAAAAGAAAATCACCCGAGCTCGAATAGCGAACTGGCGAAGCAGATTCCGGCAAATCCTTCCATTAGTTTTACACTTAATAATTGCAAAACGATTACCAAATTGTCTTTCGCCAAACACTTCGACAAGCTCAGTGTGACAGCTGATAACTTTTCGTTTGATTTATTATTTGAAGGCAAACCCAAAGAAGATTTCAAACCGAAAATTCAAAAGTTCTTCGAGCGAATTGAAATCTATTGCCCTTATTTGAAAGATTATCATTTTACGATTGACACCGAAAATACATTCCCACATAGTTCAGGCATTGCATCTTCTGCATCCGGAATGGCTGCATTGTCTATGAATATTATGAGTTTGGAGAAAGCCTTAAACCCAGATATGACTGAAGAATACTTTTATCAAAAAGCGTCTTTCTTGGCTCGATTGGGTTCGGGAAGTGCTTGTAGAAGCATTAAAGGAAGCGTTGTCGTTTGGGGAAAACATAAAGAAATAGAAGGCAGTTCCGATTTATTTGGCGTAGAATTACCTTCTACCATTCATGCGAATTTCAAAAACTATCAAGACACTATTTTACTGGTTGACAAAGGCGAAAAACAAGTCTCGTCAACCGTTGGCCATGATTTGATGCACAATCATCCTTTTGCCGAACAACGTTTTGTTCAAGCACATCAAAATTTGTCAAGCTTAAAAACAGTTTTAGAAAACGGAAATTTAGATGAGTTTATCAAAATAGTAGAAAGCGAAGCCTTGACATTGCACTCTATGATGATGACTTCGTTGCCATATTTTATTTTGATGAAACCTAACACATTGGAAATCATAAATAAAATTTGGAAATTCAGAAACGAAACGAATATTCCTATATGTTTTACACTCGATGCAGGAGCAAACGTACACGTTTTGTATCCCGAAAACGTTAGAGATGTTGTTTTGCAATTTATTACCAATGAATTAGTTGGCTATTGTCAAAATGGTAACTATATTTGTGATTCTGTTGGAAAAGGAAGTCTATTGATAATTGATAATTGATAATTGATAATTGATAATTGATAATTGATAATTGATAATGCAAAATTAAAGAATGTAGAAGAAAAACGTTATTAAAGAAAAATCTTTTGCGTTTGCTATAGAAGTTGTTTATCATTATAAAGTTTTAACAGAAAAAAAAGAATTTGTTTTATCAAAGCAATTGTTACGTTCTGGAACATCAATTGGTGCAAATGTTAGAGAATCAGAACATGCTCAGAGCAAAGCTGATTTTATTCATAAATTATCACTAGCCCTTAAAGAAGCTAATGAGACCGAATATTGGTTGGACTTATTATATGAAACAAAATATTTAAGTCAAATTGAATTTGAAAATATAAAACCCAAAATAGTAGAATTATTAAAGTTGTTAACCAGTATAATTAATACTTCAAAAACAAAATAATTATCAATTATCCATTGTTAATTATCCATTAAAAAATATGAAAGGACCACTTTTTTACTCAAAAATTCTTCTCTTCGGAGAATACGGAATTATCAAAGATTCAAAAGGTTTATCTATTCCTTATAATTTTTACAATGGCGCTTTGAAAGTGGATGAAAATCCATCTCAGGAAGCTATTATATCCAATGCAAGTTTGAGAAAATTTGTGACCTATTTGGAGCAACTTCAAAACGAACAATCTGAATTAGTAACTTTTAATTTAGACGTTTTAAAAGCTGATGTTGAACGTGGAATGTATTTCGATTCCAGTATTCCTCAAGGTTATGGTGTTGGAAGTAGTGGCGCATTAGTAGCAGCTATTTATGACAAATATGCCAATAATAAAATTACCGTTTTAGAAAACTTGACAAGAGAAAAATTGTTGCAATTGAAAACTATTTTCTCTCAAATGGAATCATTTTTCCATGGTAAAAGTTCAGGTCTTGATCCATTAAATAGTTATTTGAGTATTCCAATTCTTATTAACTCTAAAGATAATATTGAGGCTGCCGGAATTCCATCACAAAGCACAACCGGAAAAGGTGCTGTGTTTTTGTTAGACTCAGGAATTGTTGGCGAAACGGCTCCAATGGTAAATATATTTATGGAAAACCTGAAAGAAGAAGGTTTCCGTAAAATGCTAAAAACACAATTTGTAAAATATACCGATGCCTGTGTGGAGAATTTCTTGGGTGGCGATATGAAATCACTTTTTGCAAACACCAAGCAATTGTCAAAAGTTGTATTAAACAACTTCAAACCAATGATTCCTGAAGCTTTTCACGGTATTTGGCAAAATGGTATTGACACCAACGATTACTACTTAAAACTTTGTGGTTCTGGCGGTGGCGGTTATATTTTAGGTTTTACTCAAGACTTAGAAAAAGCAAAAATATCTCTCAAAGATTATAAATTAGAAGTGGTTTACCAATTCTAAATATGAAATCCGATTTTGTCATCTTGAGGGCAGTCGAAGGATTAATTTCTTTAAAATGCTAAGCCGAAAAACCAAACATCTACTTCTGAAAATTGTTAGTATGATTTCAGTGGTTCGTGGCTATAACGTTGCCATTGTTGTTTTGGCACAATACTTATCCGCTATTTTTATTTTAGCTCCCGAAAAAAGAGCGCTAACTGTTTTGTTCGATTTCAACTTATTTATCATTGTAATTGTTTCCAGTTTAACTATTGCTTCAGGTTATATTATTAATAATTTTTACGACAGTGAAAAAGACTTAATTAATAGACCAAACAAATCACAACTCGACCGATTAGTCAGTCAAAAAACAAAACTTATAGTTTACTTTACGGTTAATTTTATTGTTTTCTTTTTGTCTTTTTTAGTTTCTTTTCGTGCAGTTTTATTCTTTTCAACCTATATTTTCCTAATTTGGTTTTACTCTCATAAACTAAAAAAAATGTCAGTTATAGGAAATTTAACTGCAGCTTTTTTGGCTGTTTTACCATTTTTTGCCATTTTACTTTATTACAAAAATATCTATCCACAGATTTTCGCTCATGCTACTTTCCTTTTTCTATTGCTGCTAATCCGTGAAATGATAAAAGATTTAGAAAACATAAAAGGCGATATCGCCAACGATTACCAAACGGTTTCAGTCATGTTTGGCGAAAGCACCGCAAAAAAAATTATAACACTGCTAACCATTTTAACCATAGTGCCAATTTATTTTCTAGTCGAAATATTCGAAGTTGGCTATATGGATATTTACTTTTATGTGAGTTTAATTATTTTGATTTTCTTTCTTCAAAAACTATGGAAATCCAACTCAAAACCCGACTATTTAAAACTTCACAACATACTGAAATTCCTTGTGGTTTCGGGTGTTTTCTGTATTGTTTTAATTAACCCCGAAGTCTTGGTCCATGGCAGAAGATTGCTGAAATTATAATCTATCAGAAGCGAAAGTTTATTGCAATTGCTAAGCCATTTTCCCGTCTCTTAATTATGACGAGAGGCTAAAAACAATCCATAGCTTTGTACTTCTTAAAAGTGTATCTTTGCCGTAAATTACAGAATTATGAATAAGAAGGAAGGCAGTAATAAAGGAAGTGGCTCACGTCCAAACAGTTCGAGACCAAGTTCTAATAAGGCAACCCGAGGTGGAGGCGAACGGAGCGGAGCTAAACCTGCGATGGCAAAAAGAGCTCAAGGGCCAAAAAAAGTAAAACCGACTACAAAAGCGGAAACAACTGCAACAAACAAAGTAGAAAAAAAACCAAATCAAGTAGCGAAAAGGCCAAAAGTAGCTGACGAAATTCGTTTGAATAAATACATTGCCAATTCAGGTGCTTGTTCACGTAGAGATGCTGATATCTATATTCAATCAGGAAATGTCAAAGTAAACGGAATTCCGGTAACCGAAATGGGATATATGGTAAAACCTGGTGATGTAGTAAACTTTGACGGCGCCACTTTAACTCCAGAAAAGAAAGAATACATCTTGCTAAATAAGCCTAAAAACTTTACAACAGCACTAGATGAAGGTCAAGAATATCGAAATGTTTTAGAGTTGGTAAAAGGTTCTACAACTGCAAAAATTGCTGCAATTGGCAGAATGGATAAAAACACTACTGGGCTTTTGATATTTACAAATGATACTGATATGATTAGAAAATTCACGTTACCTAATCAAAAATCGACTAAAATATACCAGGTTTCATTAGATAAAAACTTGAAGTTTGATGACTTAGAAAAAATCAGCAAGGGACTAACAATTGACGGACACAAAGTATTTGTTCAGGAAGTAACCTACATTGAAAACGAACCAAAAAGCGAAATAGGTTTGCAATTAAAATCTTCTAATGTGAAAGTAGTTCGCAACATTTTTGAACATTTAGGTTATGATGTATTAAGAATTGACAGAGTTTCTTTTGCTGGTTTAACTAAAAAGAATTTGCCTCGTGGCAATTGGCGATTCTTAACCGAACAAGAAATTATCAATTTAAAAAACAGTTAAATAATATACATTTACAAATACAATAATCCTCTCGTTTTGAGCACTAGAGGATTTTTCATTTAACAAAACTATGTCAGCAGAAAAAAATTTATCTATTGCAATGCTATGGTTCGAAGCATTTAATGCACATAACTTAGAAAAATTATTGTCTTTATACAATGATGAAGCTCAGCATTTTAGCCCAAAATTAAAAATTCGTCATCCCGAAACCAAAGGTTTGGTTTCCGGAAAAGAAGCGCTTCGAACTTGGTGGAAAGAAGCTTTTGACCGATTACCGAGTTTGCATTATAAAGTAACATCACTAACTTCAAATGCCGACAGAGTTTTTATGGAATACATTAGAACAGTTGAAAACGAAGACAATATGCTCGTAGCCGAAGTTTTGGAAATCAAAGAAGGAAGTATTTTGGCTTCAAGAGTTTATCACGGATAGCTGAATTTATAGAATTAATTAACAAACGTATTGAGCATAAAATAATATTTTTACCCAACTAATCACTATAACATGAAAAACTTAAAGACATTATCACTAATGGTTTTGCTATCATTAGTATTTGTAAACTGCAAGTCAGACAAAAAAGAACAAGATTTCAAAGCCATAACTGATGCTTATTTTGATGGCAAAAACGAGTTAAATCCTTTAGACGCTACCCAAAACGGTCAAAACGAATACAACGACAAACTAGTATTTGAAATGACTGATTCGTACCGAAAAAAGCAAGCTGCTTTTTTTGATAAATTCGAAAATGAATTAGCAACTGTTGACACAACAGCTTTATCTGCTGAAGAAAAAAACAGCTATGATATTATTAAATGGGAAGTTTCCATTGGTAAGGATTTATTGAAATATGACACCAATTTAATTCCTTTTCAACAATTTTGGGGAACACACTTAACGATGGGACAATTCGCAAGTGGTTCAAGTGCTCAGCCATTTAAAACAGAGAAAGATTATAAAAACTTCTTAAAAAGAATGGATTTATTTTCAGTTTGGATAGATTCAGCGATGGTTTATATGAAAAAAGGAATCGATAAAGGAGTCGTTTTACCAAAATCGCTAACCGTTAAAATTATACCTCAGTTTGAGAGCATGGTAACACCAAATGTAGAAGACAACTTATTTTATTCAGCAGTAAAATCATTCCCAAAAGAAATTACAATTGACCAACAAGAAGCGCTGAAAAAAGAATATGCAACTACAATAAAGGAAAAATTAGAGCCGCAATTCAAAAAAATGACAGCCTTTTTGAAAAGCGAATACCTTCCGGCTTCAAGAACTACAAGTGGCATTGGTAGTTTGCCTAATGGCGCAGCATTGTATAAAGTATATGCAAAACAATGGACAACGACTACCAAAACTCCGGAAGAGATTCATGTTCTTGGTTTAAACGAAGTTGCAAGAATCAAAGCCGAAATGGAAAAAGTAAAAGAACAAGTTGGTTTTAAAGGAACAATAAACGAATTCTTTGAGCATGTTAGAACAAAACCTGAATTAATGTCATTCAAAACACCCGAAGAAGTTATTGCCAACTTCGAAAAAATACATCAAACTATTAAACCTAATGTTGACAAATTATTTTCACTACAGCCAAAATGTGCTTTCCAAATAAAAAGAACAGAAGCTTTTAGAGAAAAAACAGCTAGTGCTGAATACAATCAAGGTACAGCTGATGGAACCAGACCTGGAACTTTTTATGTGCCGATTCCCGATGTGAAAACATATAATTATTATGGTGATGAAGATTTGTTTTTACACGAAGCTATTCCAGGACATCATTTTCAAATTTCATTGCAACAAGAAAATAAAGAATTGCCTAATTTTAGAAAATTCAATTGGTTTGGTGCTTATGGCGAAGGTTGGGCTTTGTATACTGAAAGTTTAGGAAAAGAGTTGGGTTTATATACTGATCCATATCAATACTTCGGTATGTTAGGTAATGAAATGCACAGAGCTGTTCGTTTAGTTGTTGATACCGGAATTCATAATAAAGGTTGGACACGTGAGCAGGCTATAAAATATTCATTAGAAAATGAAGCCGAAAGCGAAGCAGGAATTACTGCTGAAATTGAGCGTTACATGGCAATTCCCGGACAAGCATTGTCTTATAAAATGGGACAACTGAAAATTTTAGAATTACGCAAAAAAGCACAAGATAAGATGAAAGACAAATTTGATATTAAAATTTTCCATCAAAAAGTATTAGAATCGGGTGTGTTGCCTTTAGCACTCCTTGAAAAGAAAATAAACAACTGGATAGAAACCGGTAAATAGGGCCGAGCGTAAAAAAAATGTTTAGTGAACATTTTTAGAGAAGGAGCCAGCAGGCGCGATGGCCTTTATAAATTTTCAAACTAAAAAAATACGTCCCAATAAAACGGGACGTTTTTTTTTAGTTGCTAAGATTCATTTCAATGCTTTTATAATTTATAGGATTTCCTGAAACATCATAAAAATCATATTTGTAACTTAGTTTGCCATCTATTTCTTCTATATTTATTTTAACTTGATAAAAACCTTGACTCCATTCAACTACAACATTATACGAGTAATTGCCAACACCAAAACTGCCTGGTAAATTACTGGTATACATTAACTTTTTTGATTTAAGATTTAATGTTTGTAATTCTATATTATCATAAGTTCCTATTTCGTCACCATCAATAGAATGTCCCATATAATCGTACTTCCCAATCGATTTGGATTTTTTGCCTCTCTCTTTTGGGTCGCTGTAAATATCATTTATAGAAAAAATAACGTCTTTGAGAGAGTTTTTACCCGCATTCAATAAATAAAAACGTAACTGATGGTGATACATCAATTTATGAACTCTCTTACCATCAATTTCCGAGGTATTGCCATCGCTCAAATCATTATCTGCTATTTCAATTACGGGTAGGTTTTGACCAGCAGTCAAAACAGATTTGTCCGATTCTAATATTTTTATTTTATGCTCAACTTGGTCAACTAATTTGTCTTTTACAACAATTTCTGCATGAAGAACTTTTATTTCTTTTATGGCTTCTTCTAACTGTTTTTGTTTTTCAGCCGAAAGGGAATTACTGCTGTTTTTATATAGTAAGTAAACAGATAATGCTAATAAAACAAATCCAAAAAACGCTAAAAACGTTGTTATCATATATTCCCTATTTTATTAGATTAAAAATTTTAAATAATCAATTAATTGAAAGTGTTGTAAAAATAAATTAATTCTTAAAAAAATATATACTTCAAAAAATAGTATTAACCAAAAAATAGAAAAAAGACATTCTTTATAGGAAAGGCAAAATAAGTTTAATCAATTTCTACTAAAAGCTCTAATTGAGATGGCTTGCAGAAAATAAAAATTTATTTTAGAATAGAACTTTCAAGTTTATTGAAGTCTATTAGTTCTCCATTAATATCATAATACTCATAATCATATTTAAGATTTCCATCTAATTCTTGAATTTTAATCTTTATTTGATAAAAACCAGATTTCCATTCAACAATTACATTAAATGTATAATCTTCCGATCCATAACTTTTTGACATGGTAGTCGCATAAACCAAGCGTCTAGATTTTAAATTTAACGTATTAATATTAAAATTTTCATAGGTTCCAATTTGCTGACTATTAACATCAATGCTGCCATTTTTATGATTCCCGATAGTATTACTTTTTATTTTAATATTTTTAGGGTCATTATAAATATCTTTAATGGAAACAATTACATCTTTCAATGAGCTTTTGCCAACATTATAAATGTAAAACCTAAATTTATAAATATGAAATTCTCTATTTTTATTATTTCTTCTGTTTTTATTTGATAAGTCAAAATCTGTTATTTCAATCAGTGGAATGTTTTTCCCTAACATAGTATTAAATTCGTCAGAATTTGGAAAAACAGCAATATTCGCTTTTCGACTAAAATTATTTTTTCCTTCTAATAGATTATTAAGTTTTTCTATCTTCTTTTTAGCTTTATCTAGTTCTTTTTTAGTTTCTTTAACTTCTTCACGAGTGGAATTGTTTCCCTGATACAAAAAAAAGATTGATAGCGCAATCAAAAAGTAGCCTAATAATGTCAATATTAGTATTACAAGGGATCTGTTTTTCATAAAACAATTATTAATTTATATTGTAACAAATCAAAAATAGCATATTATATACGATTATTAATAATTTTTCTAAAGAAACCATTCTTTAAAAGATGGTTGTTGGAAAATATAATTGTTAATTAAAAACATAATTATCAATGTTTTATATATAAATAATAAAGCAAATTTTAAAAAAGCAATAATAAAAAAAGCCCTAACTTTCATTAGAGCTTTCTGTGCGGGTAATAGGACTCGAACCTACACGCCTTGCGGCACCAGATCCTAAGTCTGGCATGTCTACCAATTTCACCATACCCGCAAAATTGATTGTATCAATAAGTGGCTGCAAATATAATCATAACTTCAAACTTTCAAAGGAAAAAAATTAAAAAAAACAATTAGCATTTTTTGTACTTTTGGTTTCTATCAAAAACAAATCCATGGACAACATAAAAAACTACGTTCAACAAAATAAAGAACGTTTTATCAATGAATTAATCGAATTATTAAAAATCCCATCTGTAAGTGCCGATACGGCTTATGCTCATGATGTTATTGCTACAGCCGATGCCGTAAAAGCATCACTTGAAAAAGCAGGTTGCAAGCATGTAGAAATATGTGAAACACCAGGTTATCCAATTGTTTTCGGTGAACATATCATAGACAAAGACCTACCAACAGTTTTGGTTTACGGACACTATGATGTACAGCCACCTGATCCAATGGAACTATGGACTTCGCCACCATTTGAACCCGTAATTAAAGTTACCGAAATTCATCCTGAAGGAGCTATTTTTGCTCGTGGTTCATGCGATGACAAAGGTCAGATGTATATGCATGTGAAAGCTTTCGAATATATGATTCAGAGTAATTCTTTGCCATGCAACGTAAAATTCATGATTGAAGGTGAAGAAGAAGTTGGGTCCAAAAGTTTGAGCTGGTTTGTAGAAAGAAACCAAGAAAAATTAAGCTGTGATGTCATTTTAATATCCGATACCGGAATGATTTCTAACCAACAACCAAGTATTACAACAGGTTTGCGTGGATTGAGTTATGTTGAAGTGGAAGTTACCGGACCAAATCGGGATTTGCATTCGGGATTATATGGTGGCGCTGTGGCCAATCCAATTAATGTGTTGACCAAAATGATTGCATCGCTTCATGATGAAAATAATCACATCACTATTCCAGGGTTTTATGATAAAGTAGAAGAATTAACTGCAGCCGAAAGAGCCGAAATGGCAAAAGCACCATTCAGTTTAGACAATTATAAAAAAGCATTAGACATAGAAGATATTTACGGAGAAACAGGTTATGTAACCAATGAAAGAAACTCCATTCGTCCAACTTTAGACGTTAACGGAATTTGGGGCGGCTACACAGGGGAAGGTGCAAAAACCGTAATTGCCAGCAAAGCGTATGCAAAAATCTCAATGCGCTTGGTTCCGAATCAAGACTGGGAAGAAATCACTGAATTGTTTAAAAAACACTTTGAAAGCATCGCTCCAAAATCGGTGAAAGTAAAAGTTACACCACATCATGGTGGACAAGGCTATGTTACTCCAATAGACAGCATAGGATATCAAGCAGCAAATAAAGCCTATACGGAAACATTTGGCGTTCCTGCTATTCCAGTTCGTTCAGGAGGAAGTATCCCGATTGTAGCATTGTTTGAAAAAGAATTGAAAAGCAAAACTATCTTAATGGGATTCGGATTGGATTCAGATGCCATTCACTCACCAAACGAACATTTTGGAATTTTTAATTACTTAAAAGGTATTGAAACAATTCCGTTGTTTTATAAATATTTTGTAGAACTTTCGAAATAGAATTTATCGCTAAGACACAAAGACGCAAAAAATCCGTTTATTTTTATTGAGTAAACGGATTTTTTATTGGGGCGTTACCTTGTTGCATAACTTTTATTAAAAAGGAAATATACTTTAGCAACAAGGTCGGGCTTTTCGTTGCAATCTTTTTTTAGGATTGATTTCCCTTCGTTGCACTTCAGGGCAATCCTAAAAAAAGGATTTCCACTACAATCCCTAACGCAAATTGTAGAACTAACAAAATTTACCAATTTTCAGCACCTTACAATAAACCTCAACTTTTGGTGTTATATTTTTATAATCATCAACCCGAGGCGCAGCCGAATTACTCAAACTTCAAGCTGATGGCTTTGTAGAAAAACAGAAGAAATCAATGTAAATTTAACCGCATTTTGCGCTAAGTATTTTCGCAAGGAAAAATCCGTTTATTCAAAACAGTAAGCGGATTTTTTATTTATAATCAGCATCATAAATATACTTCTACTCTAAACCTTTCATCCTTGGTATATTAAAATCTACAAGTAGAATATTATATAATGTTGCTTTTTGTTTTAAGACTTATTATCCTCTTCTCCATTATTAGATTAAAAACTTTATCGTTGAATTATAATCCATTTAACATTCTATTGAATCTCATTCCTTCAATCATATTGTCTTTAATAAATAGAATCTCCTTTTTTTTATTACAAATGATTTGAAATAATTACTCAAATATTAAATTGTATTTCAAAATAAAAATTGAAAATAATCATTACTATTTAAAATTCATTTTGAAATATAAGATTTATATTAAATTTTTATTTTTTCAACTAACTTAAAAAGCACTTAATCGTTTTTCCAATTACCGTTCATCGTAAACCAAATAAATTTTAAATATTTGAGTTGATTTTAATGAGATTTTTATAAAATCAAATGAAAAAAAACACTCTATTCCTACTAATCTTTTTTACATTAACAATTACAATAAGTAATGCACAATATGCAACAGTTTCTGTTGCTAGAAAAAATAATAGTATTGGATTAAGGAGTGATCTAGGATATTTAGTTATTGATGAAAGTGATTCTTTACAACAGGAGAATATGGCTGTTTCAAAAATTTTAAAAAAATTTCCTGATTTGGATTCATATGAAATTATACAATCAGAAAAAAAACACCGCATTTACCAAAATATTTTAGTAATTATCTCTACTTCTATTTCGAACATTAATAACATAAACCAAATAACTTATGGTGTTGGTTTTGGTTATACAAAAGAAACTGCTCTTAAAAATTCTATATCATGGGCCAAGATGCTTAATCCAAATTGGTCTTTAGAAAACGATGGATACCAAATAGAATTAGTAAAAGACTTTAGCTCCTTAAATCAAATAACAGATGTATCACTTTTAAAGTAATAATTTGATTTAAATTTAGAATTAAAATATTCTATTGTTTTTTCTTAGGCAATCCTTTAAAAACCATATCATAAGAATGATTAATTAATTCGAATATCATTTTATCCGAGACATCGCCATTAAAATCAACTGTTATCCAATGTATTTTATTCATGTGGTAACCTGGATTAATGGCTTCATATTGTGCACTAAGTTCTACATTATTTTCTGGTTCTCCTTTGAGGTTCAAGGCTGGTGTTCCTTTTTCCCATTCTTTTAATGAAGTCAGGCAAAACATTTTCCCGCCAACCTTAAAAACTAAAGTATCTTCATCAAACGGAAAGTGTTCAGTCACTGCTTTTTTGGAAAGACAAAATTCGTAAAGTTGTTGAATGTTCATACTCCTAATTTATAACTTTTTCCATCATTTTTTCAGGATGTGCCAATGGTGTAAATCCGAATTTTTTATATAAAAAATGCGCGTCTGATGTTGCCAATCTCCAAATTTTCACTTGTTGTAATTGTGGCTCTTTCATCATGGCGTCAATCAAAATAGAAGAATATCCATTTCCGCGATGTTTCTCATCAATAAAAACATCCATCAAATAGGCAAAAACAACATAATCGGTAACCACTCTGGCAAAACCAATTTGCTCGCCATCTAAATAAATTCCGAAACAAAACGAAGCGTCAATGGTTGTCTGCACTTCATCAATTGTCCTTCCGGCTGCCCAATAAATATCCTTCAAAAAGTTTTGAATAAACGGAACGTTTAGTTTGCTTTTATCTGTAGAAATGCTAATCATATTTTATACAAAATCGGTTTACTAGGCGAAGCATCATTTTCAAAAGAAGCGATTTGTAAATTCAAAATATAACTTCCGTCTTGAATGTTATCTGCTACAAAAATCATTTCGGTTATTGTGCAATCCAATCGCGCATCAGTATTAAGATTATTAACATCTTTCACATTCCAAAAAGCTTTGTGTGCCAATAATCTTCCTTCATCTTCTTCCCTATCCACACTTGGTAAATCAATCAGCAAATGTTTGATGCTGCTTCCCCGAATGAAAGTCGCTGCTTCTTCTAGTAAATAAGGCGGATTTGTATTGGAATAATTTTTATGTTTTTTGTTTTCCGGATTCGGTAATGTTCTGATGATAATAGCTTCAGGAGTTTTACCATTCAACGCTATTTCGATTTGTGTTTTGGTAATTGCTAAATCATTCCCAATACTTTCGGGTGTAATCGAAATCAATTCAGCTGTAAAGAAAAACTGTTTCAGGCATTGATTAATGCTGTAAAATTCGCGTGTAATGTGTCCTAGACATTCCGTATGCGTTCCGTGTCCGTGAGGATTGAAGAAAATATTATTGAAATTGGTCGAACTTCCTTCTGAAACTTTTCCAATCCAATCTCCAAATCTTACGGGTTCAATTACTGGTTTTTCTATATACCACGCAATCGGATTGGCATCTGTATTTGTTAATGGAATAGAAATATCAATAGGTTTTGATAAGTCGATTTCGAACTTGTTATCGATGAGTGCTAGCATAATATTTAACCACGAAGGTCACTAAGTTTTACACTAAGGTCACTAAGTTTCGCGGTCTTTGTGCCTTCTTAGTGTTCTTAGTGGTTAGATAAATCATTCCAAATTTAGCAAAAACAAATCACTTGCAATTCCATCGCTCAAAAACTTACCACTTTTTGAAGTTCGCAAAATATTGTCATCAACAAAAAGCAAATGATCTTCAATATATTTAGCAGCTTGTTGGTTCAGATAATCCAAATACGTTTTCCCGAATTCACGCTCAATTCTATCTAAAGAAATGCCCCAGATTGTTCGTAAACCGGTCATCACATATTCGTTATAACGATCAGTTTGGGTTAAGGTTTCGGTTTCTGACGGTAATTTGTTTTCGGCTAACGACTTCAAGTAAATTGTATTATTCGATACATTCCAACTTCTGGAAATTCCGTCATAACTATGTGCTGAAGGTCCAATTCCGATGTATTTTTTTCCTAACCAATAACTCGAATTGTTTTTGGAGAAATAAGTTGACTTTCCAAAATTGGACAACTCATAATGAATGAATCCGTTTTCTTCAAGCTTGTCAACCAGTAAATGAAAATGCTGTTGAGCGACCTCATCATCGGGCTGCGGAATGATTCCTTTTTGGATAAAAGTGTGCAACGCGGTTTTTGGTTCAACCGTCAAAGCATAACTCGAAATGTGCGGCACCTTAAAAGACAACGCAGTTTCTATGTTTTGCAACCATTTTTCATTTGACATATCTGGCACTCCATATATCAAATCGATAGAAATATTATCAAAATACCGAGTCGCAATTTCCAAACATTTTTTGGCTTCCGCCGAATTGTGCGCGCGGTTCATCAGTTTCAAATCATCTTCAAAAAAAGACTGGATTCCGATGCTTAAGCGGTTGATTTGGTTATTTGCCAATTCGGTTATTCGGGTTTCTGTTAAGTCGTCAGGATTGGCTTCAACGGTGATTTCTGGATTTTCGATTACCTTATAGTTTTGGTATACTGTGTCGATTAATAATCTAATATCTGCAATCTCCAATATCGAAGGTGTTCCACCACCAAAATAAATGGTTTCGACAATTTCATCATTGAATTCACTTTTACGCATTGTTATTTCTTTGGCCAATGCCAAAACCATTTCGTCTTTTTTCTTTAATGAAGTCGAAAAATGGAAGTCGCAATAATGGCAAGCTTGCTTGCAGAAAGGAATATGAATGTAAATGCCGCTCAATAAATAAAAAAAAAGTTTACTTCAAATAAATATTAATTAAAGAGATCATAATCCAACTTAAATTTACCATTGTCAACGGTTATTATATCACTTGAGTTTGTAGGGTTAACACCCGTAAAAGAATATGTTCCTTGAATGCAATTGCCCCAAATATTAGTTATTATCAGTGTGCCTGTACAATTATAAAAAGTATAGGTTGAATTTGAAGCATTATACTTGGCAATCTGAACTTTCTTGATTAAATCATTATTAGAAAAATTATTCACTCCTGCTGTTCCAGTTGCATCATTAAAATATAACATGATCTTGAAGACATCATCGCTCAAACTATGCAAAACAATATTATGAAAATCTTCATCAACATCTCTAGATTGATATTTATTTGTTGCTCTCCAATATTCACCATTTATAGTTGCTTGATTAATAATATTAGCTACTGGTGGAACATATTCTTCATAAGGCAAATCAAAACTCCCATTGACAAACTTAGCTTCTGAATTTAAATTGGAAGGATCTCTATATAGATATCCATTAAAAACAGCTTGTACTCTTTTTTTTATTGGGTCATATGATAGCAATTGAAAATCAAAATAATTAGAACTAAAATTTCTGAAAGAAGTAAATGTCTTCGAAGGACCTCCATTAGGTTCTCTATGAGTATAAATAATTTTCCCAAAATGACCATTCTCATCAAATGAAATTAGAAACGAAGTATCATTCCTATCGGTTCCTATATGAATAGTGTGAGATTTTTTTTGAGCTTTTGTAAAACCTCCTCCAATTGATATTCCATTTACATTAAAATCAAATGACGCAATTTGATTTGTATTTTCATTACTGTCATTATTAGAACAACTTGAAAATATGATAATGAAAAAATAAAAAATATAGTTTGATATCTTCATGATATTTTCTTTAAAATTATTGATAAGATCTAAATTCACCATTAGTAACTTGAATAATATCAGAAAGATTATTCGGATTCACAGCAGTGAATGAAAATGTACCAATAAAAGAATAGCGATTTGCACCATGAAATTCCCTATAAGTATAAGCAACCTGACCCGTTGCATTATAATAATCATAGGTTAATGTAAGCGGATTAAACTTGGACAATTTGACATAATTATCTGTACTAGAAGATGTGAAGTTGTAACTTCCTGTTGCTTGTGTATTAGCAAAGTGTGTTTCTATTTTAAAAGCATCTTCATTTGTAAATGAACTAGCAGTGTATTCAAATCTTGCAAACCATGGTATAGAGTTAAAGTTAGCTCTACAATACTGTTCTATGTTATTAAAAATAAGTGGGTCATTTACACTACCATTATCAGTATAAACAGTATTAAACTCAATTTCTATATCTCTGGATTCAGAAGTTAAAGATTCTTTATCTACATATAATTTACCCGTAAACTTCATTTGAATTTTTTTGTTTACTTCATCCAGATTAAAACTACTAACCTGAAAATAGTTTGATGGAAAGTGGATAAAATTATCATAGGAAGGATTATAAAAATTAAAACTAAAAAATCTCATATTTCCAGAAATGAACTTTCCGCTAGTTGAAAATATTAAATACAAAAATAGCTTTGAGTCTGTATTATTTGTATCACCTTGTACTACAGAAATTGATATTTTATCTCCTACTTTAACAATAGTTCCGCCTAAGTCTTCACCGTTATTTCTTGGAGGAACATTATATTCAAACCCATCAACAACTAATTTAAAATCTATATTATTAGTTGTGTTGTTATCATTTGAAGAACAGCCAACAGCCAAAAAACTTAAAATCAAAAACAAAAAACGAATTTTCATAGCAAATTATTTTTATAAAGTTAATCATTTTTTAATTCGTTCTTCATTTTGTTTTACAAAAGCATCCCAACCAGTATAACTTTTTGTTCCGGTAACTTTTCCTGAGTTAAAGAAGTGACAAACTGCAGCGGCTAAACCATCCGTGGAATCAAGGTTTTTTGGTAATTCTTTCAAACTTAAAAGTTGCTGGAGCATTTTGGCAACCTGTTCTTTACTAGCATTTCCGTTTCCAGTGATGGCCATTTTAATTTTCTTGGGTTCGTATTCGGTAATTGGGATTTGACGCGATAATCCTGCTGCCATCGCCACACCTTGAGCTCTTCCGAGTTTTAGCATAGATTGTACATTCTTTCCGAAAAAAGGGGCTTCAATTGCAATTTCGTCAGGATGATGGGTTTCTATTAATTCAATGGTGCGTTCGAAAATGACTTTTAGTTTGGTGTAATGATCATCATATTTACTTAGAATCAATTCGTTTAACTGAATAAATTCCATTTTCTTATTCACGACTTTAATCAACCCAAAACCCATAATAGTGGTTCCAGGGTCAATTCCTAATATAATACGTTCGTTGGACATTTTGGTTGATGGTTGATGGTAGTCGGTTTAATTTATTTTCAAATTCTCAAATCTTCAAATCTTCAAATCCATTTACCTACTTTTGCTACAATGATTTCAATTCCACACAAAGCTAAGCAATTCATCGTTTTTCTAATCAAACTTTTGATTGTAACTGCTGCTTTTTATTTTATCTACGACCAACTCGCCAATAATGATAAACTCGATTGGGAGAAATTCACAAGTTTAGTTAAAGAAAAGGCAAGCCTTTGGGGAGTTTTATTTTTACTTGCTTTCAGTTTTGTCAATAGATTTCTCGAAATTTTGAAATGGCAAAACCTAGTTTCATTTATCAAACCTATTTCACTTGGCGAATCGACTAAACAAGTTCTCGGAGCATTAACTGCTGGGATTTTTACGCCAAATGGTCTCGGAGAATACGCCGGAAAAGCATTGTATTTTGAAAAAAAGAAAACAAAAAAAATCATTTTTCTAAATCTAATCTGCAATGGAATTCAGATGATACTAACTATAGTTTTTGGAACTTTAGGTATGTTTATTTTGGGTTATTGGAAATGGAGTTTAGCTATTATCAGTATTTCTTGCCTACTGCTTCTTGCCTCTTTTCTCTCAAAGAGCATCAAAATTAAGAGCTATTCTATTGAAAAACTCATTGACAAGATCAATGAAATTCCGAAACGAATTCACACTAAAAATAATCTTCTCGCACTTTGTCGCTATTTGGCTTTTTCTAATCAATACTATTTTTTATTTCTCGCTTTTGATGTAGATTTACCTTATGTAACGATGATGGCAACCATTGCAACTGTTTATTTTTTGGCTTCGTCATTACCGAGTTTTCAATTTTTGGACTTTGCTGTAAAAGGAAGTATGGCGGTTTTTTTCTTTGGTAAATTGGGTGTAAACGAATGGATTGTTATTTTTATTTCCACATTGATGTGGTTTTTAAATGTCGTTTTGCCTGTCGTTATCGGAAGTTATTATGTACTTAAATTCAAACCAAAATGGGAATAGTTTCAATTGTGTTACTTGTTATTTTATTGGCGTATGTTTTTTTTATCATCCAACTGATTATTGGATTTAACAACGTAAAATCTTTTGAAGTAACTGATGCAACTCCAAAAACAGCTTTTACTATTGTTGTTCCTTTTCGGAATGAAGCCAAGAATTTACCAACGCTTTTAGAATCGATTTCCAATTTGAATTATCCTCATAAGATGATTGAAATTATTCTGGTCGATGATTTCTCAACAGACAATTCAGAACGTATTTGTATTCAGTGGCGCATGCAATATGAGCATTTGGATACTACACTTTTGGAAAATCTTCATCTTTCCTATTCTCCCAAAAAAGACGCTATCGGACGAGCAATGCCTATCGCAAAACACGATTGGGTTGTTACTACTGATGCCGATTGTATCGTCAATAAAAATTGGCTGCTAACATTAGACAATTACATCCAAACAAACAATCCTGAAATGATTGTTGGTGCTGTAATGTATAAAGCAAAGAATAACTGGTTTCATCATTTTCAGCAATTGGATTTGATGAGTTTGCAAGGTGTTACCATTGGAAGTTTTGGGATTGGGAAACCATTTATGTGCAATGGCGCCAATTTTGCGTACACCAAAAAATTCTTCTTTGAAATAGGTGGATTTGGTGGAATTAGTGATAAAGCCAGCGGTGATGATGTTTTCTTATTACAAAAAGCGGTCAATACCAATAAAGAAAAAGTGCATTATCTTAAAAACAACGATGTCATTGTAAAAACCAAACCAGAAAACGATATATACAAACTCTTTATGCAACGGGTTCGTTGGGCAGGAAAATCAACCGGTTATAAAAGTCGTTATGCTAGGTTTTTGGCGGTTGTTGTTTTGCTTATGAATACTTCGTTAGTTTATGGTTTGTTGT
>Ga0315902_10003628_pt1 | contig 22900 bp, 12 predicted proteins | sample LakEriMetagenome_9_FD_203523 | JGI IMG/M metagenome (GOLD analysis project Ga0315902, IMG submission 203523) | Freshwater fungal communities from buoy surface, Lake Erie, Ohio, United States - Buoy 12 MA117 | ecosystem: Environmental > Aquatic > Freshwater > Lake > Lake biofilm | place: USA... | reverse complement strand
CTCATCTTCTTCTGGGGCGTTTACACCTACAACACGGTGCCGAAAGAAAGCTTTCCTGAAATTGTAGTGCCCACCATCTATGTTGGAACCGCCTATCCCGGAAACTCGGGTGAAGACATCGAGAAGCTCATAACGAAACAGCTCGAAAAGGAAATCAATACGATTACCGATATCGATAAAATGACCTCGTCGTCGGTGCAAGGCTATAGTGCCATCAACATCGAATTCGACTTTTCGATAACTGCGGAAGACGCACTTCGCAAGGTGAAAGATGCCGTTGACAAAGCAATGTCGGACCCGGATTTTCCCAAAGACCTTCCGGCAGAGCCCAACATCTTCGAAATGAATTTCACCGAGTTGATGCCTATCATGAACATCAACCTCAGTGGTGACTATTCGTTGGAAGATTTGAAAGACTATGCAGAACACCTAGAAGATGAGCTGGAGAAAATCCCGCAAATCAACAAAGTCGATATCAAAGGTCTTTCGGAAAAAGAAGTGCGGGTGGAGATTAACAACTTCGCACTCGAAGCTCGTCAGCTCAGCTTCAATGACATTGCTGATGCACTTCGAAGTCAGAACACCACTGTGAGTGCGGGTGATATTCGCCTGGGTGATATGAACCGCTCGGTTAAAGTGAGTGGCGAATTCAAAAACATGCAAGACATTGAAAATGTCATCATCAAAAACGAAGGTCAAGACATCGTATACCTGCGTGATGTTGCTAAAGTGACTTTCGCAGAGAAAGAAAAAGAATCGTACGCGCGTGAATTCAAAAATCCCGTGGTGAGTCTCGACGTCATTAAGCGCGGTGGCGAAAATCTCCTCGAGGCGAGCGATGCCATTAAGGCTGCTATCGACGACGCCAAGAAGGACTTTCTTCCATCAAATCTTACGCTCACCATCACCAATGACCAGACGGGTTTCACCCGCATGCAAGTAAGCGATCTGGAGAACAATATCTTCTTCGGTATTGTGCTCGTCGTATTCGTCATCATGTTTTGGCTTGGCTTGCGCAATGCCCTTTTTGTAGGTGTGGCCATTCCACTCACTATGTTGTTGTCGTTCTCAATTTTGAGTTTAATGGGAGTAACACTCAACCTCATGGTGCTGTTCGCTCTCATTCTGGCACTTGGGATGTTCGTAGATAACAGTATTGTAGTCGTGGAAAACATCAACCGACTCATGTCGGAAGGACACTCGAAAATGGACGCTGCAAAGCTTGGTGTAGGTGAAGTAGCGTGGGCCATCATCATATCGACACTCACCAACGTTGTAGCATACCTTCCCTTAGGAGTATGGCCCGGCATTATGGGTCAGTTCATGGGCTATTTGCCGCTCACCGTCATCGTAGTGCTCTTTGCTTCGCTTGTTGTAGCATTAATCATCAACCCGGTTATGTGCCTGCAATACATGCGTGTAGACGAGATTGAGTCCAATCGAAAAAAACTATGGAAAGTAGCCGGAACATTAATCGCAATCGGTCTTGCGTCTGCAATAGCCGGTGTTATTTGGCTCGGCAACATCCTCATGATCCTCGGTATTATGATGCTATTAAACGAGTATTTCCTAGCTCCATTCTCGAAGAAATTCCAGAACGGTCCGCTCATGCGACTCGATTCATTCTACAACCGTGTTCTCACCTTTTCACTCAAAGAAGGCCGCAAGCGTTGGTTGTTCATGGGTACGTTCGGATTGCTTATTCTTTCGTTTGTGCTGTTCGGATTGTTCCCACCTAAAGTAATCTTCTTCCCACAGGGTGATCCGCAGTATGTCAACATCTTCATTGAAAAGCCGATTGGCACCAACATCGAGGAGTCCAACCGTATTACGAAAGAAATCGAAGACATAATTCTGGATGAGGTTTCCAGATACGAAGACGAAACAATTCGAGACAAAAACAAAAACTTCCTCATTTCATCTGTGATTGCGAATGTTGGCAACGGAACATCCGATCCGCAACAAGGACCATCACTCGAAAACACACCGCACAAGGGTCGCATTACTTTATCATTCGTGGAGTCACGCCTTCGTCGCGATGTAAGCACGACAGAAGTGATGAACAATTTGCGCACGCGCCTGAAAGAATATCCCGACGCGAGTATCATTGTTAGTCCGAGTGAAATGGGGCCGCCGCAAGGGCCGCCGGTCAATATTGAAGTGCGTGGTGATGACTACGACTCACTATTGCTCACAGCTCAACGCATCAAACAACTGGTAGAAACAAAATACATCGGCGGTATTGAAGAATTGAAAATCGATGTAGACAAGAACAAACCCGAGCTTCCGATAGATGTCGACATAGAACGTGCGCGCCGTTATGGTCTCAGCATTTATCAAGTGGGCGACGCGATTCGCTCGTCACTATATGGCCGTGAAGTGAGCACGTTTAAAGACGGAGATGATGATCACAAAATCAACTTGCGATTCCCGCTTGATGAGCGCAACAGTGCAGAGAAAATTCTCAACCAGAAAATAACGTATCGCGACATGACGACGGGACGCATTGTGCAAGTGCCTGTAAGTGCAATCGCATCGTACAAAGAAAACGACACGTTCAGTGCGGTGAAACGCAAAGACATGGACCGCGTGGTTACTATCTATTCCAACGTACTCGATGGATATAACGCGAACGAAGTAGTAGCACAAATCAAAAAAGAAATGGTCGGTTTCGAGCCGAATGGAGGAAGCAACGTGGCCTTTACAGGTCAGCAAGAAGAGCAGGCGAAGGAAATGTCGTTTCTACTGATGGCCCTCATCATCGCGCTCGTGGGTGTCGTACTCGTACTGATTGGTCAGTTCAACTCTATCAGTACTCCTGTGGTATTGATGCTATCCATTCTGTTCTCGTTCATTGGTGTGTTCCTTGGCCTGGTAGTTTTCCGCCAAGACTTCGTGATTGTGATGACGATGCTCGGCATCATTTCGCTTGCAGGTGTTGTAGTAAACAATGCCATTGTATTGATCGACTTCACCATCATGTTGATTGACCGCAGAAAAGAAGAGCTCGGCATTCCTGCTGAATCGCAGCTGCCCTGGGCAGAATTGAAACGCATCACGATTGAATCGGGCGCAACGCGCTTGCGACCTGTAATGCTAACTGCCATCACGACCATCCTCGGACTTGTGCCGCTCGTATTTGGGTTGAACATCGACTTTGTAAATTGGTTCTCGACCTACGATGCCAACTTCTACCTCGGCGGTGACAACGTGGCCTTCTGGAAGCCAATGTCGATTGCGATTATCTACGGTGTAGTGTTCTCTTTCTTCCTCACGCTCATCATGGTGCCTGTGATGTTTGTGATGCTGCAGAAGGTGAAGTATAAGTATGTGTATAAGATGCCAATAGATTAGAGCCTTTGAGCATGAAGGGCTTTTCTTTTTTCCGGGCTTCCGGCTCGAAGGATGAAGGGCTTTCCTTTCGCCCTCCGAGCTGCGCTCGGAGGTATCGAAGGTGAAGCCCTCCGGTCTTCGGAGAAGAGGGCGGGATAGCTGGCTAGCGCGTTTCTTCTATCTCCGAGCTGCGCTCGGAGTATCTAAAAGTGAAGCCCTGCGGGCTTCGGAGTGAAACGGGGCGCAACCACCAAGCCCGAAGGGCTTGACTATAGATCTCTGTGGGCATCGCCCACAGATTCATTCCTCTTCAAACAACCGCGCCTCATCAAACTCAACCTGCTGCTCACGTAACAACCGAACATACTCCTTCTTAAAATTTTTGCGCGCGTGATGCGCCTCCTGATTCTTGACATGCCGAATCAAATTTTTGCGCGCCTCGGCCGAATATGTAAAGGCACCGTAGCCGATTTGCCATGCCGTGAATTGCGGAAACAACTTATTGCGTTTGATGTACAACGAACTTCCAACCTTTATGTCCTGCACCAATTGTGCTAGCGCCACTGACTGGTGCAAAGCGAATACAATGTGTATATGATCATCCACGCAATTGATGCGGAAAAGCTTGCAGCGCCTGTTATCCAGGACACCCCAGATATAGCGAAACAATTGTTCACGGCCCGGTTTCGAAAGTGTCTTGCGTCGATACTTCGTGCTAAACACCACTTGATAGAGTATCTGTGTGTATGTGCTCATGGAACAAAGGAATTGCGCGATTCAAAATCACTCTGCAACGTGCGCGGACATGCAGAAGCATAAACGGAATATCGTATCGGAAAAATGCGCTGAAACATGCGTGCAATCAAACCATTCCTTTTCTCAACTCAAGGCATAAATATTCCGAAGATTTATTGGTGAAGCCCTCCGGGCTTCGGGGAAGGGCGGCTTGACGGCTGAAGGCTTTTCCCTTTCCTCCTCCAAGCTGCGCTCGGAGGTATTGACGGTGAAGCCCTGCGGGCTTCGGAGAAGAGGACAGGATAGCTGGCTAGCGCGTTTCTTCTATCTCCGAGCTGCGCTCGGAGTATCAAAAAGTGAAGCCCTGCGGGCTTCGGAGTGAAACGGGGCGAAACCACCAAGCCCGAAGGGCTTGACTTTCAATTCATCCGAACGCAGTTCGGGTATGACGCCCACCAAACGCCCGCTACAAATCGAAATCGCCACTCACTTCGTTCGGCAGCGTCACTTTCAATCGCGGCTCTGCTTGCATCGCGCGTTCAATAGCGAATACGGCTTCTTCATTTCGTGCCCACGCTCGACGCGCGATACCATTGTTGACGTCCCAGTGCAGCATGCTCGTCAAACGGCGCTCACTATCGGCGCTGCCGTCGAGCAACATGCCAAAGCCGCCGTTGATGACTTCGCCCCAACCTACTCCGCCGCCGTTGTGCAGGCTCACCCAAGTAGCTCCACGAAATGCATCGCCCACGAAGTTGTGCACGGCCATGTCCGCTGTGAAACGGGAGCCATCGTATATGTTCGAAGTTTCTCTGTAAGGTGAATCGGTGCCCGACACATCATGATGATCGCGACCTAGCACGACGGTTCCAATCTCGCCACGTGCAATGGCATCGTTAAATGCTTTCGCTATGCGCATGCGTCCCTCTGCATCGGCATACAGAATGCGCGCTTGTGAGCCCACGACCATCTTGTTTTTGCCGGCCTCTTTGATCCACTGAATATTGTCGGCCATCTGCTGTTGGATCTCACTCGGTGCTGTACGCATCATCTCAGTGAGTACTTCTTCTGCAATCCGATCGGTGCACTCCAAGTCTTCGGGCTTGCCACTGCAACACACCCAACGAAACGGTCCGAAGCCGTAATCGAAACACATCGGCCCGAGAATGTCCTGCACATAGCTGGGGTATTTAAACTCACGCGGTTTGCGGCCTTTACGCTGTTCCTCACTCGCCATCACGTCAGCACCTGCGCGCGACGACTCGAGCAAAAATGCATTGCCGTAGTCGAAGAAATACATGCCCTTCGCAGCGTGTTTATTTACAGCTGCAGCATGACGTCGCAATGTTTCTTGCACGCGCTTCTTAAACTCTTCGGGTTGCTCGGCCATCATGCGGTTGCTTTCTTCATACGAAATTCCAACGGGATAATATCCGCCTGCCCACGGGTTGTGCAGCGACGTTTGATCGCTACCCAAATGCACCGTAATGCCTTCTGCATCGAACTTCTCCCACACATCGACAATGTTGCCGATGTAAGCAAAAGACGTCACTTTGTTTTTCGCCATTGCTTCGCGCACGGCGTTGCTCAACTCATCCAGATTATCGGTGATGACATCTACCCATCCTTGCTCGTGGCGCTTATAGGCTGCTTTCGGATTTACTTCTGCGGTTACCGAAACAACGCCGGCTATATTGCCTGCTTTGGGTTGAGCGCCGCTCATACCACCTAAGCCAGCGGTGATAAACAGAATCGGATCGGTCGCTTTCATTCCCCGCTGCTCACGCATGCGGCGCGCGGCGTTCATCACCGTGATGGTTGTGCCATGCACAATGCCTTGCGGGCCAATGTACATATACGAGCCTGCTGTCATCTGTCCGTATTGTGTTACACCCAACGCGTTGAATTTCTCCCAATCGTCGGGTTTCGAGTAGTTAGGTATCATCATGCCGTTCGTCACTACTACGCGCGGTGCGTCTTTATGTGAAGGAAACAATCCAAGTGGATGTCCGCTGTACATCACGAGTGTTTGATCGTCACCCATCTCGCTCAAGTACTGCATGGTGAGCAGGTACTGCGCCCAGTTCTGAAACACACCTCCATTGCCACCATACGTGATGAGCTCGTGTGGATGCTGCGCCACACGCGGATCCAGATTGTTCTGTATCATGAGCATGATGGCCGCCGCTTGCTGTGACTTGGCCGGATACTGATCGATGGGACGCGCATGCATGGCATACGTCGGACGGAAACGATACATGTAAATGCGACCATACACTTCCAACTCTTGCTTGAACTCTTCGACTAACGAAGCGTGCAAGTGCTGCGGGAAATAACGCAGCGCGTTGCGCAAGGCTAACTTCTTCTCATCGGCTGTGAGTATATCCTTTCTCTTCGGAGCATGATTAATCGCCGTGTCATATAAAGGTGCATCGGGCAACGAAGAAGGAATTCCTGCGCGCATGGCGTCTTGAAAAATCGTTACGTCTTCAACTAGTTCCGCTGTATTCATCAGGTTGTGTTTTGTGCAAATTTCGTTTAACGACATTAAAACCTTACAGCGCCATCAACAGTTCAAAAAGAAACTGAGGCGGAGGCTGTGAGCAACCACATAGCCGAGGTAACGGGAAGTGCATCGAGTTGCTCACCCTTTACCGACCATAGGCGACGCGCCTCTATTCTGCATTTCAACTTTTTGTATGGACTGTAATCTACACTGAACGACCAGCCACCCGGATTGAGATTTACGGGCGAATAGGGGGTTCTGAAAAAACTGCCATTATTGTCGCGCACTTGCTCAAACCTGCATGCTGCAGCCCATTTTTGGGCGATGGTACGACCTACTCCCAGCGAGTAGCCAACAAAATCCTTCTCGGCAGGAACCGACTCGTAATTCAACTCGGTTTGTACACGCCAATTCTCCGCGACGGTCCATTGCCCATAGAGGTTGTGATAAACAGTCATGCGATTGCGAATGGTGCCCATATAATTCGAGTAATTGAGCACACGCCCCTTCGTTGCAACATGTTGTATTTGTACTCCAAACGCCGGCCAATTGCGGCCCTTATCAAGTGCAATGCGCTGCCAGCCATTCAGCAGCAGCACTGCCCAGTTCAAACCGGTTTCAGTTTTTCCAGACCAGCGCAAGCCGCATTCATAGTAAGGCGTATTCTCAGCGAGCAAGCCGCGTGTTACGTTCATTTGATCAGCGCCGATGTTCGATTCCATACCAATATGCGAAGGCAAAATACCTGCATCGAGACGAGAGTTTTCGTTTATTCTAAATCCGAGTGACGCCTCATAGATATTTCTCACCGCATTGGGCTCACCGCGCAAGTTTTGCTTCACATACGTGCCCGCCATAGGCGAAGCCACCAATTGCCAGCGATTGTGACGAAGAGTATACTTTACCCATGCCAGGTTTAGGGCAGGACCATTGTCGGTGTGATTGTACAGGAAATCGGGCCGTTCATCAGCACCGCCTTGTTGAGCACCCCAGTAAACTTCGGCGTAACCGGAGACTTGAAATGAGGTTGAATCTTGTGAGAAAGCGTCTTTGATAAATAAAAACGCAGCAATAAATACCCACGTACGTATGATTAGCATGAGCCAAAAATAACGAATCACTCCTTGAATTTCCCCGTCCGAATGTCGAATCCATACGGACAATGGCGGCAACCGCTTTGACAGCAATAGCCGCGTTTAAGGTGATACTTTTCCGTGAAAACGATGTATCCCTCTTCGGTGTAGTAGTAATCTTCTCCTTCTATTTTTTTTCCTACTGCCATGGCCGCACAACAATTATTTATCGGTCGGGTTCACGTCGGGTTCAAAATCGAGCGAAATAGAATTCATGCAGTATCGCTTGTATGTCGGTGCCGGACCATCGTCGAAGATGTGCCCTAAATGGGATTCGCAACGGCCGCAAGTTACCTCGGTGCGGATCATGCCGTGAGTTTTATCGAGCGTATACTTCGTAGCACCCTGGCGAATGTTTTCAAAGAAACTAGGCCAACCGCAGCCACTGTGAAATTTTGAGTCTGATCGGAACAACGGATTACCACACACCGCGCAGTAATACGTGCCGATTACTTCATTCTCGTAATGCTTACCGGTGAATGCCCTTTCAGTATGAGCCTCTCGTGCCACTAGGTATAACTCACGGGGTAAAATGCGCGACCATTCGTCGTTACTTACCTCCAGGTGTGTTGTGTCGATTCGGGAATAATGCGGATTGTTCATTGCTGGTGTGGGCGCGGTCGGTTGTTGAGTGGGTGTTTGACTGCAGGCGACCAGAGTCAGGCACATCAGCAACAACGAGCACATTTTAGCTAGGTTCATCATGATTTACCGAACGCAAGAAAAGCGTCCTGATCTTCAACAAAACAACTTATCTCAAACTTGGTTCTGAGGTTTTTTGTTTTAACCGCAATGGCGCTTAAAAACCTAGCATACGCATTATCCAGAAGGTGAGCGCACCCATGGCAGCAGAAATAGGAATGGTAATAATCCACGCCACAAGAAGCTTCCCTGTAACGCCCCACTTAACGGCTGACACTCGCTTCGTAATACCAACTCCAATGATGGATCCGGTTATCGTATGTGTTGTGCTGACGGGAATACCTTTGATTACTTCCCCACCCATTTTCCAGGGAAACTTCAACCCTTCAGTGAAGAAAAGCGTGATTGCACCCGCCGTCTCAGCGGCAACCCCTTCGAAGGGAGTCACCTTGGTGATTTTTGCGCCCATGGTCTTCACAATCTTCCATCCGCCACTCATAGTGCCCAGCGCAATTGCAGCGTAGCAAGAAAGCGGCACCCAGTTGGGCATATCCTTCAAGCTGTCTATTTGCCCTCCCGCAATAAGTGCAACCGTAATAATACCCATCACCTTTTGAGCGTCGTTACCTCCATGACCTATACTGAAAGCTGCAGAAGAAAACAGCTGAAGCTTTTTGAAAGAAGCATTGGCCTTCGAATTTTGCATTGAGCTCAAAAACAATGTAAAAATGCCCATCACCAACACGATAAACCCTAGCAGAATCCACTTGAAATTAGACCCATGAAAAACAACCTTCAGCCAATATGCTTCAAAACTGCTCTTCAGGTTAGATGCATCGTAGCGATCCGGCGATTGTTCCGTAATTCGATGCGTTTCCAAAATCTGAACACTCACACCCATCTTTTGTGAAGCATTCGCAATCGCCTCTGTGAGTTTTGAATTCTCGCCGGTTTCTCCGGTTTTCTTGAGGTAATCGGTATATACTACGTACATTAATTCACTCTTGTTCTCGTGACCATCACCATCGGTTCCATAGTGCACTAGCGGAGAAAATTCTTTATTATCTTCTGTTTTAAAGGTGAATGCCTTTTTCAAATCCTCCTTTGCCACAGGCTCGTTAAGCAACAACGTGTATGCGCTTCCGCCATTGTAATCCTTCTTGAGTTCAAGCGCATTAAAGACCGCCACCACTACCAGGGTGATAATCGTGATGGAAACAATTTTCATGAATGGGCCCTTGCGAAAAGAATTGAGAAACCAGGCAGAAATGAGGTACGACATCAGCATGCCCGCTATAGGCGCTACGAAAATAAAAATCGCCGTGGCCATAATTATACCTCCGTTAATCGCCTTCCACCCGAAGGCCGCCAGAAACGCACCTGCAAAACCGCCTATCAGTGTATGAGACGATGAAGACGGAATGCCATACCACCACGTTATCAGGTTCCAGGTAATAGCTGCGAGCAAGCCCGAGAAAATCATAGGCAATGGGTGATTGCCCGGTTCAATAAAAACTTCCTTCACCGATTTGGCAATAGTGGTAGCAACACTGTGGTCCTTGAAAATAAAAAATGCTACAAAGTTGAAAAAAGCGGCCCACACTACTGCCTGAAACGGCGTGAGTACTTTCGTTGAAACGACTGTAGCTATTGAATTGGCTGCATCATGAAAGCCATTGATGAAATCGAAGATAAGCGCCAAGACTATGACGGAAATAAGCAGAAGTGAGTATTCCATAGCTGCGCTTTATGAGTTCTTAACCAGAATAGATTCGATTGCATTGGCCACATCCTCGCATTTATCTGTGGCAGTCTCCAAAACAGATAGAATCTCCTTTCTTTTAATTATTTCAATGGCATTGGTTTCTTCCGAAAATAGGCGAGCTATAGCCAAGTCGAAAATGCTATCTGCTTCATTCTCCAAATCGTTTATTCGGATTATCGCCTCGCGCACACGCTGCGCGTTCTTCATGTTTTGAAGATTCTGAATAGCACTGTCGATCTCGATTATCTGCCTCGAGAGAACTCCTGCCAAGCTATGCATAACCTGATCAATCTCCTTCAGCTTATAGAGAGAAATACGAGATGCGGTGCCATTTATGTAATCCGCCACATCATCGAGCGAAGTGGCCAGATAGTGTATGTCTTCCCGATCGAAGGGTGTAATGAAGTTTTCGCTTAATTCTGTGAACAGATCGTGCGTTATCTGATCGCCCACATGCTCCAAATCATGAATCTGCCGCACCAAGCCATCGCGAGCCGCCTCCTCTGATGCGAGCAATTCCTTGAACTTCTCCGACATGGTCAATAGGTTCTTGGTGGAACGTGAAAAAGAATCAAAGAACTTCCCCGACTTCGGGGCGAACATGCGTAGAATTTTCATAAAAACAATTTGGCACAAAGCAATCCACTCAACAACAACACAACTTTTCCTGAATGTTACCGAATTGTGTCCTGGACAACGCCTTGCAATAGCATAAACATCAGCCCCTATTGATTTTCAATCTTCTGAACTAAATCATATCCCGCGTTACTTAATCCTGCCTTAACATTGGGTGGTAATTCACCCCCTCATCTTTGCTTCATTGTTACCACAGTGTTGTGGGCCTTTAAACTTTCGTCTAAATCATGTCCGACACGTCAAATCCCTCCGGCGGTAGTGTTATTTCGCAGGAAGAAGAACCCCTCGTGAAACGATCGATTGATTTCATCTTCCAGGCGCTACTGCCCAAAGACAAGCTTTTTTTTCCGCTTTTCGACCAGGCGTGCAACAACATGGTGGAAGCTGCTAAGGTGTTTGAACATGCGCTGAAAGCGGATTCCGTTACCCGTATTCAGTCATATGAAACCATCAACATGCTGGAAAGGCAAGGCGACGAAATAACGCACGCCATCATGCGCGAAACAGGCAACACATTCATTGTTCCGTTCGACCGCGAGGATATTCATGCATTGGCCATTGCTATCGACGATGTAGTAGACTATATCTACGGAACGTCGAAACGCATGGATCTCTACAAGGTTCATCACATCAGTCCGGCCATGATTCGCCTTGCTGAAATCATCACTCTCTCTGCTATTGAACTGCAAAGCGCTTTGCGCGAAATGCGCAGCCTCAAAAACGTCCGCATCGTGAAGGCGCACCTGCATACCATCAACACGCTCGAAAACGAGGCAGATAAAATCATGAACAGCACCATTGCCGAACTATTTAAAAACGAGAGCGATGCTGTGAATCTGCTGAAGACGAAAGAAGTGATAACTTTCCTGGAAAACGCGACCGATAAATGTGAAGAGGCGGCGCACGTTATCGACAGCGTAATCATTAAATTTTCCTAACTAACCGATTGGAATAGCCGTGAACTTTGACGGCTGAACCATGGTTTCTTATCATTGCACCCGCAAATTAGCCTCGGCTTGCTGAATGAGCGTATTGGGCCTGATTCGGAAATTACATACATATGAGTCCATTGAGTCCACTGCAGCGCCTGTGGCGCCTTGTAAAGTCCGAGCAAGCCGACATTCGGAATATATACATCTTCTCTCTTTTCCAGGGACTTATCAACTTGTCTCTGCCCCTTGGAATTCAAGCCATAATTAATCTGCTTCAGGCCGGTGAGCTTCGGGCCTCTTGGATTATGCTGGTAATTTTTGTAGTTGCGGGCATATTCCTGAATGGGTACTTACAGCTGCGACAAATGACCATCACCGAGTCTATCGAGCAACGATTGTTCGTCAACGCCTCCTTCGATTTCGCCTACCGTCTGCCTCGCGCTTCTTTCGACTCGGTCAAATCCAAGTACTTCCCCGAGGTCATGAATAGATTCTTCGAGATTATGACCATCCAAAAAGGAATCTCGAAGCTGTTGCTCGATTTTTCTACGGCGGCGATTCAAGTGCTGTTCGGGCTTTTGCTCCTGTCGTTTTATCACCCGTTATTTATTCTTCTTGGATTGATATTGGTCATTCTGATAGCTGCCATATTTCGGCTAACAGGCAAGGAGGGTCTCAATAGCAGTCTCGAAGAGAGCAAGCACAAATTTGCTGTAGCTCATTGGCTCGAAGAACTCTCGCGTGCATTTACAACCTTCAAGCTGAGCGGAATCACTTCCATGCCGCTCGAGCAAACGGATCTTCATACTGCACAATACCTAGACGCCCGCAAGCGTCATTTCTCCGTATTGGTCATTCAATACAAAGTGCTCGTGCTCTTCAAAATATTGCTGGCGGCCAGCCTCATCATAGCAGGCAGTGTGTTGGTCATTAACGGACAAATCAATATTGGCCAGTTTGTCGCTGCAGAGATTGTGATTCTCATGATTATCGGCAGCGTCGAGAAAATTATTCTCAACATGAGTACCGTGTACGATGTGTTGACTGCCCTCGATAAAGTGGGCAGTATTACAGACATTCAGCTCGAGCGTGAGGGTGGCATCGACATACGGGAAACCTTAATACAGCCGGGTGTGCATGTAAAAATTAGTGATCTCAGCTATACGTTCTCTGATGCCAATGCGCCGGTTATTCGAAACTTCCACATGGAAGCCAAACCCGGGGAGCGCATCTGCATTGCCGGTGCAAATGGCACGGGTAAAACACTTCTTATGAAGCTGCTCACAGGCTATTTCGCAGGCTATACAGGAAGCATTACCATCAATGGATTACCTCTTGAAAATATAGATCTAACGACCCTTCGCGAAATAACCGGAGAAAACTTTGCTGATCAAGGTGTATTCAAAGGAACTGTTGTAGATAATATTACATGTGGGCGAAAGCATATCGACATCAACGAAGTAATGCTTGCTGCGCGACTGGTGTTTTTACACGACAGCATTACCATGATGCCGGAAGGATATCACACGCTCATAGATCCCGAAGGAAAAACGCTCTCGGGCGGTATGCTTCGAAAACTTGTGCTAGCACGATGCCTTGTGGGCAACCCGAGTCTCTTACTCATGGAAGATAATTTACAGGCTATTGTGCCGGAAGAGCGTATTCTAATTCTGAACAATATTATTCAGCACTTCTCCGAATCGACCATCATCATCATCAGCAATAATCCGACGGTTCAGCAATTGACCAATCGCACTATAACCATGGTAAAAGTTTAACCTATGCAAGAACTGTCGGATCATATCATTCATGAAAAAATCAAGCAGGAGGATTTCGTGTCGTTTTCCAAAATCAATGGCGGCAAAAACAACCGTGCATTGAAGCGTCTTCTTTTTGGTATACTCATCGCACTCATTATCATTCTATGCCTGCCCTGGACACAGAACGTGAGTGGTAACGGCCGGCTCACTTCCTTGCGTCCCGACCAGCGTCCGCAGTCTATACAAACCGTTATTCCCGGCAAAATTGAAGAATGGTATGTGAAAGAAGGAGATCACGTAATGGTTGGTGACACCATCATGCGCATCTCTGAAATTAAAGACGATTACTTCGATCCAAATCTGCTGGTCAATGTAGAAGACCAAATCAAAAGTAAAGAGTCGAGTGTTTCAGGTTATATGCAAAAGGTAGAGGCTCTCGACCGTCAAATCGACGCGTTGAATGAAGGCGCGAAATTGAAAAGAAGCCAGCAGGAGTTAAAGATTAAACAATCGATTCTCAAAGTGCAAAGCGATAGCATGGAGTTCAGTGTGGCCACATCAAATGCTGTTATTGCCAAAGATCAATACGAGCGTTTTAAATCACTTTACGAAAAAGGACTTAAATCTGAAACGGAACTCGAGCAACGCGAAGTAGCCTACCAGAACGCGCGCTCCAAGCAAGTAGAAAGTGAAAACAAGTTGCTTATCGCACGACAAGAACTCACCAATGTGCGCACTGAACTCAATACAATCAGCCAGGACTACCGCGACAAGGTATCAAAAGCTGAGAGCGATAAATTCTCAACTATGAGCATGCTGTACGATACAGAAGCACAGGTAACGAAGCTACAAAGTCAATATGCGGGATATAGTCAGCGCAGTGGTTTCTACTTCATTACATCTCCCGCAGAAGGCTTCATCACCCGGGCCATTCAAACCGGTGTTGGTGAAACTATCAAAGAGGGTGAAGAAATTGTAACACTAATGCCTGCCAACTACCAGTTGGCTGTTGAGCTTATGGTAAAACCCATCGACTACCCCCTTCTTTCTAAAGGACAAAAAGTTCGTTTCATTTTCGATGGTTGGCCGGCATTTGTTTTCAGTGGCTGGCCCGGAGCATCATCGGGAACCTATGGAGGCCTGGTGGTCGCGATCGATAATTTCACCAACGAGAAAGGTGAGTATCGCATTTTAGTGGCCCCTGACCCGAATGATGTGGCTTGGCCTCCCGGCATTCGTGTAGGTGCCGGAGCTCGTGGCATGGCCCTGCTCAACAATGTTCCACTAGGGTATGAATTGTGGCGTCAATTCAATGGTTTCCCACCCAACTATTACCAAGCAGAAGAGCCTAAAAAGCCGTAACCTCATGAAATTCAACAAACGGTATTTGGCTTGCGCAGCCTTTGTTAGCTTTTGCGGAAACACTTGGGCTCAATCTGAAGAAGTTCTGTCATTCGATTCGTTTAAGGGAATGCTCAACAACCATCCGGCAATGCGAACAGCAGAACTGAGCGTTGAAAAAGGGAATCAAACAATGACCCGCGCCAAGGGAGCATTTGATCCTAAAGTTTCCGGAAACTATCAAAACAAGTTTTTCAAAGGCACTGAATATTACAATCAAACCTATATAGGGCTTGAAATACCCCTGCGCGCTCCGCTTATTCTGCAATCGAGTTTCGAAAATGCAAATGGCACATATTTCAATCCGGAAGAAACAACACCCAACGGAGGACTCATCAATGCCGGTGTGGCAATTCCGTTGGGCCAAGGCCTTATTACCGATAAAAACAGAACTGAGCTTCGACAAGCAGAAGCCTATCAACGGTATGCGGCTATTGAACAAAAAATTCAAATTCAACAATTACGTTACGATGCATTCCACCAATATTGGGTGTGGTGGATGAGTAAACGCGTGCTCGACATACACAACGAATGGGTGACCATCGCCGAGCAACGCTTGGATGATACGAAAAATCGATTCCTTGCGGGTGATATCGCATCAATAGACACATTAGAAACAGCTATTCAAGTACAAAATAGAAAACAAAAGTATCAGGCTGCTCAAGCCAAGTGGAACAAAGAGTCTCTCGGGCTTGCGTCTCATCTCTGGCAAAAAAATGAGCTGAATTTCGTGCCTGTCGAATCGGTTCAAAACCGAGTACCTCAAAACAATCTGGTTTTCGAGAACTCACTCAGTAACATGAACGTACTTACCGACCGCACAAACAATATTCAAAACACAAACCCCGAGTTACTCAAGTACGACCCGGTATTGGATCAACTTCGATTGGATGAGCGATGGAAGAAAGAGATGATGAAGCCTATCGTCAATGTAAAATATAACGCGCTCAGCGAAGCTACTACCCCTGCTGAAAACATGGTAACATTGAATAATTACACGTGGGGTGCTCAAATCACGTGGCCGATATTGATGCGTAAAGCGAAGGGAGAATTAGGACTTACGCGTGTAAAAATTGAGGAAATGGAGCTTGAAGCTACGCAGAAGAGAACCATTGTTCGCAACAAAGCACTTGCCGCTATCCAACAGCTCGACCTTTTGCGGCTACAGTTGGTCAATGTAACATCCAACGTACAGAATATGCAGCGCCTGCTCGATGCAGAACGAGATAAGTTCAACTCTGGTGAAAGCAGTGTGTTCCTCATCAACACGCGTGAGCAACAATTGTTTGACTTACGTATTCAGGAAACTGAAATAGCAACTCAACTCAAGTTGCAGGAAATCGAGATACAATATCTATTTGGCGAATTGTAAAATGAAAAAGGGCTGCATTTGCAGCCCTTTTCATATGCTTTAGAAGATTTATCAATTTCCGGTAACTACAATTCGCTCCGTAACATGATCACCATTTACGGCACCTGTGAGGAAGTAAATACCCGCCGTCAGACCCGTCAATTCGAATCGCAGGTTGTTACTCGCGTTGAGCTTGATTACTTGCACGACCTGGCCTAAGCTATTCATCAAATAGAAATCGCCCGCCTCATTGGAACGAACCACGAATGAACCGTTATTCGGATTGGGGAATGCTTCCAACTCGGGTGAACGTAAGAAATCACTTTCCGTTTCATCTATGCATGTTGCAAGCGAAACGCTGCGCGTACGCGTAGACGATTGGCCACACGCATTGACGTTGCGCACCGTTACACTTCCTGCAGAGGTTCCCCAGTTACAAATCATAGAGGTAGTGCCTTGACCTGCTGTAATTACAGCGCCCGCAGGCACTGTCCATGATTGCGTTACGCCTGTAACAACAGGGGTTGTGAAATTCACACCCACTTGGCTTGGGCATACCGATGCAGGACCCGATATGCTGGCGGGAATGGCAGGAAGGCGTGTGAGTGATGCACTGCGAGTGGCCGAACCACCGCACGCATTGACTACTTGCACACTGAGCGTGCCGGTTGTGAAGGTGCTTGGAATATTCAGGACAATCGAGTTGCCGCTATTCGTCGCAATCGAGCATCCTGACGGTACGGTCCAGTTGTATGCTGTTGCCGCGCTCACTGCTGTAATGGAATACGTGAACTGTCCGCCACCACATAAGTTAGACGTCGGGCCCGTCATTGCGGATAATGTTGCCGGATTCTTACTCAAGCCAAGTGTACGCGCAGCGCTTTGTCCGCATGCACTCGTGGCAACTACCGATAATGTTCCACTGATGAAAGAAGAACTTACAGTGAGTGTTATGCTGTTGGTGCCCTGGCCCGATGATATCGTTGTATTGGTAGGGGCTGTCCAGGTGTAACCGCTCGCTCCTACCACCGCAGTAATTGAATAGGTAAACGATGAACCCGGACATAGGTTATTCGTGCTACCCGAAATACTTCCGGGTGTTGATGGTATGCTGTAGATCGTCCATGAGCGAGGACTGCTCAAACCAAAACAATTCTGTGAACGAACACTCATCGTACCCGAAGTGGTAAAGTTCGAGGCGTATTGAACAGTTATAGTTTGGGTGCCTTGTCCGGAAACGATTGTAGAATTTGTTGGAGCCGTCCACTGATAGCTGTCGGCTGTTACAACGGAAGGACATGTATATGTCTTCGTGCTACCTGCACAAACACCTGAGTTTTGGCCACTTATAGATGCCGGAGGCACCGGTGCAGTTGTATAAGAATAGACAGTCCTTGAGAAGTTCGCGCTTGTTCCACATGATCCGACGGCTTTAACCGATAAAGTTCCAGAGTTATACGTTGAACTGAAGCTCAATGTAATCGAATTCGTTGTTGAACTGCCGCTTGCGCCCGAAGGAAGAGTCCATATATAAGAGGTCGCTCCGGTTACTGCCGGAGTCGTAAATACGTTGCCTGTCGAGTTACGACAAACACCATACGGACCATTGATGGCTGTTGGTGCAGCTGGCGCACCGCCCGTTCCATTGGTAACAGTTACGGTAAGGCTGGCCGAACAACCATAAAAATCAATTACAGTCACTGTATAGGTGCCTGCTCCGATTCCGCTGATGTCTTCGGTAGTAGCCCCATTGGTCCAAGAATAGGCAAAAGGCGCAATACCATTCGTAACTGTTAAGTTGATAGCGCCATTCATAGCAGCTGAGCACGTGGTGCTGGTAGCTGTGGCATTCAACACAATATTGCAACATCCTTCATTCACAACGCCGTTACAGTTGTCGTCGCTAAAATTGGCGCAAGTCTCAGGCGCTTCCGGGTTGATGCTCGCATTGTTGTCGTTGCAATCGCCTGCGCACGAAGTGAATCCATCGCTGTCGGCATCAAATCCTTCATCAACAGCTCCGTCACAATCATCATCGCTCGCGTTGCATGTTTCCGTTGCATTGGGTCGAATTGCCGCGTTGTTGTCGTTGCAGTCACCGGCGCACGAAGTGTATCCGTCGTTGTCGACATCAAAGCCTTCGTCTACTGAACCATCGCAATCATCGTCCGTGGCGTTGCAGCTTTCTGTTGCATTCGGGCGAACAGCAGAATTGTTGTCGTTGCAGTCACCTCCGCATGATGTGTAGCCGTCGTTGTCGGCATCGTATCCTTCGTCGATGCTTCCATCACAATCTTCATCTGCACCATTGCAAATTTCAAAAGCTCCCGGGTGAACAATGGCGCTGTTATCATTGCAATCGCCCTGGCAGGTTGTGTACCCGTCGTTGTCGGTATCAAATCCTTCATCAATAGCACCCGAACAGTTATCATCAACCGCATTGCATACCTCCGTTGCTCCAGGGCGCACAGCCGATGAATTGTCGTTACAATCGCCCGAAACCCCAACATATCCGGAGGGAGCCGAGCATGCACTCACGGTGTTGGCAGCTGAACCGAAGCCATCGCCATCCGCATCGCTATACCACGTTGCGCTTTGACCTACCGTAATGTAATTGCTACGCACTTCATCGTCTGTAAAGCTCGCGTTCAATGCTGTGAGCGTTACATTATAAGTGCCCGGTGTATCGTACTGCACTGTAGGGTTGGCCTCTGTGCTCGTAGAAGGTGTTCCGCCGGGGAATGACCAGTTGTAAGATGTTGCACCCGCAGATGTATTGGTGTAAGAAACGGAGGTTCCCTGACAAACACTTGTGGCGGACGCAGTAAAATTGGCCACTACGCTAGAGGCAATCCCCGCACAACCACCAATTGTTCCTAATACATTGTGATTAAAGTCGTTCAAGACGTCGATTATATTGCTGATGCATACTGTACTTCCGCTTAGCGATGAGTAAGTGACACGCAAAATCGCTGTAGCATTTGTAAACGTTGGAACCTTCGTATTGCCTTCACTCGTAACTGCGATGGTATTTCCATCGAAATGCAGGTGAGCGTTCCAGGTTGCTGTCGGAAGCAAGTTCTGCACACTTGAAATCGTTGCACCGGCAATGTCGAACTGAAGTGCCCATAGTTCATTCTGCGGATTACTCACCACAACATCAAATGTGGACGCTGAAGTATTCAAATTCGCGAGGCTCAGAGTTACTGTTTCCGGGTCCTGAATTTCCGGGTCCCAGCCGCACGACTCATACTCGAGTGGGGGCACACCGGCGTCCTGCTGCTGGTGGATACATTGACCCACGTAAGAGGCATCAGCAATTGTGATTTCACCGTCAGCATTCAAATCGTTGCACGCATTCACTGCAACACCTCCATTTACAGCTGCTTCACCATACAGGTGCTCATCTTGCGGAGTAAGATAGCCATCGTTGTTTACATCGCCACTCTTAACAACACCCGGGCAGTTTCCTACGCAGTCTGTTTGCGCATCACCAAATGGAATTCCCAAACAGTCTTCCACAGCGGGACAGCTCGCTATATTCTTCGTAAAGTTGATAATATTGTTGTTTGCATCACGACCAAAGGAAATACACACTTGTGCGTAGTTGTTATCGTAGCGCAATTCGTAGCGGCCGTTCTGGTCAGGACTTTGGTCCCAATTGGTGCGTATTACAAGGTAATAAGTACCTGCGGGTACACCTGTAATATCAATCCACTGGCACGAGAGGTTTGAGCTATAGTAGTCTGCGCAACCTGCTGTAATACCCATGTTACCACAGTTGAATTGGGCGGTAATGCCCGAAGGGCAAGTCAAGTCCAAAACACAAAATCCATTCTTAAATCCTATGTTGGGCATCAAGCTGCCATTTGCATCAAAAAGCAGATACTCAGCATAACCGGCGTAGTGATAGTGGCCGTGGCAGGGGTCGAAGGTGAATTGAGAATTGGAAGCGGATGGCGCACCGATAAAGTAATCCTGATTACCAATATTGCTTATGTAGGTAGTGAATCGCAAAATTTGACGCGTGCCGACATTGCTTTGTAAACAACCTTCATTCACCAGACATGCATCGCTATTGACTATGGTAGTTGAAGTTAGGGAGCTAAACATCTGTGACTGATTCACAGAAAGGTCGGGCCCTAGTGTTGAGCAGTTCGGATCGCCGTTGTAATAGCAAGGACCGGAAACGCTCGCAAGCGGCTGATAGTTGCATGCGTTAATATCCATGCACCCTGCAACCGGACCCAAATATTCAAAATTGACATCATAGCTACTACCTGCGCAAGCGCCTGTGCTGCCCACACGAACATAATAAGTGGTACCACCGCTAAGGAAGCTATTTACTTGAGCCTGAACTCCACAAAAATCATCATTGTAGGTTAACGTTGCCTCCACGGTATTATCAAAATTCGCCATCACGCAGTAATCATAAACCCAAACACGCGTATCACAAGCGGCATAACCACACGTGGAGATCTGATACTGTCCGGTTTGAGCTGGAGTAAACACATACCACGAGTTGTCAAAAGGAACCTCATTCAAGCCGAGGACAGCATTGAGCGGGTCGTTGCAACTTGTTCCTTCAGGACAATTGACATAGCGAATGTCGCGCGTGCCGAATTGAGCACCTTGCGCAACCAGCGCACCATTGAGGTAAATTTTATAATTACCGGTTCCTGTTAATCCATTTCCTGCAGAGTCATAAATCTCAAATCGATGACATGTGCTGTTGATGCAAAAAGTCGCATCATTGCTCGTTCCTTGTGCAACAATTACGTTGTTGTTATCAAAAATCTTCCAAGAGGTCTGTGTCGGGTTCGCATCGGGAGTGATGTCTACCGTTACGATATCGCCTGTTGTCACCAATACACTTGAATTGGTTGCAGTGTTCGATCCAACAGCGTCAGTTACCGTCAAGGTAGCTGAATAGGTTCCACCGGCAGTATAAGTCACCACCGGGTTTTGCGCGGTTGATGTTGATGGTGTACCACCGGGAAACGACCAATTGTAACCTGTAATATTCCCGGAGCTGGTGCTGGTGTACTGAACATTCAAACAATTCGTTCCCGTAGGAGCATAATTGAATTGTGCTGTAAGAACAGGGTATGTACACGTCCCATTATTTTGTGTTGCACAGGCAGTATAGTTGGTCGCTTGTGGATCTGTGCAACCCAAGATACCGCTTGCGGTAACCTGAAGCGTGAACGTTCCCACAACCGCATTGTAGCCTCCGGCTTGTATGTAGTAAGTATTCCCAACTGTAAGCTGCGAACAAGTGAACGATAGGTACGAACGGTAAGTTCCACCATAATCGTCATTGCAGCCTAGCTGAGTACCGCCACAAGCTGTATATACCGCTATTCGAGTATCCGTGTTGGTGCCCAGTTGTGTTTCAACCACAACAGTTCCGCCTGTGTATACAAACGAATACCAAATATCCTTAATACCGGTGCTACCACCGCAACTAGGATTGGCGGCATTGGTTACTGTATTGGAATTGTTACAACTGATGTAACCGCCATTGACGGTCATGAGAATCGCATTCGCACATACATCATTCGCTGGAGCCTGCGCCATTCCTACGATAGAAGCGAAAACGCAGAACATAGTAGACAGTAAAAACTGCTTCATGTTTTAGATAATTTGAGGTTTACGGTTGGTTAATAGCCCTTTGAAAGGCGAAGCAAGATAGCTGATAATTGTCATGAACACAAAACTTTTTCGTTTCGGGCAGTCGTTGTCCCTATTCACCGAAATTCGCTGCGTCAAGATTTCATCTTCATGCTCACGAAAGAAACCAATAAGAAACTATTCCTGCTCGATGCTTACGCGCTCATTTTCAGAGCCTACTATGCATTTATTAAAAACCCGCGCATCAACTCCAAGGGACTCAACACCTCCGCAATGTTCGGCTTCACCAATGTGCTGCTCGACATTCTGAAAAACGAAAAACCCAGCCACATGGCTGTTGTTTTCGATCCGCACGAAGACACCATTCGCGTTGAGGAATTTCCGGAGTACAAGGCCAACCGTGAAGAAACACCCGAAGACATCAAATTGGCATTTCCATACATCGTGCGCATCATCGAAGCGATGAATATTCCCGTATATCAAATCAGCAAATACGAAGCAGACGATGTGATTGGGACCCTTGCTAAAAAAGCGGAACAGGCGGGCTTTACTACCTATATGATGACGAGCGATAAAGACTATGGTCAACTCGTTTCAGACAATATTTTCATTTTTCGACCGGGGCGTGGCGGCAACGAGGCCGACATTCTCGGTGTGCCCGAAGTGTGCGAAAAATTTGGCATCAGCAATGTACTGCAGGTAATCGATATTCTCGGCATGATGGGCGATGCCGTCGACAACATTCCGGGCATTCCGGGTATTGGGGAAAAAACAGCTACCAAACTGGTGCAAGAATTCGGGTCGCTCGAAGGATTGCTGGCCAACACCGACAAGCTGAAAGGGAAGCAGAAAGAAAATGTAGAAAACAACACGGACATCGCATTGCTTTCGAAAAAACTGGCAACCATCATTCTGGATGTGCCGGTTGATCTCGAAGAAGAAAGGATGCTTGTTCAAGAATTCAATAAAGAGAAAATAAGAGAAGTGTTTGAGGAGTTGGAGTTCCGGGCATTGCTTAAAAGGACACTCGGAGAAACTCCCGCAGCCGATAAGGCTGTGCAAGGTGAGCTGT
>Ga0315902_10003627_pt1 | contig 22906 bp, 21 predicted proteins | sample LakEriMetagenome_9_FD_203523 | JGI IMG/M metagenome (GOLD analysis project Ga0315902, IMG submission 203523) | Freshwater fungal communities from buoy surface, Lake Erie, Ohio, United States - Buoy 12 MA117 | ecosystem: Environmental > Aquatic > Freshwater > Lake > Lake biofilm | place: USA... | reverse complement strand
GGCAATGCGGAGCCAATGTGGAGGCACCCTGCGTGAACCGGAGCCTGGCGCATTGCCGGCTGGAAGCGCAGACGCTGTACCTGGGCCTGTCGATGATTTCGGGTATTGAGCAGCAGACGGTGGAAGCCATCCTGCGCGCCCGGGCGGCCGAAGGACCTTTTGCCGGCATGGCCGATTTTGTGGCGCGCACCTCTTGCGGACTCGAGCAGCTGAAGTTGCTGGTGCGGATCGGTGCCCTGCGCTTCGCCGGCAAGTCGAAGAAGGCCTTGATGTGGGAAGCCCATTGGCTGCTGAACAAGCAACCTGCGGTGCCGGCCTCACAACCGCTGTTCCGCGAGGCGCCGCGCAGCTATACCTTGCCCGAGCTGACGGAGCTGCCGCTGGAGGATGCGTTCGAACAGCTGGAGCTGCTGGGTTTTCCGCTTTGCGACCCTTTTGCGCTGGTCGACCCCTCAGCGCGCGACCCGCAGGCGGCCGGAGCGGTGGATCCGGAACGCTTGGGCGTGGGTGCGCGCATTGTCTGCGAAGGCTATCTGGTTACCGTGAAGCCCACGCGCACCCGCAAGGGCGAAGAGATGAATTTTGGCACCTGGACAGACCGGCGGGGACAGTTTTTTGATACCGTTCATTTTCCGCCATCCGTGCGGGCTTTCCCTTTCCGCGGGCGGGGTGTTTACCGCATCAGCGGCCGCGTGTATGAAGATTTTGGTGTTTACGGCATCGAGGCAGACCGCATGGAACGCCTGCCGTATGTGCATGATCCGAGGTATGGGTGAGGGGTTATTTTTCTCTGAATTGTTCAAAGAAGCTCAAGTCAGGCTCGTAAACAACTCTTGGAGTAACCCCAAGTTCTTTTTTCTCAAACATCTCTACCAACTTCTCGCCATCAATTAATTCGAGCTTGATGTTGTTTCTTTCAATGTCCAGAGCGGCTTTGGCAAAGGTGCCGGTTGTTATAATGAGACCTTTCTCAACGCTCCGTTTGTTAGTTTCCATCACGCCAATAAAAGCCTGTACTTTTTCTGTGGGAACCGTTCCACTGTAGCGTTTACACTGGAAGTAGACACTCATATTGACAAACGGGTTCAGTTTCAGATTGGCATATCCATCAATTCCACCATCATGAGACATTTGGGTTATTTCGATGTTTTCGAAATCATATTCACGAAGCAGTCTTCCACACAATTGCTCAAATCCTTTCGGAGAAAGGCTTTGTAATACTTCAAGAAGTGTTGGTTTTATACTGGTGTTGTTGGCAGAAGGTTCAAGTTCGTCCTGTATTTCAACTATGGACTGCGTATCGATAGTTGTTGATGCTCCGGACTTTCCGTCGCGCATATCCTGAAATATTTTCACCCATTTCAGGAAAATAGCTCTCGCTTGTTCTTCGTTCAGGTGGGTTTCCCATCCTTTGTGGCTAAGAGCCCAGACACCATACTTTGAAGAGCTTAACAATTCTTCCCAAACCAAATACTGGCGTGCCCATGCCAGTTGATTCTGGAATTTTAAGACACCTGATTTTTCATGACGTTCATTCAGTATATTTTCACTTAAGTTGAATTTTTCGCCTATCCACTCAGTTACTTCTTTTGGGCGAGCTGATCCTCCCAGATCTCTCAGGGCATCCAGAATAGGTCCAAACCACTTAATGAATTCACTCTTACGCGCTTTTGTGTTCTTGGTCATTTGCGGTACAATATTCAACTTAGTTTATGAATGACTTGATTCAATGTTCTTGATCAGAGCAGATATTTCATCTCGCAACATGGGTAGATGGTTGTCCACTACACTTTGAATGGTTTCATCGGAAATGCTGTCATAAGCGTGAATGATAAGATTACGGAGCGCAATTATATTTTTTAGCGTTAGTTATCGGGTATTCTGGGGCAACGTGCGTGATACGTCTGACTGCTTCACCGATGATTTCTAAATTTCGTTCAATAGCTTTTTTCTGCATAAGTTGACCAAGGGAGTCCTTGTTATGCTGAAAAGATGGTGCTTTGAAGGATTCTATTTCAGCACAAGCTAAAGATATATCATAAAGATATTTAAGAATCTTCTCTTCCATAGATGATTCGTTTATCCCGATCCACCACCCTTCTGAAAACCGGATTCCGGATGGCCTGGTTCTCAACGAGATCAACCTGGCGATGGAACAGTGCTTCCAGTTCTGATTTGAAGTTCATGTAATTGCTGAAGTATCCCGACTTGTCTATTGGGTTGAATTGCACCAGCAAGTCTATGTCGCTGGTGTCGTTGAATGAAGGTGTGTTAGCGGATCCAAACAGGTACAGTGATCTTACATTATGCTTTTGGCACAAAGTATAAAGTTGCGTCCGGTAAGGGTCTACCTTGAACATGCAACGAAAATAAGCATAACATGCCGCGTTCCTGCAGGGGTTTTCCGGACAAGCCGGGTGTGTTTCTCCTTCTGTGACAAGTGGAATTCATGGCAGTATAGTGCCCACCCGCGTTTTATCCCCTACCTTTGCGGTCTTAATACCAACGATTGAATCCCTTTGAACAACTGGGTGTGAGCAGCGAAATACAGGCTGCCATCGCCCGCCTGGGTTTTGAACAACCCACGCCTATCCAGGAACAAGCCATTCCCGTTCTGCTCGAAACCGGCCGCGATCTCACTGCCCTGGCGCAGACCGGAACCGGAAAAACAGCCGCATTTGGCATTCCCCTTATCCAACTTTTGGATGCAAGCATCAACCAGTTACAGGCCCTGGTGATTTGTCCGACCCGCGAACTGTGCCTGCAAATTTCACGCGATCTCGAATCGTATGCCGTGAATATTCCCGGTGTCGAAATCGCTGCAGTCTATGGCGGCAGCAGCATCGATAAACAGATCAAGGCCATTCGTGGCGGCGCCCAGATTGTGGTAGCCACCCCCGGCCGCCTGATGGATCTGATGAGCCGCAAGGCCGTGCACCTCGAGAAAGTGCGTTTTGTGGTGCTCGACGAAGCAGACGAAATGCTGAACATGGGTTTTGAAGAGGATGTGGAGCATATCCTTTCCTTCACTCCGGCCGTGAAGCGCGTGTGTCTGTTCTCGGCTACCATGCCCCCGGAAATCCGCCGCATCGCCAAGAAATACATGACCGATCCGGTGGAAGTGGCCGTAGGCAAAGCCAACTCAGGCAATGCCAATATCGAACACGAATATGCTGTCGTGCAGGCGCGCGATAAGTATCCTACCTTGAAGCGGGTGCTTGACTACACGGGCGATTCATTCTACGGCATCGTCTTCCTGACGACCAAGATGGAAACCCAGGATATTTCGGATAAGCTTATCCGCGACGGCTACAGCGCAGATTGCCTCCACGGCGACCTGAGCCAGCAACAACGCGATAAGGTGATGAACCGTTTCCGCCACAAAGCCGTTCGTATCCTGCTCGCTACCGACGTGGCAGCCCGCGGCATCGATGTAAGCGGACTCACACACGTGATCCATTACAACCTTCCCGATGCGATTGAGAACTACACCCACCGCAGTGGCCGGACTGCCCGCGCCGGAAAAAGTGGTATTTCCTTTACCCTTTTGAATGTGCGCGAATCGTACAAGCTGAAGGAAATCGAAAAGAAGTCAGGTATCACTTTCAAGCGGATACAGATTCCCAGTGCCCGCGAAGTGCTTGACCGTAAACTGCTCAATTTCACCCAGCACATAGCCAGCCAGTTGGTAGACGAGAGCCTGTTCGATGCTGAGAACTTCCAGAACATGGAAGTGCTGATGGCCATGGAAAAACAGGATCTGGTGAAGAAGATTCTTTCGCTGGAGCTGAACCGATTTGCGGCTGATTACCTCGATGCTCCCGATCTGAACGTGAGCGGCAAGACTGCCGAATCGATGGATCAGAGCGAAGGCGGCGGATCACGCGTATTTGTGAGCGTAGGCAAGAAAGACGGTTTCGATACCCTTGGTTTCAAAGATTGGGTTGCCGATCTGTGCGGCCTGAAGAAAAAACAGCTCCATGTGTATGTAAAAGGCGTTTACTCGTTTGTGGATGTGACGCCAACCTTGGTGCCTGCTGTTTTGGAAGGACTCAATGGTGCACAATTCAACGAACGTTCGGTGCGTGCAGAACTTACTGCCTCCAAGGCCGGTGGTTTTCAGCCTGAAGGTTCCTGGAAGAAGAAAGACGATGGAAACCGCGGAGGCGGTGGCGGATATGGAAAGAAGTCTTACGGCGACAACAAAGGCCGGCAGGGTGGAGGCTATAAAGGCAAGTCTGACCGCAAGTCTTACGGCAGCGGAGAGTCGCGCGGGTTCAAGAAGCGCGCTTACTGATTCTGTTCAATAGCCGTAACGGTCGGCCCAGCGGCTGCGCAGGAATTTTCTGATTTCTTCTTCGCGTGCATTCTGCCCGGGATCGTAGAAAACGGTTCCGCGCAGCGCATCCGGCAGGTATTCCTGCAGGGCAAAGCCACCGGGATAATCGTGCGGGTATTGGTAGCCACTTCCATAGCCAACACTCTTTAGTAAGGAATTGGCAGCATTCCGCAGGTGGATTGGCACGGGTAAATCTCCTGTTTTACGCACGGTGTCTTGCGCCATGCCGATGGCCAGGTATGCCCGGTTGCTTTTCGGGCTCGAAGCCAGGTACGTCGCACATTGGCTCAGGATGATGCGCGCCTCGGGCATGCCGGTCATTTCCACTGCCTGGAAGCAAGCCGTTGCCAGTGCCAGGGCCGTTGGGTTGGCGTTGCCAATGTCTTCTGAGGCCAGGATGAGCATGCGCCGGGCGATGAAACGGATTTCTTCACCGCCTTCCAGCATACGGGCCAGCCAGTAAACAGCCGCATTTGGGTCACTTCCGCGGATGCTCTTGATGAAAGCGGAAATAACATCGTAGTGCATCTCGCCCGATTTGTCGTACGCGGCTTGTTTGTGCAGCAGGACGGCGGCCACTTTTTCGTCGGAGATTTCTACGTTGCCGTTTTGGGCCATTCCGGCAAGCAGTTCCAGCAGGTTCAGCAGTTTGCGTGCATCGCCGCCGGCGTGGTGAAAGAGTGCGGCGGCAGAGCGGATTTCGAATTCCAGTTCCTTCAGTTGATCATCTTTTTCGATGGCGCGTTTGAGCACCGCAGACAGGGCTTCCTCACCCAACTCCTTTAGTATGTAGGTCTGGCATCGGCTCAGCAGGGCCCTGTTCACTTCAAAGCCCGGGTTTTCAGTAGTGGCGCCTATTAACGCTATTTCACCTGCTTCCACAGCACCGAGCAGGGCGTCTTGCTGCGCTTTGTTGAAGCGGTGGATCTCGTCGATGAAGAGGATGAGTTTCCCGTTGGTGCGTGCCTCATCGATCACTTTGCGCAGTTCGCTTACGCCGGCGCTGATGGCGCTCAGTTTACGCAAGGGCAGGCCGGCTTCATTACCCAGGATATTGGCGAGCGTAGTTTTCCCCGAGCCGGGTGGGCCCCAAAGGATCAGGTTGGGAACGACACCGGCATGCAGAGCAATCCGCAGCGGACCATTTTCACCTGTCAGATGTTCTTGCCCGCAGAGTTCATCCAGTCTTGCGGGCCGCATGCGTTCGGCCAGGGGGATGGAGTTCACGGTGTAAACATAATGCAAGATCAACCTAGGTGACTTCACACATCTTTCGATTGCTTGTTTTCCAAGGAAAGCAAAAGCTTTCTGCCGGTTATATATTTGCCGACCATGTTGCTACAGGGAAAAACCGCATTGATTACCGGGGCGACCCGCGGAATTGGAAAAGGTCTTGCACGCCGCTTTGCGGCTGAAGGCGCCAATATTGCGTTCACGTACGCTGCTTCCGCAGAAGCTGCCGTGCGCTTGCAACAAGAGCTGGAATCGGAATTCGGTGTAAAAGTGCGCGGCTGGCAGTCTGATGCGGCCGACTTTGCTGCTTCTGAAGCACTGGCAACTGCCGTTATAGCCGAATTTGGTAAAGTAGACGTATTGGTCAACAACGCAGGCATTACCAGGGATAACCTGTTAATGCGTATGACGGAAGATCAATGGGATGAAGTAATCCGCGTCAACCTCAAGTCTGCCTTCAACCTCACCAAGGCTTTCCTGCGCCATTTCCTTGGGAATCGCAGTGGTTCCATCATCAATATGTCTTCCGTTGTTGGCGTTGATGGCAATGCAGGTCAGGCCAATTATGCCGCATCCAAGGCCGGATTGATCGGATTTTCCAAGAGCATAGCACAAGAACTCGGTTCGCGGAATATCCGCTGCAATGTAGTAGCCCCCGGTTTCATCGAAACGGAGATGACCGAAAAACTCGACGAGCAAGTGAAGAAGGGTTGGGTTGAGAATATCCCACTGAAACGCGCAGGCACACCGGATGATGTGGCCAATGTTTGCGTGTTCCTTGCCAGCGATCTCAGCACTTACGTGACCGGACAAACGATTTCCGTTTGTGGTGGTATGCTGATGAAATGAGCCTGAACCATGCCGCTCGACCAGGAACAAGACGAAACCGAAGTCCGCGATTTCCCACATGAAAAGAACATGTCGTTCTTTGATCATGTCGATGAACTTCGCAAACACATCATCCGCGCATTCCTGAGTATCGCTGTGGGCTTCGTGCTCGCATTCGTATACATCAAAGAGGTGGTTCACGGTATCATTTTCGCGCCCTTCCGCCAGGATTTCTTTACCTACCGCGTGCTTTGCGATGCCGGTAAGAACTGGTTCGGCGACAACAGGCTTTGCATTGCACCGCCCGCCGTTCAGATCCAGAACCTGCAGCTTCAGGGGCAATTCGTTTCCGCATTTAAAATCGCTTTCATCGCCGGATTGATGATTGCATTCCCATATATCGTATGGGAATTGTGGCGCTTTATTCGTCCGGCGCTTTCGCTCAAGGAAGTGAAAAAGACGCGCGGAACCATCTTCTTCGTCGCTTTGCTTTTTGCCTTCGGTGTGCTGTTTAGTTATTACATCCTGGTTCCGGTATCAGTGAATTTCTTCGTCAATTTCACCATCAGCGATGAAGTACAGAACATCGTTACCATGCAAAACGTGGTGAATTATGTAGGCTTCCTCTGTCTGGCAACCGGTCTGGTATTCGAGATGCCGGTGCTGATGTATGTACTCGCGCGCATCGGTTTGGTAACAGCGAGTTTTTTAAGAAAATACCGTCGCTATGCGGTGGTTATTATCTTCATTGTGGCAGCTATCGCGACACCTTCACCCGATATGCTCAGCCAGCTTATCCTTGCCATTCCCTTATATGCCTTGTATGAACTGGGCATCCTGATAGCATCCCGCAACGAAACAAAAGAAACGCCATGAGCCAGAATTATAGCATTGCCGTCGGAGGCGACCACGCCGGATTCAAATTGAAAAACCAGTTGCTGGTTCACTTGCTGGAACTGGGGCATGAACCGGTCGATTTCGGTCCGGATTCAGCAGACAGCGTAGACTATCCTGATCATGCGCACGCCGTAGCCGAAAGTGTTGCCAAGGGAGAGAATCAATTGGGAATCCTCATCTGCGGCAGCGGAAACGGTGTTTGCATCACAGCCAATAAGCACGCCGATATCCGGGCTGCCCTTTGCTGGAAGCCGGAGATAGCTGCTTTGGCGCGGCAGCACAACGATGCCAATATCATTTGCCTGCCTGCCCGCTTCCTTTCCGTGAAACAGGCATTCGAAACGGTTGAAGCCTGGCTGAATGCGGAATTTGAAGGTGGCCGGCATCAGAACCGTGTAGCCAAAATCAATTGCTGAAATGGGGCTCAAATCCTGGCTTGCGAAACCATTGGCCCGCAGCGTCAGGCGCTCTATCTCTGCATGGGCAGCCGATGGGGCCAAGGCGCAAGACAACCAGTTCAGGTATTTGGTGCATAACCTGGCGCGTACGGCATTCGGAAAAGCGCATGGCATTCGACCGAATATCAGCCGGGATGAATTCAGGAAACAGATTCCGATTGCCGACTACGAAGCGCTCCGGCCCTGGATTGAGCGCATCATCGCCGGAGAACGCGATGTGTTGTGGCCGGGCAGACCGAAGTATTTCGCCAAAACCTCAGGAACCACATCGGGCGTAAAGTTTATTCCGATCACAGCGGCCAGCATGCCGCATCATATTGCCGGCGCCCGGAATGCCCTGTTGTGCTATATCGCCGAAACGGGTAAGGCAGATTTTGTGGATGGTAAACTGATTTTCCTCTCCGGTAGCCCTGTGCTGCACAAGGAAGGCGGTATCCTCACAGGTCGACTGAGCGGCATCGTAAACCACCATATTCCCGGATATCTGCGGCGGAGCCAGATGCCAACCTACGACACCAATTGCATTGAAGATTGGGAAGTAAAGGTGAACCGCATTGCCGACGAAACCCTGGATCAGCGCATGACGCTTATCAGCGGTATTCCGCCCTGGGTGCAGATGTATTTCGATACGGTACTGGAGAAAAAAGGAGTTTCAACGGTGAAAGAGGTTTTCCCCGATTTCAATCTGTTTGTTTACGGTGGAGTGAACTTTGAACCCTACCGCAAGAAGCTGTTTGATACCATCGGCGAGCGCATCGACAGCATTGAAACCTATCCGGCGAGTGAAGGCTTTATTGCATTCCAGGATCGCCAATCGGATCCTTCCTTGCTGATGCTGCTGAACAGCGGGATATACTATGAATTTGTTCCGGTTTCGGAATACCATCAACCCAATCCACCCCGATTCGGCATAGATGAAGTTGAGGTTGGCGTGAATTATGCGGTTATCATGCATACCAATGCCGGTTTATGGGGTTATAGCATAGGCGATACCGTGCGCTTTGTGTCCAAGAATCCCTACAAGATATTGGTGACAGGCAGGATCAAGCACTTCATTTCTGCCTTCGGTGAACATGTGATAGGGGAGGAAGTGGAACGCGCCATGGCTGCAGTCTGTGCCCAGTTTGGGGTTTCTACCGTTGAATATACCGTAGCCCCCGTGGTTGCACCTGCGAGCGGTTTGCCGTATCATGAATGGCTGGTGGAATTCGATCGCCGTCCGGTTGATATGGGGGTGTTCAGCGCGGCGCTGGACCAGGCGATGCAGGAGCAGAATATCTATTACCGCGATCTGATCAGCGGATCCGTGTTGCAGTCGCTGCAAGTACGCGAAATGCCGCAGGGCTCCTTTATTGCCTATATGCGCAGTATTGGCAAGCTGGGTGGACAGAACAAGGTGCCCAGGCTGAGCAACGACCGCGAACTGGCCGGTAAGCTCTTTGAAGCCAACGGTCTCAAAGACTGACGTATTTTTCTTGTGAAGGCAAGGCCCGGTGTGCGAAATTTGCGCCATGCTCGGACTGAAAATGGCTACCGACCCGCGTTGGGTGAATATTGCAGAAAAAAGCATTGAAGAGATTCTGACCGATCACGCATTTTGTGAACAGAAAGCCGCCAGCAGTGGTATTTCGCTGATTGTGCGTTATCCTGAGCGCACCGAAATGGTGGAGGAGGTGACGGCTGTGGTAGCCGAAGAATGGGGGCATTTCAGAAAGGTGCTCAAGGAACTGAACAAGCGGGGGCATTCGCTCGGGCCGCAGCGCAAAGATGAATACGTCGGTGCTTTATTGAAGGTAAAAAAGCATAGCAACGACCGCGACAAAAATCTGGTGGAAGATTTGTTGGTCTGTGCGATGATCGAGGCGCGGAGTTGTGAACGTTTCCGGCTTTTGTCGCTGCATATCAGCGATCCGGCTTTAAAGTCTTTTTACCACGAATTCATGGTAAGCGAGGCGGGGCATTACCGGATGTTTCTGGATCTGGCATGCAAATACCGCCCGGAAGCTGAGGTGAAAGTCCGCTGGCAGGAGTTCCTCGATGCCGAAGCAGCGATCCTCGCAGCGATGGAGTTGCGCGGTGATCGCATGCATTGATCAGAAGGCCGACCAGATTTGGAGGAGGCGTTCCCAATTCCAGTAAGGCCCTTCCACGCAATACGGCCAATGCAGGCTGGCGGGAATTACAATTGCTGCACAGATGGCGACAAAACTTATAATGGACAACCGCACGGCCGGCCGGTGCCAGGTATCTGCAAGCGGGCGCATCATGGTCAGTACGAAGAGCGGATAAAAGTCTATGAACCCGCGATGGCCGAATCCGCAAGCCAAACCCCAGGCCCACCAGGATGCATAGGTGAGGGTAATGAGTGCAAAAATCCCGCCGGTGGTAAGTGCGAGCGATCGGTAGTTGCCCGCGGTTTTCCGCATCAGGATGAACAAACAGGGGATAAGCAGGAGGAAGAACGGACTCATGGGGAAGAATCCGTTTTCCGGGGCGAACAGCACTTTCCATACATGAGGGGAACGCCAATAAATGAACCCTTCCTCGCCATAGGGTTCAAAACCATGTTTTTTCAGGTAAATACGATACAGGAGCCAGGGTAAAACTGGTATGGCGGCTATTGCAGCGGCGCGGAGCCACAGGAATATATTGCTGAAACTTTCGCGGCCGTGGAATACAACCCACCACAGCAGGAAAGGGGAAAGGAAGAGCATGTTCACCGGCCGCACGCTGAAGATGAGACCCATAGCCAGGGCAGCCGCGTAGAGGTGTAGAGGTTTTTCAGACAGCTGAAATAGACGCAATTGCCAGAGTAACCAGGCCATCAGGAAGAAGGAATAGACATGCGATAGTCCGGGTTCTTCGACGATATAATAGAAAAGGTTGGTTCCGAGCAAGGTGCCGGTTACTCCCAGCCATGCCATTTTTCGGTTATTGAGCAACAAAAGCAGGCGCCATAAGAAGTACAAGCCGGCAAAAGCATAGGTTCCACCGGCGATGATGGCGGCGGCATGGTAAGGAGGCGAGAATCCGTCGGCAGGTACGCCACTGATATGTGCCCAGGCATGCGCAGCCAGAAAAAAGGGAACGCGCATGATGGCGACGCCGGGCGGATATTTGGTTAGGATGCCGTTGCGCCAGGCATCGGTACGAAAACCGCCGCCCGTATTGTAGTCTGCACCCGGAGGCATTTTGGCTGCATCCCAATGGTAAATGAAGGTTGCGGGCAGGAAGACATGGTATCCGGCCTTGTCGGCCCAGATTTCGTCGTGATAATTGTAGAAGCCGAATTTCCAGTTGCGGTTAAAAGCCAGGAATACAAAAACAGCAAATAGACTGAACCATACTACCCGGTTTGCATTGCGCATGGGAGTTACCATGGCTCAAAGCTATTGACTGGTAGGGTTTTTTTGAAGTATTAGTGGAGTCGAAAAAAAATATTTGTATTATTGAAACAGGAATGGCGAGCATAACGGAGCAGAATTATCTGAAAGCGATCTATAAGCTGGGTCATATGTACGGCAAGACGGAGGCCGTCAGCACGGGCGATCTGGCGCAGGAATTGGGTACAACGGCTGCGACGGTAACCGACACTTTACAGCGTTTATCGCGAAAGCGTTGGGTGGAATATGCACGTTACAAGGGCGTGGTATTGACAGGCGAGGGGCTTGGAATGGCTGCTGAATTGGTTGGATTGCATCGCTTGTGGGAAGTGTTCCTGGTTGAGAAGTTGGGCTATGCTTGGCATGAAGTGCACGATATCGCAGAGCAGCTTGAGCATGTTTATCATGCAGAGCTGGCCGAGCGCCTGGGCAATTACCTCGGGAATCCGACGCACGACCCGCATGGTGATCCCATTTTTGGCAAGGGCGATGAAAGTTTGTGTAAGTTGTCGGAGTTGGAGGAAGGCTCCGGTTTCTTGATCAGCCGTGTGGATGATCAGGATCCGGAATGGCTTGTTTTCGCGGCGGAACAAGGATTGCTGCCGGGCGTTTCGGGCAGGTTGATGCGTTTGCGGCCGATTGACGGAGTTTTTGAATTGCTGCTGGGCAGGAAACAGGTTTTCCTCGGCACCAATTCAGCGGATAAATTGATGGTTAAAGTATTAGACAGGGCCTGATATGCTGGATCAAATAAAAGATTGGTTTCTGGCCTTGCATCCGGTGATGCAGGGGTTGCTGGCAACGACATTCACCTGGATGATGACGGCGGCCGGTGCAGGTTTGGTTTTCTTCTTTCGAGACATGAGCCGCAAGTGGCTGGATACGATGCTTGGCTTCACAGGAGGCGTCATGATCGCGGCCAGTTATTGGTCATTGCTTGCTCCGGCGATCGAAATGGCCGGAGATACGTATGGAGAGACCTGGGCCTGGATACCTGCGGCGGTGGGTTTTGTGACAGGTGCCTTATTCATTTATGGATTAGATAAGGTGTTACCGCACCTGCATCTTAACGCAGCCATGCAAAATGCAGAAGGGCCAAAGACGGATTGGAACAGGACGCTATTGCTTGTTATGGCGATTACCCTTCACAATATCCCGGAAGGCCTGGCGGTAGGTGTTGCTTTTGGGGCCGTTGCACAAGGGCTTCCCCACGCTGATTTAGGTGCTGCGGTGGCTTTGGCTTTGGGCATTGGTTTGCAGAACTTCCCTGAAGGGCTGGCTGTGAGCATGCCGTTGCGCAGAAGCGGACTCAGTGCGCGCAAGAGTTTTTTCTGGGGTCAGTTGTCGGCCGTTGTTGAGCCATTGGCCGGCGTAGTTGGTGCAGCGGCCGTAATGGTCGCGCAACCGGTTTTGCCTTATGCCTTGGCATTTGCAGCCGGTGCAATGATTTTCGTTGTGGTTGAAGAAGTGATACCGGAAACGCAGCAGGATAAGCATGCTGACACGGCAACCCTTGGCCTGATTGCGGGCTTTGTGGTAATGATGATACTCGACGTCGCGCTGGGTTAGTATTTTAGGTCACCTCAACTCAAACCTGTCCAGAAATTGTTTTGACTTTTTTGTTTGTAGTGCGTAAACTTGCACTCAGTCTTTTGGGCCTTTTCGAACCTAAATAATCGACAGGCCATTTTCCATGAAACAATCCATGAACAACAACCTAACCAATATTGAAGAAAATCCACAGTTGCTCGATCTTATGATTGCCGATATGGAGCGAGCGCCACAGGAATACAAACCAACCAATTACTGGGAGTATAAAGCAAAGTTTTTCCTTCCTGCTTTGACAAAGGAAGGATTGAAAGATTTTCGCAGAAAATCTGCTTCTGTATTTAGTTCATTCGGAGGTGTGGATGTTTGGCCTAAATACTGGTTTGATTTACGTAAATCAAGGCTATTTAATAACAGGATCTTTAGTAAAATACCAGGTTGGCAGACAGTTCTGCAAACCGGATCCGGAATCATTGACACCGTTATTAAAGCATTGGCTCCCGGACTCATCAGGAATAAAGTACTTATTCCCTATAAAGTAGCGAAGGATGTAGAAAAGAAATATAGTGCTCCGGCCATTGATAAGATCGAGGCTTCGTTGGTGGCAAATCCGGAATACGTTTTTCAAGTGAATGGAAAGAACTATACAAATAACTTTGTAGATTATTACATACGGTATGCCTATTGCTGCCAATTCGTAGATTTTTCCCAAATAAAAATAATAGTTGAATTGGGAAGTGGTTCTTGTAAATTGACTGAAGTAATTAAAAAGTATCATCCCGAAATCACATTCCTGAATTTCGACATTGCACCGCAGCTTTATGTTGGAGAAATGTATTTGCGTTCTGTTTTTCCCGGTGATGTTGTTTCTTACGAGCAAAACCGTGGTTTAACTTCATTGCCGGCATTGGAAGCTGGAAAAATGTATTTCTTCGGAGCTTGGCAATTTCCGATTTTAAAAGATTTCAGCTATGATCTGTTTATGAACCTAACCAGTTTTCAGGAAATGGAACCTGACATTGTGGCCAACTATATTGGCTTCATAAATGGCAACAGCCAGTATGTGTATTTACATGAACAAATGGCAGGTAAAGAAGTGGCGCAGAATAAAGGAGATTTTGGCGTTATGAAGCCAACGGTGCTGCAGGATTATATAAAGAACTTTTCCAAATATGACCTGATAGACAAGATACCATCTATCAAAGAAACCGGTGAGCTCAAATGGGTGGGTCACATGGATACTTTTTGGAAACGAAAAGAATAATTACAGGGAGTGTTCAACGAACTGTTTCAGCAGTTAAAATTAGTTAATTCTTTCAGTCATTGTTGCTAACAGTGTATAACAGGGGGGCTGGGGGAGTTGGTAACTTGTGAATTGCTGTGAATAGGTTGTTAATTGGGGATTCGACCTTCGAAGATGATGGCCAGTTGGCCGTATACCAGAAGCCAGTTGTGGACAGGCTTTGACCATCTCTGTAAGGCTTTTTGGGTCGTTAGGTACATGATCTCGATGAGCGCCGTGTCATTAACGAAGGCGCCTTTGGTATTGGTGGCTTTTCGCAGCATCCGTTGGAAGGCTTCTACTGTGTTGTTGGTGTATACGATGTGGCGGATGGGCTCTGGATATTTGAAATTAGTGGACAGGTTGTCCCAGTTCTCGAACCAGCTCCTTGTCAGGGTCGGATAACGCTTAATCCACTTGTTCTTCAGCAGTTCCAGCTCCTGATAAGCGACTTCCTTATTGCTGGCCTGATAGACCTTCTTGAAGTCGGCAATCACTTCCTTTACGTCTTTGGTAGCCACGCGCTTGAAGGTGTTGCGCAGCTGGTGGATAATGCACAACTGGCATTGTGTTTTAGGGAACATCGAGCCTATGGCTTCGGTAAAGCCGGAAAGATTATTAGAGGCTATCAGCACGTCTTTTACGCCTCGATTGCACAGATCCTGGAGTACTTCCAGCCAGAAACGAGAACTTTCATTCTCGCCCAGGTAAAAGCCGGGTACGTCTTTCTTCCCTTCCAGATCCAGGCCCAGCACGCAATAGATAGCCTTATTGATCACCATTCCATCTATCCGTACCTTATAGTGGATGGCATCCATCCACAGAATTGTGTAAATCTCTTCCTACGGACGGTCGCTTCCTGAATTTCACCTCCGGAAGTATACGGTCCGTTATCTGGTTAATCGCCGCGTCAGACACGGAGATGCCGTAGAAATCCCGGATATGGCCTCGGAATCATCATAGCTCATGGCGTGGCTGTAAAGGCTCAAAATCTTCTCGTCTATCTCCGCTGTAATCGTGGTCTGACGCTTCTTTACGATCGCCGGCTCAAAGGTGCCTTCCCGGTCTCGCGGGGTACTCAGTTCAAAGTTGCCGGTCGAGCCGTTCATCTGCTTGGTTAGCTTGCCGTTGCGCCGGTTAGACTTCACGTCAACAGACTCCGAATGTTGCAGCCAATGCGCATCCATCTAGCCCTCTAAGGCCGCTTCCAGCGCCCGCTTGATAAAGGGTTTAAAGAATCCGTTCTCTCCTGTCAGCGGCTTACCGTTGCGAATGGCCTCGATCAAGGCCTGTTCCCATGGCTCTAACCCTTGTATGGCGTTACCCGAACCCAAGGGCGGGATCGGCGCTTGTATCGGGAGAATGGATACGATTATAAACCCTGTTTTTTGGCTTCGTTCCAGTAAGCGTCCAACACTTCCAGGGGCATTTCGCCCATGCGACGATTGTCTCTGACCGCACATTGTTCCATGTAGGTGAACCTCCGCATGAATTTGCGGTTAGATTTCTCCAAGGCATCGTCAGGGTTGATGCCGCTTAAGCGGGCATAGTTGACGAGTGAGAACAGGAGGTCGCCGAATTCTTCTTCCTGTTCTTTTCCGGGAGCGGCATCCCGTAACTCCTGCCATTCTTCCTGTACTTTATCGATGGCACCACCGATGGTTTTCCAATCGAAGCCCACTTGAGCAACTTTCTCCTGCATCCGGTAGGCTTTTACCAACGAAGCAAGACTGCGCGGCACACCATCGAGTACGGAACGCGTTTCATTCCGACCTTTCTCGGCGAGTTTGATTTTTTCCCAGTTTTGCTTGACCGTCTCTGCATCATCGGCTTTTGCTTCGCCATAGATATGCGGATGTCTGCGGATCAGCTTAGCGCAGAGGCTGTCGATCACGTCTCCGATGTCAAAGACCCCTTTTTCGTCGCCTATCTTGCTGTAGAAGACGATATGCAGAAGGATGTCGCCGAGTTCTTTTTTGACGTCATCCGGATTGCCGTCGATGATGGCGTCGCTGAGTTCGGCAGTTTCTTCATGGGTAAGGTGTCGGATGCTCTCCCATGTTTGTTCGCGATCCCAAGGACATTGTGCCCGCAGTTCGTCCATGATTTTCAACAGACGATCGAACTGCATCAGTTTTTCATACCGGGTCAATCGTCACCTCCCTGGGGTGCTGTTCCCCTGCTTTCCAATGCAGCCAATTTGTCTTTGGCTTCCTGCACCAGCGCAGGCATATCAGAGAAATTCGCGATAACGCTGTTCCAAGTAGCCCGGGCAGAGAATTCATCGCCCATTTTCAGGTAGATGTCTCCCAACAGGTTGAACGATTTACCCAGCCATTCGTCGTAGCTGCTGAATTGGTTGTTGAAGTCGAAAACGGATTTCTTGGCGGCCTGCAGGCTGTCGCTCTGGAAGAGAATCAGGGCCTCCATGTATTTGCTTTCTGCAGCGTATAGGTTATCGTATTTACCAAAGTTGCGGCGGAAGTACTCCAAAGCCCTGAATTTCTCATCGCGGGCATAGCGGATGCGTCCCAGAACAAGCAAGGCTTCGCTGAGCATATCGGCCTTGGTAAACTCCAATCCGGTCAGTTGTTCGGCTTTTCGTTCGGCCAGGGCCTGGTTTCCGGTTTCAAGTCCACAACGCATTTGCCTGTGAACGGCGTAGAGCAGGTTGTCCCGGTTGGCTGTGAGTTTTTCCAGTTTCTCCAGGTATGAAATCAGTTCTGCGCAGCGCGATTTGTCGCGGCCCCAGATATCGGCAATGCCGAGGAGTGATTCTTCCTGGTATTCGGATGCTGCCGCATCGGCAACAACCCGGTAATGGAACACTGCTTTCTCTTTTTCCTTGCGTTTCTCATGGCTGATGGCCTTGAAGTAATTGGCAGGTACTACAAAGAAACCGTTGCGGAAATCGTTCAGGTATTTTTCAAACTCGCGCACCGCTCCTTCATAATCTTTCCGCTCGTAGAGTGTGTATGCTGAGTTATAAAGGATAGAATCGCGGCGAGAGGCGGTAACTGAAACATTGGGAACGGTATTGAGCCAGGAGAGGTATTCGCTTCCGCGGCCATTTTCCCTGTAAATCTTTTCGATTTTCTCCAAGGCGCGTTGGGCTTCCGGTGTTCCGGGGAACTCGGTTACCAGCCTTTTATACATCTCAATGGCTTTGTCGTCTTTTTCCTGTTTATAGTAAAGTTGACCGAGGCTTTGGTAAGCGCGGCGCACAATCAGTTTACCCTGGAAGTCCTGGATTAGGTAGAGCAGGTTTCGTTCGGCATCTTTGATCTGTCCGATGGTAATCTGTTCGCTGGCTTGTTCGAAAATCGCATCCGGCACATAGGGCGACTCAGGATATTCGTTCGGAATGCGCTTCATGGTGGCAATCTTCTGCTGTGACTGCCCGGTAAAGCCGTATATCATACCCTTTTGGAAGAGGGCATAATCGGAAGCAGCGCCTTTCTTTCCTGAGACATAGGAATAGTTTTCCAACGCAGCATCCATATTGCGGGTCATGAAGTAGCAATCACCGAGGCGCAGCATCGCGTCTGAATAAACGAATTCATTGTAGCTTCCGCTGCGCGACTGGGTCTTGTATTGTTGAAACAAGGCGGCAGCTTCGCCGTAACGACGCTGTTTGAAACGGCAGTAACCCATTCCATAGAACGCCCAGGGGTAATAGGGGACGGAGGTGCATTCAGGGGCTTCCGCAAAACGCTGGTACCACTGGATGGCTTCGGCGTATTCGCCTTTTTGCAACAGGATTTCGCCTTTCCAATACGCTGCTTCACCGGCGGTTCGGCGATCGTTTTTGTACTGAAGGCTTTTATCGAACATTTTGATGGCGGCGTCGAAGTCGCGGTCGCGCATGGAACGTTGCCCTTGATAGAGTGTGACTTTTTGGTAGGTTTCCCTTGCTTGCGGATCCAATTCGCCCATGGATTCCAGCACTTGTATAGCGGTGCGGTAATCGTCTGAATTCAGGAACAAACCGGCCAGCAGTTTCTGGGCTTGCTTCTTATCTGCTGATTGCGGAAACAGTTCAGTAAAGCGCTGCAGATAGGTGATGGCATTTTTATTGAAACCCAGCTCCACGGCCATCTTAGCGTAGTTGAGCATGGCATTTTCCTGAACTTTCTTGTTGAAATCGCTTCGTTGCGCTTCGAAGAATGCGTTATATGCGTCTTGTTTCCGTCCCAGTTTCAGGAAGCATTCGGCCAGGTTTAAACTGGCAACTTGTGCCATGGAGTCTCCGGCGTTGGCGATGGCCTGGTACCAACGTACTGCTTCGTTATACTGCCTGACTTTGTAAAAGGTGTAACCGACTTCATACACTTCTCCTTTTTCCAGGCTATCGATGCCGTAGCCGCTGCGGTTAAAAGCTTCAGCGGCCGATTCAAATTCATTCAGCCGGTAATGGCATTTACCTTTCAGGAACGCAGACCTGTTTTTGTAGGAAGCGATATTCAGCTTTTCCAGGTAGGTGACTGCTTTTTGGTAGTCGCCTTTCATGTAGTAAATCTGAGCGACAAAGAACCGCAGGGATTGCGGTCCGTTGTCTTCGATTTTGCGAAAGGCCTGGAGGGCTTTATTGTACTCGCCCATGTAATAGCAAGCGTAGCCGTAGTAGTAATTAGCGCGGATTTCGTATTCAGGGTTGCCTTCGGTGAGTGGTTCAAGCGTTTCGATGGCTTCTTTGTATTTGCGTGTCAGAACCTGGCTGTAACCCATATTGAAGCGCAACCTGTTGCGCTCTTCTAAGGGGATTCCACTGGCATCAGCATTTTTGTAATACGTGAGGGCACGGCTGTATTTGCCGTTCCGGAAATAGTAATCGCCCAAAGCGAGATTTGCGTTGTTGGTTTTATAGGAACCCGGGTTCCTTTCCAGAAAAGCGATCAGCGCAGCTTCTCCATCGCTGTGATCGGCGAACAGTTTAGCTACGGCAACGTAGTATTCGGCATCTGCACGCGTCATCCTGTCGGCATTGCCCTGTGACAGAAATCGGTTGAATTCAGCTATGGCTCCATTCCACTTGCCCTGTTCGAACAGGTTTTCCGCCCGCCGGTAAAGAACGCCCGGACCGCTGTATAATTCTGTTTGCTGGGACTGGGCGGGGAAGCCGGCTGCAAGCAGAATGGTGAGTATGAGGTTGCGCAAACGCATATCCATGCAAAAATATAACGCAAGAAGGCGCTGCTTCTGATGGAGTTTTGAACAAATCGGCCGGATGTACATGAAAGTCTATGGACGGAAGGCGTCGAGAAAATGCATGATACAGGTGGTATTGCCGTTTTTGATGATGGCAATGACATCAAAACGGATACTTTCCTGTGGATAGTGAACCTCGAGCAGATGCGCAGCCGTGCGGACAAGTCTTTGTTGTTTAGTAATGTGAACGGCGCATTCCGGATACCCGAACCCGATGGATTTCCTGGATTTGACTTCGACGGCAATCAGGCTGCCAAGAGGATCTCTTGCCACCAGGTCAATTTCACCTTCCCTTGTGCGGAAGTTGCGGTGCAATACCTGATAACCCAGTTTTTGAAGAAAGGCTTCCGCCGTTTCCTCACCCCGCTGACCGAATTGAAGTGCGTCCATGCTGCAATCAACAGCGGCCTTGCAATTGGATTCGTTCGATAAACGGATAAAATAGCTTCCCTAAACAAAATCAAAGCTCGTAGCGGCGAAATTTGCAGTATGGAAACGCCCTTGGTTCCTTTCGAATTATCATCCTACGCGCTTGTCTGGCAGCAACAGCAGCGTTGGTTTGCTGAGGCAATGGAGGCCAGATCAATGGGCAAGGCGCCCGTAAGCCGACTCTTGCTTGGAGAACATTTGCCGGTTTATACTTTTGGACGGCATGCGAACAAGGAGAATCTGACTGCCGATGCGAACTGGCTCAGGGCAAAAGGCGCGGAAATTCACCAAATTGAACGCGGGGGTGATATCACTTTTCACGGTCCGGGTCAGTTGGTGGCTTATCCTATGTTCGATCTGGAGGCGGCTGGTATGGGAGTGAAGCGATTTGTTGAGTCGATTGAATCTGCCATTATCGCATGTATAGGCCAATGGGGTATATCAGGCGCTGTTGTTCCCGGCAGGCCCGGCGTTTGGGTTGGAGCAGAAACGAAGCAGGAACGTAAGATTGCAGCGATCGGTGTGTATTGCAGCCGCCATTATGCGATGCACGGTCTGGCCTTGAACGTGAATACCGATCTGGAATGGTTCAAACACATGATACCTTGTGGTATCGCAGATCGCGGTGTTACGTCGATGGAAATTGAAATCGGTCGGAAACTACCGTTCAAAGAGGTTGCCGACGCGTTGACGGCAGCATTTGAACAGTACTTTCCATTTACATTTGTAGCAGATACCCCAATCAAACCTACAACATGAAGAACAGAACGCTACTCGTTATCATCGGTCTGGTATTGCTGCTTGCCGGTCCGGCCGCCTGCAACTACAACGGATTTGTTAACAAGGATGAGGAAGTTAAGAAAGCATGGAGCTTTGTGCAAAGTGCGTATCAGCGACGCGCAGACCTCATACCCCAATTGGTAAACACGGTGAAGGGTGCCGCAAATTATGAACAACAGACTTTGATTGGGGTGATTGAAAAAAGGGCTAGTCAACTTAATCAGGGAGCTAAAATCGATCCGGATAAACTTACTGAAGAAAATATCCAGAAGTTTCAAGCTGCACAGGCTGAGATAGGCAGTGGCATTGGTCGCCTTCTGGCTGTAGTGGAAAATTATCCAACCCTTACCGCGACCAAAGGCTTCCAGGATCTTCAGGTTCAGCTGGAAGAGACAGAGAACCGTATCAAAGCTGAGCGCGACAAGTTCAATGAAGCTGTTAAGCAATACAACGTAGCGGTGCGCCGTTTTCCGGGCAATATCTTCGCCGGTATATTCGGTTTTGGCCAGAAAGCTGCGTTCCAGGCTGAAGCCGGATCGGATAAGGCGCCTGAAGTACAGTTTTAATTGGGGCCATTGTTCGGTTTTTTCAGGCCCCGGTTGGATGAGGAGCGGCTCATTGTAGCTATCCGGGAGGCGGAAATGCGCTGTTCCGGTGAAATCCGCGTTCACCTGGTTCGGCATTGCAAGAAGGAGCCGGCCGAGGCAGCTGCTGCCGTGTTCGAAGAACTGGGCATGCGTGAAACCGCGAACCGCAATGGCGTCCTGATTTTCGTCGCGTGGAACAGCCGCAGGTTCGCTGTTATCGGGGATACGGGTATTCATGAAAAAGTAGGTCAGGACTTCTGGCTGGCAATGCATGATGCCATGAAAGTTCAATTCGCAGCAGGAGATTTGACAGGTGGAATAGAAGCAGGTATACGAATGGCAGCAGAACAGCTGGTGCAGTATTTCCCGCGTATGGATGACGACGTAAATGAATTGGATGATAATATCAGTTATGGGTAGAAATTTGAAGCGTGTTCTTCTTTTTGCACTGCTTTTTTGTCCGGCTCTTGCACTGATTTCCAAGTCGATTCCATCCAAGCCGGGGACTATCGTCAACGACTATGCAGGCATACTGACGCGTGCCCAGAACGATACCTTAGAAGAAAAGCTGCGCGCCTGGGATCGTGATAGCAGCAGTACCCAGATTAGTATTGTGATTGAAAAGTCGTTGGAGGGCGCAGACCTCTGGACCTATTGTCAGGAGCTGTTTAATACATGGGGAATAGGTCAGGCAAAGAAGAATAATGGCGTTCTGATCTACATTGCCTTAGATGACAAGCGAATACGGATACATACCGGTCGTGGCGCGGAACAGTTTTTGGGCGATGCCAGGTCGGCGCGACTGATCGAAGAGATTCTCCAACCTGCGTTCCGCAGCGGTGATTATTATGGCGGGCTGAATCGATTGACAGACCGGATTATCGAGTTGAGCCGTGGAGAATATAGTCAGGACGCTAAGGGAGGATATGGTGTGAGTCCTATTGTGATCTTCCTGGTGTTTTTTGCATTCATCGTGTTTTTGTCTTTTTTGAACCGCAACCGGGATATCAGCCGACGTGGCAGCAGAGATCATTGGAGTGGTCCGTGGCACTGGCCGGGCGGTGGCTGGGGCGGAGGCGGCTGGTCTGGCGGAGGCAGTGGGGGTAGCAGCTGGGGCGGATTTGGAGGCGGAAGCAGTGGTGGCGGCGGAGCGAGTGGAAGTTGGTGAGCGGTTAAAGGGTGTGGGCAATCGGATTGGGTTGGTGTATTGCGTTTTGAGGTTAATTATTAAACGTTTATAAGCGTATAATTTTTGGCCAGATAAGTCGGATGCTTGCCACACCACTCTGAGGGTATGTGCGGAAAGTCTATATTGCGCATGCATTATAGCTATTTTAGATATGGACTTTTTTACATTTATCAAAACTTACAACACAGAAGAAAGATGTGTACTTTTGTGGAAGGAATTTCGGGATAAGCATGGTGTTTACTGCAACCGTTGCGGTTCATCAGACCAATTGTGGCTCCCGTCTCGACTCAGGTACCGATGCAAGCAATGCAAATGGGAGACGACACTGCGCAGCGGGACACTCCTGGAGTATTCGAAGCTCCCTTTTCATTACTGGGTCTATGCCATTGCGGTACTTTCATTTCAGAAGAAATCCATTTCGGCCATGCAGGTACAGCGCCATCTGGGCCACCGGCATTATCGGCCTATCTGGTTGATGATGCAGAAGATGAAAGTGATGATGGCCGACCTTGTGGATTGGTATGCGATGCTTGATCATATCACAGCAGGCACAGCAGATTTCCCGGCGATTCCGGAACCAGCGGAGAAAAAATCCGCATCAGAAAGCGCAAGGCCAATACAACGCTCTGTTAGCAATGAAGAAGGACAAAAGCTGGAACTAATGCCGGTCGAATTACGGGGTCTTAATCTGCGCATTCCGGAATGGCATCCATGGTTCAAACTTGCGCAGGGCGGGCGCTTGCGT
>Ga0315902_10003623_pt1 | contig 22921 bp, 16 predicted proteins | sample LakEriMetagenome_9_FD_203523 | JGI IMG/M metagenome (GOLD analysis project Ga0315902, IMG submission 203523) | Freshwater fungal communities from buoy surface, Lake Erie, Ohio, United States - Buoy 12 MA117 | ecosystem: Environmental > Aquatic > Freshwater > Lake > Lake biofilm | place: USA... | reverse complement strand
GGGAAACCCCGGAAACCCTCGTCGGCAGGCCATGGGTGGAGATCCTGTCCCATCGTCGCACCGAATGGGAGGCGCCGGTGGGGGCCTGGCTCGGATCGGACCAGGAATTCCGCACCGAGGATCTCCCCGGTCACCCCGACCACCCTGACGGATGGGTGCGCCTCTCGGGGGGCCGCACCCCCGGGGGACTTTTCGTCCACATCGAGTCCATCGTGCCGCCGCTGCCGCGTCTCGAGGAGGATTCCTGGCCACAGGCCGGATCCAGCGACGAAGCCACCCAGCAGCTGAGGCTGCGGCTGCTCAAGGCCGAGGCGGAGGTGGACAACCTCATGCGGCGCTGGCCGGGGGTGATCTTCAACCAGCGCAGCGACATGTCCTTCCATTACGCCAGCCCGCGGCTGGAGGAGTTGACCGGGGTTCCACTCCAGGAGTTCCTCCACCGGTCCGACGTGTTCTGGAATGCCATCCACGAGGGCGACCTCGCCGAGGTGCAGAGCCACATCCGCCGCGCGCTCCGCAGCGAGGGCGGACTGAGCACCCATTTCCGCATCCGGCATGCCCGCACCGGCCGCGTGGCCTACATCCTCGAGCACCGCCAGGCCCTCCGGACCGAGAGCGGCCTGCTGCTCGGTTTCGAGGGCACCTGGATGGACGTCTCGCGGCAGACCATCGCGGAGCGGCGCCTCAGCTCGACGGCCTGGCGGGACACCCTGGCCACGCTGACGATGGGCATGGCGCATGATTTCGGGAACATCCTGGCCGGCATCCACGCGCTGGCCGAGACCCTCGAACCCGCCGACGGGGCGGACGATCCGTTGCACGAGAGCCTCGGCCTCATCAAGCGCAACGCCCTGCAGGCCAGCGCGCTGGTGCGCCGGGTGCTGAGCCTCCACCAGGGCCGCCTCGGCGAATGCGGCTACCACGACCTCAACCAGCAGGTGGGCGACCTGCTCGAACTGGTCCGCAAGATCCTGCCCCGACGCATCCGCTTCGAGTCCGAGCTCACCCCCGAGGCGCTCCCGGTCTACGTCGATTCGGTGGAGCTGCGACAGGTGTTCCTGAACCTCATCATGAACGCGTCGGACGCCATGCCCCACAATGGTCACCTGTGGTGCACCACGCAGCGGATCACCGAGACCCAGAGCCCCGGGCACCTGCAGGGGGCCTTCCCGCGGCTCCCGGCCGTTTGCGTCGCGGTCCGGGACAACGGGGTCGGCATCCCCGAGCGTCACCTCGGGACCATCTTCGACCCGTTCTTCACCACCAAGCCGGTGAACCGCGGATCCGGCCTGGGCCTCTACAACGCCCGCCTGTTCGTCGAGAAACACCACGGGGCGATCTCCGTCGAATCGGTCGAGGGCCAGGGGACCACCTTCCGCATCTGGCTGCCCGAGGCCGACTTCTCCGAGGAGGAGCGCATCCAGGAGGACGACGAACGACGACGACGCACCCTCCTGGTGGTCGGACCGGCGGGTCGCTCGCTCGACACGACGGTGGACACGCTCCGGCGGGCCGGGTTCTTCGTGGTCGCCGAGAACCGCGAGGACCAGGCGCTCGGCGCCCTCGAGTCGATGGACTACGAGTTCGACGGCGTGCTCGTGCAGGTGGCGGCGGACGCCCCGGAACGCATCGGCCGACTTCTCCGCGAGGTCCGGCAGCGACGGCCACCGGTGCGCTCGATCCTGCAGATCATCGGCCGCAACGAGGACGAGATCCCCGTGGACTGGCTGAAGGACGCGCACCTCACCCTGCCCTCCGACCTTCAGGAGACCGAGATCCAGGGACGGCTCAAGGACCTGTTCGACCACCCACCCGGCCGATGAACCTTCCCGGCAAGCCCAGCCTCGAACCGTCGCTCAAGCAGATCCTCGTCGTGGACGACGAGGACATCGTGCGGATCGCCCTGCGCGAGACCCTGCGCCGTGAGCGCTACGGGGTCACCGCATGCGCCTCCCCCGAGGAGGCGCTGAAGGCGCTGCACGAGGAAGCCTTCGCGGTGATCATCTCCGATTACCAGATGCCGGGGATGACCGGCCTGGACTTCCTCGCCCGGGCCAAGCAGGCGCAGCCGGACGCCACCCGCATCCTCATCACGGCGGTGCTCAGCCTGGACACGGTCATCGAGGCGATCAACAAGGGGGAGATCTACCGTTTCATCGTCAAGCCATGGATCCGCGAGGAGCTCCTGGCGACCGTCCGCAACGCGGTCCAGCGGCATGAACTGATCGTCCGCAACACCGTGCTCCAGGCCACGACGCTGGCGATGAACGAGCAGCTCGTGGCGCTCAACAAGGCCCTGGAGTCCCGCGCGGAGGCCGAGGCGGCGCAGCGACAGCGCCTCGTCGAGCTCAATTCGGCCCTCGAACTGAACCTGCACCACTCGGTGCAGCTCTGCCTGAAGGTGCTCCAGTCGTTCTACCCGACCCTGGGCACGCAGGCTCGCCGGGTCTTCGGACTGTGCCGGGCGATGGCCGACACCCTGAAGCTGCCGGAATCGGAACGGCAGACGCTGGAATTGGCCGCCTGGCTGCACGACATCGGCCTGGTCGGCACGCCGCGCGCGCTCATCCGCAAGTGGCTCAACCGGACCGACAAGCTCACCCCCACCGAACAGGCCCAGATCGAGCAACACCCCGTCCTCGGCGAGGAGCTCGTGGACTTCGTGGCGCACCTCCAGCCGGTGGGACGCGTGATCCGCGGGCATCACGAGCAGTTCGACGGTCGGGGCTATCCCGACCGCCTGGCCGGCAAGGAGATCCCGTGGTTGTCGCGCATCCTGGCCGTGGCGGTGGCCTACGCCGAACAACCCAAGCCCCACGCCGAGGCCGTCGAGGGCGTCACGCTCGGAAGCGGTTGGCGCTTCGACCCCGAGGCCGTCCGCACCCTGCTGAGGGCGCTGCCCCAGGCCTCGCTGCCCCGGCAGGAGCGGGAGATTCCACCCGGAGAACTCGCCCCCGGCATGACGCTGGCGTCAGGGGTCAAGACCACCGGAGGCATGCTGCTGGCACCCGCCGGGCAGATCCTCACCGAGGCGCAGGTGGAGGCGATCCGGAATCACCACCAGATCGGGACCCTCGCGCCCGTCTTGCTGGTCTACGTGGACTGAGGCCGGGCCGACGATCCGCCCCAACCCCGGGGCACAGGCCCGGGTCCGAAGCGGGGAAAGGCCGACGGCGGGTGGAACGGCCTCCGGGAAGGCCCGGGGGAGGAGAACCCACCCACCGGGTCCGGACCGGGCCGGGTCACTTCTTTTTCTTGGCGCCGAACAGGCGGTGCAGGTTCTGCAGGCCCTTCACGGCGATCTCGTCCCGGGTGGGCTCCATGCGACGCCAGATGGCCGCGGCGCGGGCGATGACCTTGACGTCGGTGGTGAAGCTCTCGATGACCACGTCGCCCGAATACTTGATCGACTTGAGGGCGGCCACGATGGGCTTCCAGTCGAGCGAGTCGTTGCCCGGGGTGCCGCGGTCGGTGCCGCAGGCATGGAAATGCGCCAGCAGCGGGCCGGCCTTCTTGATGGCGGCGGCCTGGTTCTTCTCCTCGATGTTCATGTGGAACGTGTCGAGGTGCAGCTTCACGGCCTTGGAACCGACGGCCTTGACCAGCTTGAGGCCCTGGTCGCAGGTGTTGAGGAAGTCGGTCTCGAAGCGGTTGAGCGGCTCGATGCACAGCGTCACGCCCTTCGACTCGGCGTACTTGGCCAGGGGCTTGAGGTTCTTCACCACCAGAGCGAAGTGCTCCTTCTTCTCGGCGTCGGTGTGCGCGCCGATGCGTCCGACCACCGAGTAGATCGGTCCGATGATCGAGGGGCAGCCGAGGATCACCGCCTGGTCGATGAGCGTGCGCACGTAGGTCGAGGCCGTGGCCTGCTCCTCGGGCGTGCCCCGGAAGTCACGACCCGGGCCCATGCAGGCGCAGAGGCTGCCGATGGCCAGGCCGTGCTTGTCGGCGGCGGCGCGGACCTTGGCCGGGTCGATGTGCTCGGGCGCCTCGATGGGCAGCTCCAGGGTGTCGAAGCCCCACTTCTTGAACTTGGGGAACAGACGGACCGAGTCGGTGGTGAACGGGGAGGTGAACAGGAAGGTGTTGATTCCGAATCGCATGGGAGGTTTTCAGGCATCTTCTGTCCGGATTCCCGCCCAACACAAGGGATCATTGCGGCCCGCCACCACGCCACCGCACGCGACGGCACCGCGGTGCCCCCGAGTCGTCCACGGGCGGAACCCGGGCGGTCATTCCCCGGCGACGGTGACCCGGTAGAATCGGGTGGGCCCGTCGGGCAACGGGATCATCGCCTGCGCGTCCACGGGGCGTGCCCGGGGGTCGTTCTCCTCCACCTCGAGGCGGGTCCATCGGGCCGTCGGGCCGACATCCGGGGCCCACTGCACCTCGAATCGACGGCCAGCCCGCCGGTCGAAACGCAACGCCAGGCGGACACCGTTCCGGACGATCTCCGGGCGCCAGCTCCGGACGGGCGTCATCGGCCCCTCCCCCAGCAGGTATTCGGTGAAGTTGTCGAGGCCGTCGCCATCCGGGTCCAGGATCGGGGAGCGCAGGTGACCCCAGGGTTCGGGGAGCCATCCGGCGGCCCACGCGTCGTAACCGCGCCGGGCGGGAAGCGCCTCGAGGATCCACCGCCGGAGCAGGTCGACCGCGGCGGCATCGATCTCGGAGGTGGCCAGCGGGGGCATGTGGAACTCCCCAGGGCGGGCCACGCGCTGGAACAGGACGGAATTCTCCGGATGCCCCGGATCGACCAACACCCGCGCACCGGCCACCGTCGAGGCCGACGGGGCCACCCCGATCAATCCCATCCGGTCGAGGGCCGTGCCGATGCGGGCATCCCACGGGGTGCGCGTGAGGCCACCGGGGCGGTGGCAGGACGCGCAGTTCGAGTCGAGGTAGGCCCGCACCCGCTTCTCCAGGTCCTGGGCTTCGTCGGCCGGGGACACCAGCGCCGGCATCTGGTGGGTCCGCACCAAAGGCTCCTCGAAGCAGCCGGCGGCGGACCACGCATCGAGCTGGGAGACGATGGTGACGCCCTGGCGGGTGCGCCGGTTGAGCTGGGCGGTGTTGAATCCGGCCGGCCCGCCGACCGCCCGGGTGTGGCAGGAAAGGCATTCGCCCCGGGACGGAAACCGCCAGGACTGCGTGGTCAATTCGGCAGGTGTCCAGGCATGGAAGGTGGCGTTGGCCCCCTCGGGCGGAACCAGTTCGGCGTCGGTACCCTCGTCGTTCCAGCGGTAGGTCGCGCCGGAGACGCCGTCCTCCGTCCGGACCAGGATCCGGGTCTCCGTGCGCAGGAGCATCGTGGCGGGCCGGAAATAGGGCCGGTCGAAGTGCTTCACCCAGACCGTCCCCTTCGGAAACGTCCACGGCTCGTCCCGGGCGAAGGTCATGAACGCGTCGTCCCCGGGAAGGGCGAACCAGCGCCGCTTGATCGCATGGTCGGACCAGAAGGGCGCGTTGATGTCGTAGGGGATCAACCCCGGCCTCGGGACCAGTGCCCGGAGATCGGAGAAGAGCCCGGTCTCGGACAAGCGGCGGGGCCACGGCCGGCGGTCGGTGACCGGACGGTGGACCAGTCGGTGGATGCGCCCGAAGCCCGTGGTCAGCAGCAACGAGCCGTCCCGAGGGTCGGTGCCAAAGGCGATCACCCCGGGAAGGTTGGCGATCCACTCGACCTCCGGTTCCCCCGGCAAGCCGGGACGGAGCACGCCGATGTCCCCCGACCAGTCGGCGAAGAGGTAGGTCCCGTCGAGCGAGGGGTAGCGCGTGCCGCGATGGAACCGGCTGGCCGTGATCGCCGTCCTGCCGGAGAGGTGGGTGTACTCGAACTCGGGCAACGACATGCCCGCGACGGGCGGATCGGTCGTCGGCATCGTGCCCTCCCACGCGGGCCATCCGTAGTTCCCGCCGGGACGGATCCGGTTGATCTCCTCCCGCGAGCCGAAGCCGACGTCGTTGCACCAAAGCTCGCCGGTGAGCGGGTCGAAGCTGAACTGCCAGGGATTGCGCAGACCCAGCGCGAAGAACTCGGTGCGCAGGGCCGACGGGTTCGACCCGTCCCAGACGACCCTCCCCCCGACTTCGTACCGGGTGATCCCGACGAAGGGATTGTCGGCCGGGATGGAATAGGCCTCCGGGTTGACCCCGAACCCGGGGTTGGGCGGGAGATTGCCGGGCTTGCGGTCGACATCGAGCCGCAGGATGCCCCCGAAGAAACCGGCATCGAGGCGCTGGGTGACCCGGTTCTCCCAGAGGCTGCCATCCCCGACCGACAGATACAGGCAGCCGTCCGGACCGAAGGCGAGGCAGCCTCCGTTGTGGTTGGGCCCCGGATCGGGCTGGTGGAAGAGCACCGTCTCGGACGCGGGGTCCGGTAACCCGTCCCCGCCCGGCGGCACCGTGAAGCGGGAAAGCCGGTTGAAGGAAGGGCTCGGGTCCCCGGGCCGCCCGGTCGAGGACCAGTAGGCGAAGACCCAGCCGTTGGTCTGGAACCCCGGGTGGAACGCCATGCCCAGCAGGCCCGCCTCCTGCTCAAAGAACACCCGTTGCGACAGGTCGAGGAACACACGGTTGGTGACCGGGCCACCTCCGGCGCCCCCACTGCCCAGACTCACCTCGTGGGCCACCCCACCCATGCCCAGAAGCACGATCCGCCGCGTCTGACCCGGCGGCACCGCGAAGCCGACGATGGCGGGCATGTAGCCCAACGCGGGAAAGGCCTCCTCCAGCACCCACGGTCCGGCGGCGGGTTCCAACGGGATCGCACCACCATCCCAGGGTTGCCGTTCCAAGCCATGGCAGATCGGTGCCGCCACCAGCCCGCAGAGTGCGGACCACAGCAGACACCGATGAAGGGCCGGGGGGATGAACTTCCGCAGACGCACCATGCGATCCGGTCGGACGTCGTGCGGAAGGCGCAGGTTTCCAGTTTGTTTACATTTATAATCTTTTTGCCCAGCCAACCGGCATGGACCCCTTGACCTTCGGGCTCAGCCGCCGAGGTACGCACCCCGGACCTGCGGGCTGTCGCGCAGGACCTCGGAGCGGTCGGACAGCAGCACCCGCCCGGTCTCGAGGACGTAGCCGTGGGTGCTGACCTCCAGCGCCAGATGAGCGTTCTGCTCGACCAGCAGGATGGGCAGCGAGCGCTCCCGGTTCAGCTCCACCAGCCGGGCGAAGATTTCCTTCACCAGCAGCGGCGCGATGCCCAGCGACGGCTCGTCGAGCATGAGGAAGCGCGGGCGGCTCATCAGGGCGCGGCCGATGGCCAGCATCTGCTGCTCGCCGCCCGAGAGGGTGCCGGCGGGCTGGGCGAGGCGCTCCTTCAGCCGGGGAAACATCGAGAACACATGCTCCAGCTCCGAGGCGATCCAGCGCGCATCGCGCTGCAGGTAGGCGCCCATGCGGAGGTTCTCCATCACGGTCAGGTTGGCGAAGACCAGCCGGCCCTCGGGTGAATGGGCCAGACCGAGGCGCACGATCTCGTGCGGCGGCAGGCCGGTGATGTCCCGCCCGTCGAAGACGATGCGCCCCGAGGCGGGTCGGACCATGCCCGAGATCGCCCGGAGGGTGGTGGTCTTCCCGGCGCCGTTGCCCCCGATGAGGGTGACGATGCCGGCGGCCGGCACGCTCAAGGAGATGCCGTGGAGGGCCGTGATGGCCCCATATCGGACACTCAGGTTCTGGACTTCGAGCACGGCGGCGGCGGGTCGGGGGTTGCGGGGTCAGTCCCCAAGGTAGGCGGCGATCACCTTCGGATCGGCGCGGATCTCGGCGGGCGATCCCTCGGCGATCTTCCGGCCGTACTCGAGCACATGGATCCGCTCGCAGATGCCCATGACGACCTTCATGTCGTGCTCGACCAGCAGAACCGCCAGGCCGAAGCGGTCGCGCACGAAGCGGATCAGGCGCATCAGCTCGTCCTTCTCGGAGGGGTTCATGCCGGCGGCCGGCTCGTCGAGGAGCAGCAGCCTGGGCCGGGTGGCCAGGGCGCGGACGATCTCCAGCCGGCGCTGGTCGCCGTAGGACAGGCTCCGGGCCGGGGCGTCCCGGAAGCGCTCGAGGTTGAAGATGCCCAGCAGCTCGAGGGCACGCTCGGCCAGCTCGGCCTCCTCCGCCAGGAAGGCCCGCCCGCGCAGGATCGAGTGCCAGGCGCGATGCCGCAGGTGCCGGTGGAAGGCCACCCGGACGTTCTCGGCCACCGAGAGGCTCGGGAAGAGCCGGATGTTCTGGAAGGTCCGGGCGATGCCCAGGCCGGTCAGGTGGAAGGGCCTCCGGCCGGCGGTGCCCGACCCGGCGAAGTCGATCCGGCCGTCGGTCGGCTGGTAGACGCCCGTGATGAGGTTGAAGAGCGTGGTCTTGCCCGCGCCATTGGGACCGATGAGCCCGGCCAGCTCGCCCTCCCGGACGTCGGCCGTCACCGATGACACGGCCGTCAACCCGCCGAAGCGGATGGTGACTCCCGTGAGCTGCAACAGCGAGGCTGACGCGCTCATGACGACGGCCTCCGGGGTTGGCGCCGGTGGAAGAGCCCCTCGGGACGCAGGAGCATCAGCAGGATGAGCAGCAGCGAATAGAGGATCATCCGCGCGTCCTTGATCCAGTCGAGCGACCAGGCCGGGCCGCCGAAGGGGTTGGGGATCGAGCGGCTGCCGAGCTCCCGCAGACCCTCCGGCAGCAAGGTCAGCAGGATGGCCGCGAAGACCACGCCGGCGTGACGCCCCATGCCGCCGAGGATGACCATGACCACGATCTCGATGCTCTTTTCGAAGGAGAAGCCGCCCGGGTTGAGGTATCCCTTGAGGTGCGCGTACAGGCCGCCGGCCACCCCGGCGAAGAACGATCCGATGCCGAAGGCCGTGATCTTGTAGCGCGTCGTGTCGAGCCCCATGGCCTCGGCGGCGACCTCGTCGTCGGCCACGGCGAGGAAGCCGCGCCCGCGGGTGGACTCGAGCAGGGCCCACACCGTGTAGACCGTCAGCGAGGCCGTGCCGAAGGTCCACAGCAGGTTGGTGTGGGTGGGGACGCCGGTGAGCCCGCGGGCACCGCCGACCGCATCGACATTCTGGAGGACCACCCGGATGATCTCGCCAAAGCCCAGCGTCACGATGGCCAGGTAGTCGCCCTTGAGCCGGAGCGACGGCGCCCCGACGGCGAGGCCGGCCAGTGCGGCGACCAGTCCGCCGGCGACCAGGCTGGCGGGAAAGAACACCCACTGCAACGCGCCCGCGCCCCAGCCCATCCGCGGGGCCACCACCGTCGACAGCATGGCCGAGGTGTAGGCTCCCACGGCCATGAAACCGGCGTGCCCCAGCGAGAACTGCCCGGTGAATCCGTTGATCAGGTTGAGGCTGGAGGCCAGCACGACGCCGACGCCGACGCCCATCACCACGTCGAGGAAGTAGGGGTCGATGGATCCCGAAACGGCCGAAGCGGCCCCCGAGAGCACCAGGGCGACGAGCAACCAGCGTTGGGCCTTCGGGATCGCCATGGTCAGACCTTCTCCACCCTGGGCCTGCCCAGCAGGCCCGCCGGACGGAACAGCAGGATGGCGATGAGGATGCCGAAGGCGATGGCGTCGCGGAAGGTCGACAGCCGGGTGCCCGAGACGAAGGTCTCGACCAGCCCGATGACGAGCCCCCCGAGCGCCGCGCCCGGCAGGTTGCCGATCCCGCCCAACACCGCGGCGACGAAGGCCTTGAGGCCGGGCAGGGTTCCCATGAGAGGATCGATGCTGGGGTAGTTCATCGCGTAGAGCACCCCACCCGCCCCGGCCAGCGCCGAGCCCAGGCCGAAGGTGAAGGAGATGACGCGGTCGTTGTCGATCCCCACCAGCGAGGCGGCGGTCGCGTTGAACGAAAGCGCACGCATGGCGGTGCCGATGCGCGTGCGGTGGACGATCCAGTAGAGCACGGCCAGGAGGACCAGCGCCACGGCCAGCACCACCAGCTGGTGGGTGGACACCGTCAGGCCGCCGACATGGAGCTGGCTGGAGGGGAACAGCTCCGGGAAGGCCCGGGGGTTGGGTCCGAACCCGAGCCTCGGGCTCTGGGCCACGTTCTGGATGAGCAGCGACACGCCGATGGCGGTGATCAGCACGGTGAGGGTCGAGCGCTGGCGCAGCGGTCGGTAGGCCAGGCGCTCGATGACGACCCCGAGGACGGCGCAGACGGACATGGCCGCCAGCAGCGCCGCGAGGCCGCCGGGGACGGACCGGGTGGGCAGGCCGAGCTTCTCGACCGACACCCAGGCCGCGAAGGCCCCGAGCATGAAGACGTCGCTGTGGGCGAAATTGATGAAGCGCAAGACCCCGTAGACCATGGTGTACCCCAGCGCGATGAGGGCGTAGATGGCCCCCAGGAGCACTCCGTTGAGCAGTTGTTGCAGGAACTCGGTCATCCGGTTCCGCGCCCCGGCCCGCGCGGACAGGCCCCCAAGAAAACCGCAGACGCATCCGATGTCGAGCGTGGGCCTCGGCCAGGTGGCCGCACCCACCACGGCACGGGCTCACTTCCGGAGCGAGGCCTGGCTGGTCACGATCACGCGGCGGGCGAGCATCTGGAGGGAATCCTCGCCTCCCATGCGATCGGGATGGACATACCCGAGCCGCCCGAAGCGGAGGACCTTCTCCAGGGCGGCCTTCAGGTCGCCGGCCCGCAGGTCGGCGTCGATCAGGCGCGCCATCATGCCCTCCGGACAGGTCGGGTCGGCGGAGAAGTCCAGGGGGCCGAATCGGGCCTCGTCGGGGTCGAGGGCCTCCTCGAAGAGCTTCCGGGCACGGGCGTCGTTGCCGCGATCCCAGCTCACCTCGGCCAGGCGCATGCGGTGCACCCGCTGGCGCTGCGGGTCGAGGTTGGACAGCGCGCCGAGGAACACCTCGAGTCGGACCGAATCGGGGAGGTGGAAGGCCGAACGCTGCGTGCGGTGCCGCAGCAGGAGCAGGTCGGCCAGCTGCCTCGTCAGGTCCAGGTTGCGCAACTGCTCCTCGTCGGAGAAGGCCGGATGCGCCACCAGCGTGGTCACCTCGCCGTCCGGGGCCGGGTTCTGGACCGCGTAGGTGGACAGGAGCCGGATCACGGTCGGGTCACGCGGTTCCAGCTCCTGCCACCGCCTCAGGATGGACCGGAACACCGGGAGCTGCGGGACGCCGAACCGCGCGAACTGGCGGGAAAGGGCCCGGCAATCCGCGGCATCCAGCGGATGTCCGGCCAGGTGCTCGCCCAGCAGCGTGCGGGGGCGGGGCCGCTTGATCTCGTTCAGCCGGTAGGGGAGCCCGGCCATGCCGCGGATGAAGAAGGCACGCTGCGCCCGGTACTCCAGCACCGGGTGGAAGTCGCTGTGGACCGGGGTGCCGTCGGGCGCGAGGAAGAACGCGTCGTCGAAGGCCACCATCTGCAAGGACAGCACGTTGACCGGCCGGGTGATCTCGATGCGGCGCAGGTCGGCGGCGACGGCGGGCTCGGCCAGGCGGCGGGCCAGGGCGTCGAGGTCCGCCCGGAAGGGACGGGCGGCCCCGATGAGCAGCAGGTCGCTGGTCGAGGTCTGCCAGAGGCTCAGGTGCGGGAACACCGAGCCGAAGGTGGCCACCACGGTGGCGAAGGTCTCGTCGTCGGTCTCGTAGGTCTGGACCCACTGGGCGCAGAGCCCCCCGTCCCGCAGGCGGGACAGGCAATCCTGATAGTACTCCCGGCTGAAGACGGCGGCGACGCCGGCCATCCACGGGTTGGACGGCTCGGTGATGATCACGTCGAAGGTCTCGGACGTGGTCTGGAGGAAGGTCTTGGCGTCCTCGATGTGGGTGCGGCACCTGGGGTTGCGGAGACCGTCGTGGTTGAAGGGGGCGAAGTGGTCGCGGGCCACCTCCACCACCTCGGGCGAGATCTCCACCAGGTCCACGGACTTCACCGTGCCGTGCTGCAGCACCGAGCCCACGGTCACGCCACTGCCCGCGCCGACCACCAGCACCGTCTCGGCCGAGGGCTTGAGCAGCATGGGCAGCTGGCCGGCGAGGATCTGGGTGCTCATGTCCTCACCCGAACTGGCATCAGCCTTGCCGTTCACCTTGAGGCTGATGTTGCGCTGGCCGGCCAGGTTGGTGACCGCCAGCACCGCCACGGTCGAGCCGGCCCCATCACGATGGTAGGCCAGTTCGTAGATCTCCCCCCGACGGCGGAACTCCTCGATGCTGGCCGGCGGCTTGGCATCGCGCCACAGGCCCAGCACGAAGGCGCGGGACCAGCGGTCGGCGAGGGTGACCGAAACCAGCCCGACGAGCAGCACCGTGGCGACCAACCCCTGGATCGCCGCCTTGGCGACCGCGCCCCGGCGGGAGGCGAGGGTGACCCACCCGATCAACCCGTTGATGCCGATGCCCAGCGCCAGCGTGGTGGCAAGCCCCAGCACCGGCAGGAAGACCAGCCCGGTGAGGACCGCCCCAAGCACGGTCCCGAGGGTGTTCACGGCGAAGACCCGTCCGACCGACCCGCCGGTGCGGCGGAAATCGGCCGTGGCCACCCGGCTGGCCAGCGGCAGGGTCATGCCGAGGCAGACCGCGGGGATGAACAGCACCCCGAAGCACACGAGGGTCTGGGCCAGCTCATACACCGGGTAGGCCGCGGGCCGCCGGGCAATGACATCGGCCAGGTGGGCGAAGGCGTAGGGGATGAGGTCATAGAAGAAGATCGACACCAGCAGCGTGCCGGCCAGGGCCCACTCGGAGACGGCGAAGGCCACCAGGGTGTCGACCCGCCGACGCAGGGCCGAGACCAGGGCGCTGCCCACGGCGATGCCGCTGATGAAGGTGGCCAACATCAGCGAATAGGCGTGGGTGCTGGAGCCGAGGGCCAGCGCCAGGAGGCGGGTCCAGGCCACTTCGTAGAGCATGGCCACGAAGCCCGACAGCCCGGCGGCGACCAGGGCCACCCGGCACTCAAGCGGCGTGAACGACTCGTCGGTCTCGGCGCGGGCGACCGGCGCCGGCGCGGCGTCGAGTCCCTCCCCACTGCGGGAGCTCAGCACATAGGCCACCAGCGCGATGCCCAGGCTCAGCACGGCACCGAGCTGAACCACCGCCTCGAGGCCGATGGCGGGAATCCACCACCAGTCGGCCAGGATGATGCCGGCCACCGCGCCGGCGCTGTTGATCGAGTACAGGGCCGCGACGCGGCCCCTCAGCTCCGAGAGCGAGCGGGTGACGTACTTGGTCAGCACCGGCAGGGTCGCGCCCATGAGCACGGTGGGCAGGAGGATCGTCAGGACGGCGAACCCGAACTGCAGGGCCAGGCGTGCCGAACCCTCGGGGTGCGCCGAGCGCACCGTCGCCAGGAACGCCTGCCGGACGGCCTCGAAATAGGACGGGAAGGCCACGGCGAAGAGGCCGATGCCGGCCTCGAGGCAGGCGTAGAAGAACAGCGGCCGGCGCAACGAGTCGGCCCGGGTCCCCAGCAGGGCGTTGCCTGCGGCCAGCCCGCCCATGAACGCCACGAGCACGGCCACCACGGCGTAGCTGGTGCTGCCGAGGAAGAGCGCCAGGTAGCGCGTCCAGACGACCTGGTAGAGCAGCCCGGCCAGACCGGAGACGAAGAAGGAGGCCAAGATGGTCCAGAAGACCCCGGGGGAGTTCGACTTCATGGTGTTGTGCGGACCCTGGACTGGATCGGTCGAAAAACCCAGCCCGGAGAACCTTTGGACCCGGTGGCGGCACGACGCCTCCCCAAGGACGCCTATTGGGGAGCCCCCGCCGGTGGCACCGAACCGTTGCCTCCCAGGCGGCTCCAGATCACCCGGAAGGCGCTGGCGAAATCCTGGGGACGCCGGGCGACCCACTCGTCGACGGCCTCGGGGGTGAACCAGCCCCCCCCGCGGATCTCCGAGGGCTGCAGCACGAAGGGCCCCTCATGCCAGGCGCGGTACACGGCGCAGAACTCCCATCCCGTGTCCGCGGTCGCCGGCAGGTCGAAGATCCGGCGCGGCGCCTCGGCCAGCTCGACCCCGAGTTCCTCGGCGACCTCCCGCAGGGCCGTCTCGTCCATGCCGTCGCCGGCGGTGACATGACCGGCCGACGACGAATCCCACACCCCGGGAAAATCATCCTTCCAGAGGGCACGCTGCTGGAGGAACAGCTCCCCGCGACGGTTGTACACGAGGATGTGCACGGCCCGGTGCCGCAGCTTGAGCCGATGCACCTCGCCGCGCGGGGCCCTGCCGATGACCCGGTCCTGCTCATCGACCACGTCGAACCATTCCTCGGACATGATGCGGCCAAGGCTGGCCCGGCGGGCCGGGGGCGCGCAACCCCCCAAGCGGACGTCCGACCTCCGGGGTGGGCCGGGAACCGCGGTCCGGCACACCATCACGACCATCGCTTGACGGGACGGTCGGGCCTTTCGAGATTGGTCCCCGGATGCCGAAGGCCAAAAAGACCAAGTTGGGGAAGCGGGAGACCCGCGATCTGGACATCGAGATCGGCTTCCTCGAGGGGCTGGTGTCGAAGGACCCCGGCTACTTCGAGGCGCTGCAGCTCCTGGCCGACGACTACACCCGCCGGGGCCGGATCACCGACGGCCTGAGGGTCGACCACCAGCTCAAGACGCTCCGCCCCGGGGACCCGGAGGTGCTCTTCAACCTCGCCTGCAGCCTGAGCCTGGCCGGCGAGCTTGAGCCGGCGATCGACGAACTGCTCCGGGCACTCGAGGCCGGCTATCGGGACATCGACTGGATGCTCAAGGATCCGGACCTCGCCGCCGCCCGCAAGGATCCCGCCTTCGGAAAGGTGAGGGAGCGGGTGCGCAGCCTCAAGGCCGGGGCCTGACCGCAGGATCCGCAGCCGCCGGTCCCTGCCCTCCCCCGGACGCCCCCCCCGAACCGCCACCCTGCAGGGCCCGGGCGCGTCGCACCAACTGCAGGAACTCCTGCCGGTACCCTTCCCGATCAGGACCCTGTCCCTCCTCCGCAAGGATCAAGACCTTGTCCCATGTCAGGTCGCCCTTGTGGGGCGAATCGCGCAGCAGCAGGCCGTAGCCGACAACCGCCGCGGCGAACTTGTAGTCGGCGGTGGCCGCATCGACAGGACGGGGGGCGTCGGGCACACCCACCCTCAGGGAACGGGCGGGGGACGCCGGAGTCCGACCGACCTCCGCGGCCCGGGAAGCCCCCGGGACACCCGCACGGGGATCGGCAACCGCGCCACCGACGGGTGGACGATACCCGACCTCGAGGCTGAGCAACTCGTCCGGTCGCGCACGGCCGTCGGACGGGGCGGTGCCGGAAGGGACCACAGTCGCCGCAGGGCCCGGGACCGCGGGCCGTGTGGGCACAATCTCGTACAGGGCGGTGACCGATTCCCCGGGTTCGAGCCGGACACCGCTGCGATCGTCGCCGGTTCCCCTCGGAACTGCACGGGTGGCGGGCTCGACGGCCTCCTGTCCGAGCAACCGCCAGCGGTCGACGCGGTCCGGATTGAAACGGACATCCACGGTGACGTCCTCGGCCGCCGGGCGGGACAGGGGCTGGAGTTCCCGGTGCAACAGATCGCGGGTCTCCGCCGGACCGGCCGCAGGCGCGTAGGTCCCGCCGGCCGGCGTCGGCATCCACCGCCGGTCACCCGGCGCGGGCAGGCCATCGGCGCCGAGGCCGAGGACGGTGAGCAACACCCCCCATTCGGTCTGCTCCCGGATCAGGTCCGTCAGGGCCCCGCGCGTGCCTGCCTCGGCGGTGAATTCGCCGTCGAGGATCCACACCACGCGGTTCACGCCGCCGGGAATCCGACGCTGGGAGGCCAGGGCGTAGGCCCGACGGAGGCCGTCGAGGCCCTGCGGGGCGCCCTCCGCCCGGAGCGTGGCCACGGCCCGGGAGAGCGCGTTGCGCTCACGGCCGGAGGTCGGGGACAGGACGAGGCGGCCCTGCGGACCGTCGAGGAGCAGTGCCAGGGAATCGCGGGCATCGAGGGATTCGACCAGGGCATGGAGGCTACGCTGGGCCCACGCCAGGCGAGCGAGGGACCCGGGACGCAGGCCGACCAGGACCACCAGATTGGCCGGCGGTCGGGACGCCGGGTCCGAGGACCGGGCCTTGAGGCCGATCTTGACCAACCGGTGGTCCTGGTTCCACGGCGAGTCGGCGACCTCAACCTTCGCCGAGAGGGCCTCCGTCCCGGCGGGGATCGGATGCTCGTAGGCGAAGTGGTTGAGCAACTCGTCGAAACGCACCGAGTCCGGGTCCGGCAGATGTCCGGCCTCGAGGGCCCTTCGGACGTCCGGATAGCTGGCATCCCCCGGCTTCAAGGGAAAGGTCGAGCGCGGTTGGACGGCCGCCGACTGGAACGGCAGCTCCCGGGTCGTCCGGGCCGCACGCCGGGGCACGGGATCGGCCGATCCCGGGGGGCGACCCGGCGTGACCTCCTTGGCGGCCACGGACGGAGCCTCGGTCATCGGGTCGGACCGGCCGGAGGCACCCGGCCGGGGTGCGGATCCCGGAGATCCGGGAACTGGTCGGGAAGCCGCCTCCGCCCCGGATGGCGCCCGCTCCTCCCCGGAGGACGACGACGCCAACCGGCCTTCGGCCCTCGCGACGGGAGCGGCCCGGGAGGCAGAGGGCGGCGCCGGGGTTTTTGCCGTCGCCGAGCCCATCCCGGACGACGGAACGGGCCCTTGGCGCTGCCATCGGAGTTGGGACTCGCCCCGGACGAGGTCCCCGCGGGGGGAATCCTCCGCGGAACCCGATGCCAGGCCGGTCGCCGGGACCGGGACGTCCGCCGCGGCATCGGGCCGATCGCTGACGGGATCTGTCGACCCGACCCGCGCGGTGTCGCCACCCTGGTCGAACACACCTGCACCGTCCGGCGGCGCGGAAGCCGCCACCGCCTCGGCGGTCCCGGACATCGGGCCCGGTTCGACCCGGGTCGAGGCATCGGATGCCAGGGCGTTCCGGGTGTTCTTGGCGGCCTTGGCGACCTTGGGGCGTCGGTCGGCGACGGCCTCGCCGGCCGCCTCGGGGGACGGCCGTGACCAAGGGCTCCAGAGGGCCAGGGCGATGCTCAATGCGGTGGCCGCCGCAAGGCTGAAGCCCATGGCTGGCCGCGTCACGGCCGACCAGATCCGATGCCAGCCACCCCCCCCGACAGACGGGGAGTCGTCGGTGGACCGACGGGGAAGTCCGCGCCCCGGATTGCGGGCATAGGCGAGGACCGATTCCCGCCGGTCGGTGCTCAGGCGATGGATCGGTTCGCGGGCGAGATCGGTCTCGACGTCGTCGGCCACGCGGCGGATCTCGCCGATCTCGGAACGCAAGGCCGCAGACCTCGCGACCACCTGCTCGGCCTCGGCCCGACGCTCGGCCCATCCGGGGACCGAGGGATCGAAGGGGCCATCCTTCAGGGCGAAGGCCGTGAACTCGGGCGAGTCGGTGGTCCAGTCCGACGGGGAGGATTCGGGGGGCGTCTTCATGGGCGTGGGGTCGACGGATCCGTCGGGGATCCCGGCCGGGCGTCGAGTCGATCGAAGCGGCGGCGCAGGGTCTTGATGGCGGTATGGAGGAGGAAGCCCACGTTGGTCTCGGTCAGGCGGGTCAACTGCGAGATCTCGCGGTAGCTCATCTGGTTCTGGAACTTGAGCCGCACCACCTCGCGCTGGTTCGGGGGCAGCGTGGCCAGCATCGTCCGCAGATGGCTCGCATCATCCCGGGCCTCGACCGACTCGGAGGGCGATGGGGAATCCCCCGGCATCCCGGCCGCCTCGGCCTCGGATGCCCGGGACCAGCGACTCTCGCGGCGATGTCGGTCGAGCGCCTGGTTGCGCACCACGGTGAAGAGCCAGGGCACGAGATGGCCCCGGAGAGAGGCGGGCTCCTGCTTGCAGAGCTTGAAGAAGGCGTCCTGCACCACGTCCTCGGCACTCGGCAGGTCGCCGACCAGAGACAGGGCATACCGCAACAGCTCCGCCTCGTGGCGTTCCATCGTCGCGCGGACCCACTCCACCCGCTCATCGGCTTGGCTGGAACTGCTCGGCGGATTCATGACGGTGTTCCCGCATTCCATCCTGACAACGCGCCGGCGTGAAGCTCCTTAGGAACGATTTCGGCGGCCCGGATCGGCGGCCCGGCCACCCCGCCCCGGCTGCTCAGATCTCCCGCCACCGCTGGGCCACGGGCTGGCGTCGGCCGACCCCGAAGGCGCGGGAGGTGACCTTGAGCCCCGGGGCGGCCTGCCGGCGCTTGTACTCGGAGAGGTCGATCAGCCGGACCACCCGGCGCACGTCCGCCTCGGCGAAGCCGGCGGCGATGATCGAGGCGGGAGACCGATCCTCCACCACGTAGGCCTCGAGGATGGCGTCGAGGACCTCGTAGGGCGGCAGGCTGTCCTGGTCGGTCTGGTTGGGCCGGAGTTCCGCGCTGGGCGCCTTGGTGATCGAGGAGACGGGGATGATCTCGCGATGCCGGTTGACCCAGCGGGCCACGCGGTACACCCAGGTCTTGGGCAGGTCGCTGATGACGGCCAGGCCGCCGCACATGTCGCCGTAGAGGGTGCAGTAGCCGACGGCCAGCTCGCTCTTGTTGCCCGTGGTCAACAGGAGCGACCCGAACTTGTTCGACATCGCCATCAGCGTCACGCCCCGGAGTCGCGCCTGGAGGTTCTCCTCGGTGGTGTCCTCGGCCCGCCCCTCGAAGAGCGGCCCCATCTGGCGCTTGAGCGCCTCGAAGGCCCCCTGGATGGGCACCACGTCGAAGCGGATCCCGAGGTTGGCCGCCAGCGCGCGGGCGTCGTCGACGCTGCCCCGGCTGGAAAACTCGGTCGGCAGGGCCAGCCCCCGGACATTCCCGGGGCCCAGGGCCTCCACGGCGATCGCGGCGACGAGGGCCGAGTCGATGCCGCCCGACAGCCCGAGGACCACCGACGAGAACCCGCACTTGCGCACGTAGTCGCGGGTGCCCAGCACCAGCGCGTCGTGGAGCAGGGCCTCGTCGGCCATCCCGGCCGGTGGGCGGGCGGCCGAGGCGCCCACATCGACCACCAGGAGATCCGGGGCGAAGCGGGTGGCCTCGGCCAGGCAGCCCCCGGAGGCGTCGATGGCGAGGCTGCCCCCGTCGAAGACCAGCTCGTCGTTGCCGCCGACCAGGTTGCAATAGACCACCGGCACGCGGTGGCGGCGGGCCACGTTGGTCAGCAGCCCGCGCCGACGCTGCTCCTTGCCCAGGTGCCAGGGCGAGGCGCTCAGGTTGACCAGCAGATCGGCCCCGCCGGCGACCAGCGCGGCGGCCGGATCCGGCCGGTAGCGTCCCGGAACCCCGTGCTCGGCCTCGTTCCAGAGGTCCTCGCAGATGGTCAACCCGAGGCGACGCCCCTGCCAGGGGATCACCGTGTTGTCGGAGGCCGGCTCGAAGTACCGGTCCTCGTCGAAGACATCATAGGTGGGCAACAGGGTCTTGGACCGGACCGCCACCACCCGGCCGCGGTGCAGGAGCGCGGCGGCGTTGGTGATCGGGCGGCCAGGGCGGCCGGGGTTCTCGCCGACGAACCCGACGACCAGGCCGGCCTCGCCGGCCACCGACGAGGCCAGTCGCGCGAGGGCCTCGCGATTGGCCCTCAGGAAGGATTCCCTCAGGAGCAGGTCACGGGGCGGGTAGCCCGTGAGGGACAGCTCCGGGGTGACGACCAGGTCCGCACCGGCCTCGACGGCGCGGGCGTAGGCCTCGCGCACGAGGCGTTCGTTGCCGTCGATGTCACCGACGGTCGTGTTCAATTGGGCCAGGGCGATCCTCATGGACGACAGGATGGAACGGGAAGGTGGACGATCAGGGGCGGAGGCTCGGCGGACGGCGAGGGGCGACCCGGACCCGGACCCGGACCCGGGCCCCGGAGGCGATCACTGGAGCTGGGCCAGCGGAGCCAGCGTCTGGACCAGGCCCCCGCGGTCGGTGGCGATGAGCGTGCCGGGGCCGAAGCCGTTGCGGGTGAAGTAGTCTGGGGCGGCCTCCAGGACGAACTGGATGCGGGACGACCTGGACGGCACCCCCTTGGCGTCGTTGGCCTTGAGGCGGACGACCTCCTGGATGACCCCTTCGGGGTCGATGTAGGCCACGTCGATGTCGAAGGGCACGTTCTTCATGTAGAAGGACCGCTCGCGGGCCGAGCCGAACACGAAGAGCATGGTCTCCTCCGGACCGATCGACGGGCGGTGCATGAGCCCCGTGGCGATCTGAGGCACGGTGACGCAGACCTCGGAGACGATCTCGCGGGCTCCGATCCACAACCGCACCCGGGGCAGGTTCACCTGGGCGGTGGCCAGGTGGAACACCGGCTCGGAGTCCGACGATGACGAGGCGGACGGGGCGTTGGACGCCACCGCGGCCGCCGGGGACGCGGGGTTCGGGGGTGGCGGTGGCGTGGGTCCGCCGCAACCCAACCACCCGACGCACCAGAGCAGGACGAGCCAATGCTTCACGGCGGCCACCCTGACGTCCGGCGGGCCCGACGGCAATCGGCAGAATGGACCGGACGGCGGGAGGGATCACCCGGGGGCCTCAGGCCCGCGGCGGCCGGAGGGCCGAGGCCGGAGCAGTCTCGAGGTGGGCGGCGAAGTCGGCCGGGAAAGGCCTCGACCTCAGGGCCCCGCCGGGCTCGCGCCCCACGCACACCACGGTCACATGCCCGACGGCGACCTCCTCCGGTGGACCCGGCTCGATGCGCCAGAACCGGATCTGGTAGGTCACGGTCTTCTCGCGCTTCTCCTTCACCAGCAGGTGCATCTCCACGAGGTCCTCGAAGCGCAGCGGCCTGAGGTAGTCGCAGTCGGCATGGACCCGGGGCAGACCCAGCGGCTCTTCGGCCCCGCGCAGCAGCACCGACTGGCCGAAGGACCGGTAGAAGGCCCCCTCGACCGTCTCCATGTAGCGGAAGAAATTGGAGAAGTGGACGATGCCGGCGAGGTCGGTCTCGTTGAACTCGACCCGTCGGGTCGCTCGGAATTCGAAGGCGGGCATCGGTGGTCGTGGATTGGTTCAGGGTTCAGGAACCGGTCGGGCCCGGTACCGGCCCGGGGGCCAGCAGGGACCGGGTGGCATCGAGGACCTCCCGCGCCATGGCGACGTCGCTGAAGCGCCCGGACACCGCCCGGCGGCCGTCGATGGCCATGCGCCGCAGCGCGTCGGGGTCGGACAGCACCTCGGCGAGGGTGGTCGCCAGCGAGGTCGGCGTGTTCTCCGGGCACAGGCGACCGCCGCCCGTCGCCTCGACGACCTCGCGGAAGCCGCACACGTCGGGCTGGACCACCGGCGTGCCGGCGGCCAGGGCCTCCACCACGAAGAGCCCGAAGGCCTCACTGAAGCGCGAGGGCACCGACAGCACGTCGACGGAGGCGAGGAAGGCCACCTTGTCCGCGCGCGTGAGGTTGGGGTGGAAGGAGACGCTGTCGGCCAGGCCCGCCTCGGCCAGCCGGCGGCGCTGGGCCTCGACGAACGGAAGGTCACCGGGGCCGCAGCCGCCGCCGACCTTGAGACGCAGGCGCGGGAAGCGCCCCTGCCGGCGCAGGAGGAGGAAGGCGTCGACCACCGTGTCGAGCCCCTTGTCCGGGCACATCCGGGCGAAGAACCCCAGCACGGGATCGGCCCCGCGGAACCCGCCGGCGGGCCGCCCCGGCAGGTCGCGGTAGCCGTCCAGCGAGATGCCGCTGCAGGCCACCCGCACCCGGTCGGGCGGCAGGCCCAGGCGGCGGGTCATGCGGTCGGCGAAGTACCGGGTCGGGGCGATCCACCCGTCGAGTTCCCGGCCGCGCTCGGCCAGGAGCCTCCACGATTCGGCGCGGAAGGGCTCCGGCAGCGAGTCGAGGAAGGACTCCTCGCTCTGGAGGAAGCTGATCACCCGGGTGCCCAGGCCCGAGCGCAGCCGACGGGCGAACCCGAGCAGGAGGGCGTTCGAGAGGTACACGGCGTCGGGCCGCGGCAGCCGGGCCATCCACGTCACCAGGTCGTCCAGCTCGCGCGTCTGGCAACCCTCCTCGCCACGCAGCATCGACACGGTGAGTTCGCCGACATCCTCGGGCCGGGTCTTGGCGGTCTTGCCGGCGGCCCACCGCAGGAGCCAGGGCGCATCGACCGCGCGCCGCAACCAGGCCGGTGCGCGCCGGTACCAGGCCATCTTCTGGGACAGGAAGACGTTGATCCCGCCGAAGAAGGTCGGGGTGGCGCCCGCCGTCGGCGCCTCGTCGAGGGTCATCGGCAGGTAGAGCGGCACCATCACCGTGTCGTGGCCCTGCCGGCGCAGCTCCGCGACGAGGGCGTTGTCGCGGAAGCAGTTCCCGCAGTACATGCCCCCGGCTCCCGGGGTGATCTGGATCAGGTTCACGGTGGCTCTCGGGAGGGACTCCTACCCCCGGGCCGGCCATCTGTCGAGACGGGCGACGCCGGTGCCGTCGCGGACCGTCGCCAACGGGATCGGGCCACGCCGGAGTCCCGGGCACGCCGCGCCTGCTGACAATCGCCCCCCGATCTGCCAGGGTGCGCGGCCGGATGAAGATCAAGAAAGCCCTCATCACCGCCGCCGGGCGGAACCAGCGGACCCTGCCGCTGCAGACCCTCGTCGGGCAGGACGGCGAGTCGCGCAGCGCGCTGGGGGTGGTGATCGAGGAGGCCCTCTCGGCCGGGATCGAGGAGATCGCCGTCGTCGTCCATCCGGGCGACCAGGCCGCCTATGCCGGGGCCGCGGGCGTCCACGGCCGTCGGCTGCGGTTCATCGAGCAGGCCGAACCGCGCGGCTACGGGCACGCCGTGGCCTGCGGCCGGGCCTTCACCGGCGACGAGCCGTTCCTGCTGCTGGTCGGCGACCACGTCTACGTGAGCGCCACGACGGTGAGCTGTGCCCGGCAACTCGTGGAAGTCGCCGTGGCGGAGCGCTCGGCCGTCTCGGCCGTGCAGGCCACCCACG
>Ga0315902_10003620_pt1 | contig 22932 bp, 21 predicted proteins | sample LakEriMetagenome_9_FD_203523 | JGI IMG/M metagenome (GOLD analysis project Ga0315902, IMG submission 203523) | Freshwater fungal communities from buoy surface, Lake Erie, Ohio, United States - Buoy 12 MA117 | ecosystem: Environmental > Aquatic > Freshwater > Lake > Lake biofilm | place: USA... | reverse complement strand
GCTTGATACCAATGCAAACACAGTATTTGCAAAAGATAATTCAAATGTTTATGTAGGTGGGTATTTCACAAGTGCAAGCGGCGTCGGTGCAAGTTATATAGCGAAATGGGATGGTGTCACTTGGCAAAAGTTTGGCGGTGGAGCTGGTTTTGGTGTAGAAACGATATATGCAGTAGACAATTCAAATGTATATGTCGGGGGGTCATTCACAAATATAGGTGGCGACACTTTTAAATCTCGCATCGCAAAATGGTCAAATTAATAATCGCAACGCATTAATTGCATATAGCTAATGCATTCAACCTCAAATATAAGTAACGACAATTTTAAAACCCGTATCGCAAAATGGACGAATAACTACTAACAACTCATAACACATAATAATTTATAAATTTTTAAAAATATTTTATAAATAAAATTAAATAATATAATCTAACTCTTTACACCCGTGTAAAATGATTATAATCCGACGAATTATTCCCACCGTTTATGCTGACATATCCATTCGCAAGCGCGCTCTCATTCGCCGCCAATGGCACTCCACCTACAGAATACGACACGGTGCTTCCGCCTTTCATGTGTTTATATCTGCGGCTAACGCTAATACGACGACTACGACGACTACGTCTTTTGCTTCCATTCAGTTTGCGTTTAAGCGATTTCTTATAATGTCTTAGTTTACGCGCGGGCATCTTATACATATTTGATATATTTTTAATTTTTCGTTTATCTACTTTTTTGGATTGACCGCCTCTTTGCGGAAAACGCAGTGTATGCGTTCCATGCGGAACAACTGTATTGCTAAAGGGTGCGGAATAATTTTGCCCAGTGCTATTTATATACGAATAACCATTATTGCCTGCAAACATATATATATCTAGATATTAAAACGGCGATTAAACGACTTTTTGCGGCACCCATTTTTTGAATTTGTAATTATAAACGCACTCCATCTTGTACGTCCGGTCTAAAAACACGAATTTGTCCAGTTGATTGTTCTCAAACTCCTCTTCGTCGTCGCTTTCTTCCAATGCGTCCAAATTCGCGTTCTCTTTAATGTTTCTAAAGAGTTTGTTCATCATTGTGCTCGTATCGTAGTTGGGGATATATGCGACGACTTTCCCTTGTTGTGTCGGCGTTGTTGGATGCAAGTAGTAAATATCTGGCTGTAAGTCCGCGGTTACATTGAATATTTTGATTTGATTATGCGCAGGTCTTTGTATTAAAGGCTTTTGTTCAGGCTTTGCCTGAGGCGTTTGCACAGGCGCTAAAGCAGGTGTTATTAAAGGCCCGCTTTCGCAAAAGGTGGTATATTTGATGGACGACACGTCGCGCTTACTAAAATAATAAAATTGCACAGAATACATCCTGTAGGGCAAAGTTGCCACGAGTTTCGCTAAATCTTCATGGCTCGTATGGACCGCAGGCAGTCCAAAGACGATGCACTTATTATTGAACGCATATCTGCCCAGCTCTCTATCTAGCATGTGCTTAAAGATGCCGAGCTTCTCTATATGGAAGTCTTTGCTCACATTTCTTCCTTTATAAAAAAACATATCCTCCAAGTTAAAGAATTTGGATTGATTATAGTTGACGATTGTGCCGTAGACCAGCGTGCCATAATCGCCAAAACATAACGAGGTGTCAAACTGAGTGAGACCGAACGTGCCCTCTCTCCTTAATGACAATGGGTCCACCAGGAGGCACACATTTTGTTCATTGTGCACGGTGAACCAGGCGAACATTTTTTTCCCCATTGGAACCGCGACAGCATAATCAGATTGAACTTTATTATGTACGTGCGTTTCATAAGAAAGTTCTACTTTGGGGAAACCCTCAATGGCAATTAGGTCATCTTTAGCTAAAGTGGGTTTGCGATTATTGTGATGGTTGTTGCAATTATTATTGTTACGATTATGATAAGGTTTGTTTGTTCTAAATGGTTGCGACATAATGTATTCTGTAATGTATTATAATATAATATTCTAATTAATCTTTATATTATTTTGAATAATGTTATTTGCAAAATAAAATTGAATAATTATTATCTGCATAATGTGCGTTAAACTACTTTAATCTCAATGAAATCACGTTCTCAATCTGCGGAATTAGCAAAACAAACAAAGGACACCTTTACTGCCGCGTTCTTTGATGAAAGCAGCAAATGCTGGATGGAGAATAAAAAAAGGAAGAAAAATGGTGAATATGTGTATAAGCCAGATAAAATAAATGCGACCCGACCTGCGTTAATCGGTCGACGCAAAAAAAATAATTCTAATAAATAATAATATTATATAATATATATAATATAATGAATACAAAAAACTGGATATTGATTGTGTCAGTGTTTCTCGTGATTATGATAATAACGAACCTTTTTTATGGAAATGTTATAGAAGCGAATGGAAGGCGAAGAGGATGTGGCAAAAAATATAGACGTGCTCAGGGTGGTTGCGGTTGTGTAAGACAAGTCAACCCGTTATATATGCGTCAAGGTTATCATCACTGCAATTGCCCATTTTGGCGAAGAGTTTAGGCCCTTTATATACGATTGACTTTACAAACTGTTTACTAGTTGCACAAATATTTGACCTATCATAATTTAGAAAAAGGAAGAAAACATGAAACATAGAAAAAGGTTAGAAGCTATTTAGGTCAATCGGGGTGCTGCCGATAGAGGATGAACCGGTGCCTGAAAATGTAAAGCTCTCTGAATTAACAGAAATATCTTGCGCTCCACTCGGCTGAAGCTGTTTTTTAAGAAAGTTTTTTAATTCATTTTTCATAGAAGAAGAATTAGAAGACGCGAATGCATTCGCATTAGTGTCAGTTTGCACATATGGGTTATCATTGGACAGCGAGACAGAGGGTAAAATGTTGTCTGCGGGTAAAAAGGAAGAGCGACCCGAATTTAAAATAGAGAACATATCTTCGTATTTTTGTGTGGGCGAATTTACTAAATCTTTTATTTTTGGAACTGTCAGGGTGCTTTTAAGGAAGCCAAACAGATGATGTATTAGGAAGATGAATGTAATGGAAATGACCGCGGCTTGTATTGTCCAAATTAACATATAGTATAATTATATTACTTTAGTAGCGATAACAACCCACTAAATTCTTGCTGAAATTGCGCGTTATTAATTCCTTCGCAGACCCCGTTCGTTTCAAAATAAAAGTTGGTCAATTGAGATTGCGATGACCCTGTAATCACGCCTTCCACCATTAAGAACACCAATGGGTCAACCGGATTGAGCGCGTATTTTACAATGGTCTCTTGAACATACAAGCATTGGACAGGTAATTGCGATGTCACTTCTTCCTTAATGCATTCCTCCCGTGGAATAATAATGGAGAACCCGTTATATGAATGCGTGATGGAGGGGGTAACAATGTGGGGTGGATGTAGTTTGTATGCGCGAGTTTTCTCAATTTGGTATACGCCAGAAGTGGGGGAGTATAGTTTGACAACAGTGTTAGAGCCGGCCTTGTATTTATCTAAATGTGGCATTAATCCGGTGAGTTTTTGCAAAGGGTAGTGGTCCACATACATTTTCATTTAATGGCGGTTGTCGGAGTTTTAGGAGTTGCGTATATTATAATAGCGTGAATTGTCTTTAAGTTAGTATCAAATATGAATGTGAATGTGAGTATACATTTATATGCGCGTTTTTTTTGCTAAATATAGCATATAATGAATTGTATTTTTGTATGCATATTTAATCACCAAAAATATGTGGAGATGTTTTATTTACTTTTAGAAAGTATACTTATTTATGGGAAATTGGGCCATAATACAAAAATTTTAATATACACCTCTACACCATTTATGAATTTAATAAAAACACACAATTTCTATAACGACAAAATCATCTTTGAAATTAATGATGGGTATGATACAATTGATGCCGCGTGTAAATCCCGGTTAGATTTGTTTAGTTTGCAATCTATTCATGCATTTGACAAAATACTTTATTTAGACATAGATATTTTAATTAAAGACGACATAAATAAAGTGTTTAATATTTGTAAAGATGACATTTTATATGCATTAGAAGAAGGTGAAATTAATAATAATGCAGACTATTGGGGGAAAATTTTATTTGGGAATGAAATAATTAAATATAAAGACAAAACTGCATTTACTAGTGGCATATTATTATTTAATAATTGCGACAAAATAAAAGAGTTGTTTAATAAAATTAAGAAAGACATTATTAATAGACCATACAATTTTAGTTGTTATGACCAACCTTATATAGTTTATAATGCATTCAAATATAATTTGTATAATAATAAATTATTAAAAACCGTCGCGGTAAATAACGATTATAATATCAATAGTGATAAAGTCATTCATCATTTTCCGGGAGGGCCTGGCGTTTATAAACATAAAATCGTGTATATGACGATTTTTTTACATCGCATGAATAAATCAAAATTTATAAGCGGAATGAAACTGTATAATGTAGTTAGTCCACCTACAAAAAATAATTGTTTTTCATTAGTTGGAATATGCGTATCTTATAATTATTTTGATACACTTCAATTTATGCTACCTGTAAATTGTGCGCATTTTGAAAAAATGTATTTAATCACGCAACCGAATGATTTAGAAACGATTGAGTTTTGCAAAAAATTTGAGAATGTGAAAGTATTATTTTATAATTTTAAAAATAATAATAAAACATTTGATAAATTTGGAGCAATCAATTATGCGCAACAAATAATGTATAATGAATATCCAGATAGTTGGTATATGATAATTGACAGCGACATTATTTTACCAAACAATTTCATTGATATATTGAGTAAAGAAACCCTAAATGATAAATGCATATATGGAGCAATTAGAAATAATGTTTTTAAATCGTCAGAATTGTTAAATAAAAAACAAATTGTGAATGCAAAAGATAATGTAACATGGGTTTATAATAACATTTTGCATTGGAAAATAAAACCGCCATCAATATTAGGATGTTTTCAATTATATAAAAAAAAATGTTTTCATTTAAATTCAGATAAATTTGCTAATGCTGGGTTTGGTGACTATGCATTTGGGCATGATAATTTTAATTTATTTTGCAATTTAGAAAATGTACTTTATTTTCATTTAGGTGAAAGCGGAAAAAATTGGAACGGTAAGGTCGTATCTTTTATTGATGATTGCAATATATCGTTGACTGATATCTATTATAATTGTGATAAAAAATGCAATAATACTTACTATAATAAACAGTGTGCGGTTGTTCAGTATGGCAATAGCAAAAATGTATACCACGACATTTGGACGTGTTCCGACAAAATGCGCAAAGACATCGCGGACTTTTTTAAAGACAGCCCCCATTTTAAAATCGCGGAAATTGGCGCGCATAAAGGTTACACTACTAAAATAATATCAAAAATATTTTCAAAAGTGTATGCAGTTGATAACAGCGTTGAATGGACAAATTTTAACAAGAACTTTAATAAAGATGAAACCAATATTGAATATGTAATGTTAGATATTTACAAAGATAGTTGGGATATATTGCCAGATGATATAGAGGTATCATTTATAGATGCGGTTCATAGTTATGAGGGTTGCAAGAGCGACATTGTGAACTCAATTAAACGTTTTACAAATTTACAATATATAATTTTTGACGATTATGGTGTGTGGAATGGTGTTAAACAAATTGTTGACGAATTAATAAAAAATAAAGTTTTAGTATTTGAAAGATTTATTGGAATAACCAATGTTCCTGGACCAAATGGGCTCGTTAAAAATGTGCACGAAGGCATTATTTGCCGCGTAAATCATACATCTATTGCTCCTAGACAACATCACATTGCGCGCATGCCTAAAGACATTATTTTTCAGACAACACGCACACCTCATTCAAACGCAGTTAATCATGTGAATACACATTTTACACTTTCGCACATTTTAAGTTATTCAAAAATAAATAGACGCACAACTAATATTAAACATAATAAATGATTTAAACCTAATCTGTTTCTTACATTAATATTAACCACCCAACACAAATGTCCATGTTTACCAACACCCCGCTAAAACTTGTCATCCCTACGCAGACGCAGACGCAAGCAACCCAACCAAAAAAAGCGTCAAAAGCCTCTAAAAAAGCCGCGCCCATTGTCAAGACCGCGCACACTGAAATCATTCTGGTTGAAAAGACCGGCGTGCTAAAAAGCCTTCAAGTCAAAGATTTCAAAGAAGAAGACCTCTTCAAAAAATGCGGCTACAAAAAGGCGGACGGCTTTGAAAAGCGAACTGAATGGGACCTCAAATTAGAAGGCCACAAATACATTGTCGCCGTCTATGCGAAAACCGACGGCAAAGCCAACTGCGAAAATAAATATGACTTCCCTCCCCCCATTGACACGACACTATTTTTCAGCACTTGCGCGATTGTGTGCAAAGTGAAGTGTGACAATGCCTACGATTATACCAGCTTGTCGCTTAACATGTGGGAAAAAATGTATGAGAAGCTCTTTGGCGGGTTTGAAGACCTTGCCGCCACTTGCCTGGAAGATGAGAACGAAATCGATGAGCTGGACGCCATTCCGGCAGAAAAAAAGACCAAACACGGGTATTTAAAAGACGGGTTTGTGGTCGACAGTGAAGATACAGAAGATGATAACTATATAAGCAGCGATGAAGATGAGGATGACGACGATGAAGATAGCGGCAGCACCAATTCTAGAGACGAGGAGAGCGGCCTAGACATGGAAGATATCGGGTCCGAGTTGAGCGAAGACGGGTACGAATATAGCGATGACGAGGAGGTGTCGCCTTCCAAGTAAAACGACCGAAAAGTAAATAATCAAAACAAGTAGAACGACCAAAAGTAACAAAACAAGTAATAACCAAATAGAACAAATAACCAAAAAATTGATTTAAATATAGGCGTTATATTTATATCAATTCACTAAACACCCGCACTCAAAATGCAAACCATTAAAGTATCTAACCCCGACAAGTTTAGAGCCAATATTGCGGATAAATTTTGCGCATACCTACCTAAAGAAAAGGACGCCACCAATCTGGAAAAAGGCATATATAATTGGGCGATTAAAGAAGCGACCAATCATAAAATCGTGAAAAAATGGGACAACCCATTCTTCGTTCAAATCTACGCAGACAAATTTCGCAGCGTTTATTTAAACCTAGATACCCCTGAAATCATGGAACAAGTGAAAAATAAAACGCTCAAACCTCACTGCATCGCGTTTATGACGCATCAAGAGCTAAATCATAAAAAATGGGACGGCCTCATTCAAGCCAAAAGCGCGCGCGATAAAAACAAATACGAAACCACCGCTGAAGCAGCAACAGATACGTTCACCTGTCGCAAATGCCACTCCAAAAAATGCACTTACTATCAGATGCAAACGCGGTCGGCGGATGAGCCCATGACAACATTTGTCACATGCATTGATTGCGGAAAACGATGGAAATGCTAATAACTTAATGCCTTAATAACTTAAAAAAACCCCTTCCATAATTTATACTTTTGCGCAGGGTCTATCGGGCCCGTTTTAACCACATGTTCATACTCTTCAGTGTTCGCCCTATTTTTTTCTTCGATGTAATCTGGATTAATAGTTTCTTCCTTTATTGAGGTCAATATTCTATCAAGTTCAACCTCATTATTTTCCATTCCATTTGACACTTCTAATCCACTTACATCATCTAATTCACTTTCAACTGGTTCATTTGTTATCGCTCCGCTTATTACAGCGTCGTCTTCTTGAGGCACAAGATGATATCCATGTTCTAGCAGCTCTTTTTGCGCGGCCAGTTTATCTTGTAAGAGCACGCATGTTTCTTTCATATGGGTCACATCATGTTGCAGCGCTTCAATGTAATTCTCTAACTCGCTAATCTTGTAGTATGTGACATAATATTTTTGATTTTTGTCTTCCTCTATGCATGACACAATTTTATAAAGCTTGCTTAAAAAAACCATACTCACTGCGGCGGTCACTTTCATAAAAAAACTAACTATAGAAGTTGTTGTAGATTGGTCAAGGTCCATCTTAATATATTTATATATGCAACGCGTATTTATATCATTATTTGGATTATTGTTATTGTCATTATTTTGCTTAATCGCATTATGATTAAAACCCAATATTTTCTAAATCATTCACGCGCCAGTATTCGCTGCCTCCGTTCGGCAGTGGTCTGCGAATAATAAATGGAATGGTCTTGTTCGCCAGCTCCATCTCGGCAATCAAATACCCGTCAATCACCTTTTCCGGCACTTTCACGAACGCCGGCGCTCCCGCATTGATTTGCTTCGCTCGCTGACCTAAAATACGTGCTCGCTCATATTTAGTTAAATAAGGTAACGTCCGGTGCAAGTCGTCCACTATCATGCCGGTCGCATCTCTCACGACTACCGCGAGCGTAGCCACCTCATCGTAGTTGCTAATGATGCACTCGGGGTGAAAATCGGTAATGTAATTTTTATTAATCTCTGCATTAAACTTTTGCAAATAATTTTCATCCGGGTCTTCATCGTCCTCTTCGTCATCTCCGGCGCCCTCGCTGTCGTCTTCGTTTGAATACACATTGACCGCTTTCACCTTTTTACCCTGCAATTTAGATGGTTTAACGCCTTGGTCTTCATCCTCTTCATCACTCTCTACATACTGGTCCTCATCCTCGTCGTCTTCCTCTAAGTCCTCATCTTCATCTTCTAAGTCCTCCTCTAAATCCCCTACATCAACTGCGTCTTCTCCTAAATCTTCGTCCAACGCGACAGCAACACCTGCTTTTTTATTTTTTTTCGCAGCTTCTTCCTCTTCTACATTCATAAAGTCCACCTCCTCATCGTCGTTCTCGTTCTCATCATAGTCAGAACCGGCGTCAGAACCAGCGCCTCCTGAGGTATTCTCACCATCTGAGTTATCGCTATTACTATCACTATCCCCTCCTCCAAAATAGCTTTTAGATTTAGGTTTGGGTTTTGCGTTATGTTTGAGCGGCATATTATTAATATATACAAAGATATACTTTAAATTATTTTAGTTCAATTTTATTGTTTGTAATAAATGCAATCATGGTTTATTGGGTTTATTGGGTTTATTGGATTGTTAGTTGCATGCAACCGTAATGCAGTTGAATGTAATATGCATTACAAATATGCATATTTTGAAATTCCCCTTGTAATATTGCCCGAAGCAGTAAATTCGCCACCAACAAATATAGTTATATTATTAACCTTATAATATGCCCACACACTATTATTTGGTCTCTCAGATAACGCTTGCCATGTGGATGTATTATTATTCCACATTGCCATATATGAAGTGTTTGCAATATTATTCACATTAGGAAAACTTCCACCAACAAATATTGTAGATGCATCTACTACACATATATTATATACACTATATGCTGTGTCTGTTGCAGCACTTCGCATTCCAGAACCTACCGCGGACCAAACCTGTGTATTATTATTCCATCTAGCAATATTTGTAGTGTTTGGTACGTTTGTAGCGTCCGCACGTCTTGCATAAGAGAATACGCCACCAACAAATATATTAGAACTGTCTAAAATACTAATGCAATAAACTGGTCGCGGGAATGCGGTATCCGCGTTACCAACTCCATACCCAAGTGCGGAAACCGTTTTAGTTAAATTATTAAATTTAAAAATTCCAACGCATCCTCCTAAATTCGACATGTTATAAAACGTCCCCGACATAAATATATTTTCCGCATTTAGTATTGCAATGCATAATATTCCCCCAACAACGTAAGAATTTACAACGAAACTCCATGAAGAAGTATTATTATTCCATCTCATTACACCCCATGTATTAATCGTGACCGTTCCATCATTGCAAGTGTCAAACGCCCCGCCAATAAATACATTAGACGGGTCTAAGCAAGCAATTGTGTATACGCCTGACGAAAAAGAAAGGTCAGCCGTTTTAGTTTTACTTAAGCCAGATGTTAATGTAGACCAGGCGTTAGTATTGTTGTTCCATTTTGCAACGAACTTTGCATTTGTAAGTCCGCCAGCTGAACTAAAAGACCCACCAACAAAAATATTTGATGAGTTTAAAATTGTAATTGCACTTACTGTGCTATTTGTTCCCGACCCTAATGCAGACCAAGTGTTAGTATTACTATTCCATCTAGCAATGTTTGATACACTTGTCACGCCTGCCATACTAAAACTACCGCCAACAAATATGTTGGATGTGTCCAACACTGCGATTGCATTCACTGTGCCATTAACGCCCGTCCCGACCGCATTCCAAACCCAACCAGGTATTCTAAAAACCGTGCTCAAATCCGCACCTGACGCAATTTTGTATCCGGTTGCAGCCGCTTGCGTACCGCTTACATATGGCGCAAACCTTGTGTTCAAATCTTCGCCTGTTTCAGTTTGATATCCGGTTGTAGCCGCTTGTGTGCCACTAACATATGGTGAAAATATAGTGCTCAAATCCGCACCTGTGCTAATTCGATATCCGGTTGCCGACATATAATTACTAAATATAAATAATGCAAATAATAATAATAATGCAAAATAATAAAATAATACAACATTCATGGACTGCAACGCAATTAATAATCATTCGTCCACTTGGCGATATTTGCTTTATTGGTGTCTCCATCAATATCGCTGAAATTTCCGCCAACATATATAGTGGAGTTGTCTACTGTTGAAATTGTGTTGACAAACCCTGCAGTATTAATCCCATAACTTATTGCACGCCAAGTTGTGCCATCCCATTTCGCGATGCGTTGTTTATTGGTGTCGCCGCCAATATCGCCAAATACACCACCGACATATACGTTTGTATTATTTACTGCAAATATTGAATACACGTCGGCATTGGTACCAGACCCAAGTTCTTGCCAAGTGGTGCCATTCCATTTTGCAATGTTGGCTTTGTTGGTATCACCATCTATATCGCCAAATGCACCACCAACATATACATTTGAATTGTCTACTGCTGATATCGAGAATACATAACTTCCGCTAATTCCAGAGCCCATTGCTTGCCAAGCGGCGCCATCCCACCTGGCAATAAGTTGTTTATTAATATCGCCATCTATATCGGTAAAATTCCCCCCAACATATATGTTTGAATTATATTTTGATATCCAATAAACTTGATTATTTGGAATTCCAGAACCGAACCCTTGCCAATCGGTTCCATCCCATTTTGCAATACGTTGTTTATTTACATCCCCGTTTATATCGACAAAATCTCCGCCAACATATACATTTGAATTATCTTGCGCGGATATCGCCAATACCTGTGCATTTATACCAGACCCAATAGCTGTCCAAGTGGTTCCATCCCATTTGGCAATATTTTGTGTATTCTCAACGCCGCTAATGCTGGAGAACGAGCCACCAACATATACGTTTGAATTGTCTACTGCTGATATTGCGTATGCAAAACTGCCACTAATTCCAGAGCCCATTGAACGCCAAGTGGACCCATCCCATCTGACAATACATTTTTTATTAGTGTCTCCGCCTATGCTAGGGAAATCTCCGCCGACATATACGTTGGAACTGTCTACTGTATATATTATAAACACATTTGCATCGCTAATTCCAGAACCCATCGCGACCCACGTGTTACCCTTCGGGGCAAAAATCTCGTTCAAATCTTTAAATGACCCATTGGGCATAATTACATTATATCTGGTTTTTATAGCTTTTGCGCCACTGCCACTATACATTTTATATCGTAAACAAAGGTCATTGCCTTGCGGGTAATACAATTTGGTTGGATTTGCGGACGGGTCTGTTTCTGAGCGTAACGCAAACACGTTATCTAAATCAGCTAAACTAGGGAACATTTTAAAATGTGACATTAACGTATAATATATTATTTAATATATTATATATTTCAGGGTTTGAATGCAGTTAATAATCATTCGTCCACATAGCGGCATAAGCTTTGTTGCTGTCACCGCCTATACTTGAGAAACTGCCGCCAATATATACGTTTGTGTTATCTAGTGCTGTTATAAAACGTGTAGTATTATCAGTGCCTGTCCCCATCGCGCGCCAAGTGGCACCATCCCATCTCGCGATAAAACTTGCACCGACCCCGCTTGCACTGGTGAATGCCCCACCGACATATACATTTGAATTATCTACTGCGGATATTCCTAGCATAGTAGTTGTATAATTAATACCAGCTCCCATTCTTTGCCAAGTAGAACCATCCCATCTCACAACACCCTTTTTATTGATGTCTCCGCCGATATCAATAATTGGCCCACATACATATACGTTTGAATTGTCCACTGCAGATATCCCATATACCGCACCATTAACACCAGACCCCATTGCTTGCCAACTGTTTCCAACCCATTTCGCAATGCCATTTGTATTGGCAACAGACACACCTCCTGTGTTAAATGCCCCGGTAAAATTTCCGCCAACATATACGTTTGAATTGTCTCGTCCAAATATCGTGGCTGCAAAAACGTTCGTGCCGGCAAGTCCAGACCCAATCGGTTGCCAAGTGGACCCGTCCCATCTCGCAATGCATTTTTTATTGGTATCCCCGCCGATATTGGCAAAATATCCGCCCACATATACGTTTGAATTATCTACTGCGGTTATAAAACGTGCAGTATTACTAGTGCCTGACCCCATTGCTTGCCAAGTGGCGCCATCCCATTTGACAATATGATTTTTTTGGGGGTCTCCGCCTAGATTATTAAATGTGCCTCCAACATATACATTGGAGTTATCTTGCGCAAATATTGTGTATACGCTTTGATTTACACCAGACCCCATCGCTCGCCAAGTGACACCGTCCCATTTTGCAATCCGGCTTTTATTGGTGTCGCCGCCTATGCTGGTGAAGTCTCCGCCGGCATACACGTTTGAATTGTTGAATGCAGATATTCCCCACACAATTCCATTTGTCCCTGCCCCCATGGTGGTCCAAGTGGACCCTAGCGTGTAATCATTCGTCCACTTGGCTATATAGGCTTTATTCAGGTCGCCACCGATACTAGGAAAATGCCCACCAACAAATACGTTTGAATTGTTGTATGATGATATTGCACGAACTCTACCAGTTGCAATGCCAGTGCCCATTGTGCGCCAATTAGCGCCGTCCCATCTTGCGACATAAGTTGCGCCTACGCCGCTCGCACTAGTGAATTGCCCACTTACATAAACGTTTGAATTGTCTCGTGCGTTTATTGATTCAATTAGTCCATTCGTGCCAGCGCTTAATGCGCGCCAAGTGGCGCCATCCCATCTGACAATATAATTTTTATTAGTGTCGCCACCTAGACTTGCAAAAATACCACCAACATATACGTTTGAATTGTCTACTGCGGATATTGCGTTGACAACTGCATTAATTCCACTGCCAATCGCTTGCCAAGCGCTTCCATTCCATTTGGCGATATAATTTGTATTGGCAACACCGCCTGCGCCTGTGAAACCACCCCCGACATATACGTTTGAAGTGTCTACTGCATATATTGCGCCTACATAACTATCAACCATGCCAGTGCCCATTGGTTGCCAATTTGCACCATCCCATCTCGCAATCCGATTTGCTGAAACCCCGCCTATAGTTGTGAAATCCCCACCAACATATACATTTGAGTTGTCTCGTGCAAATGCTCTATATGCACCACCATTGGCACCGCCCGTGCCCATTGCGACCCAACTTGAACCATTCCATTTCGCAATATTTTGAGTATTGGCAACGCCACTTGCATTAGTAAATACACCACATACATATACGTTTGAACTGTCTACTGCAGATGCCGCATTCCCATATTGCAGAAAACCATTCGCATCATTCAGACCAGACCCCATTCTTTGCCAAGTGGCGCCATCCCATCTTGCGATGCCTTTTTTATTAGTGTCACCACCTATATTGGGGAACCCACCGACGACATATACGTTTGAACTATTTAATGCGAATAGTCCGTATACATTGTTGCTTGTTCCCGTCCCCATCGCTTGCCATGTGGCGCCTACCGGGTCATAATTATTCGTCCACTTGGCGACATAGGCTTTATTCAGGTCGCCATCGATACTAGGAAAATGCCCGCCAACAAATACGTTTGAATTGTTATATGATGATATTATCCGAACTATACCACTAGATATTCCAGTGTTCATTTTTAGCCAAGTGGTGCCATCCCATTTTGCGACATATTTTTTATTGGTATCACCGCCGATATTAGTGAAACGTCCGCCAACATATACGTTTGAATTGTCTTGTGCATTTATTGTATCAACTCTTCCATTCGTGCCACTTCCTAACGACAGCCAAGTAGTGCCATCCCATTTGGCTATATATGCTTTATTGGTGTCGCCACCGATGTCGGAGAATGAACCACCAACATATACATTTGAATTGTCTATCGCATTTATTGTATCAACTCTTCCATTTGTGCCAGAGCCCATTGCGCGCCAAGTAATGCCATCCCATTCTGCAATATTATTTGTATTGGGGACACCACTTGCACTTGTGAAATTCCCGCCGACATACACGTTTGAATTATCTACTGCTGATGTTGTAAACGCAAAACCGCCACTGACACCAGTGCCCATCGCACGCCAAGTGGCACCATCCCATCTCGAAATATAATTTAATGCAACTCCATTTATACTTGTGAATGCCCCACCAACATATACATTTGAGTTGTCTCGTGCAAATGCTGCATATATACCATTATCCGCACCATTCGCATTATTGCCCATTGAGACCCAATTTGCACCATTCCATCTCGCAATATTTTGAGTATTTGCAACAGAAATGCCTCCTACGTTTAATGCATTCGCAAAAAAACCACCAACATATACGTTTGAGCTGTCTACTGCGGATAAAGCATACGCATAATTGCCACCAATATTAAGACCAGCGCCCATCGCGCGCCAAGTGGCGCCATCCCATCTTGCGATGCCTTGTTTATTAGTGTCGCCGCCTACATTGGCAAACCCTCCGGCGACATATACGTTTGAACTATTTATTGCGGATATTCCGTAAACATTGAAGCTTACACCACTCCCCATCGCTTGCCAAGTGAAGTCTGGCACGGATGTGAACAATGTGCTTAAATCTGCGCCTGAAGCATTTTGATATCCAGTTGTATTCGCTTGCACTGTTCCAGTGACATATGGTTTAAATATTGTGCTTAAATCTACACCCGATGCATTTTGGTATCCACTTGTAGTCGCTTGTCTGCCATCAGTATAAGGTTTAAATATAGTGTTCAAATCTGCACCTGAAGCAATTTGATATCCAGTGGTTGACGACATATATTTACTAAAGATAAATAATGCAACACTCTTACTCTTACTCTTACTCTTACTATTTACCATTATATTGCGCATAAAAAATATAATGGTAAATCTATAACTATCTTTCTATCTCTACGTTATGTATCTATACACCTAAACATTTTGGTCATCCATCTTCCACGTATAATTGCACGTGTCGCTTGTGCATAAATATATATATTTCATATTCACGTCGTCGTGTCGAATATAAATAATTTCACGAGGCTCCGGCTCTTCTGCGCGGTTGGTGGGGCAATCCGGGTTGGGGCACATGATGTGGCTAATGCGCGGCAAAGTCGGGTCATATTTGGTGTATTTATTGACAATGTGGTTAAAGTTTTGCTTGCTCTTTTTCACTTGGGTCTTAGAGATGTAGACGTTGGAGCTACCGGTCAGCTCATCCTCGTGACCGCAATTGCGGCAATAATGAATTAGCTTGTTGGGGTTCTCGCTGTCAATGCGAATATAGTACATATTTTGGCATACTGTGCAGAAGTGCATGTTATATTATATAGTTCTTTTAATAATTTTATATTACAATAACTATAATTAATTTAATTCAATTTTATTTTTTTGTTGTTTTATTTAATTTTATAATTATGATTATGTTCTAAATTGAGTTTTTCATAACTTGCGCCTTCAGATATTTCTAATGATAAGAACATAGATGTTAATGCTTCTATTATATGCCCAGGGTCAAAATGATGACCATCATCACAAAAATTTATTTTATTTATGTCGTCTCTAAAATATTGAATTAAAAAAGACATCATTTTTTCAAACATTTTTTTAGAAATTAAAAAGGTATTGCATATAATCATTTTGTTTGAAATAAGTTCTTCGGTTGTATAATTTTTATTAAAAAACTTATTATAACTTTTTAATCCTGATGGAACATTGTAATAATCTTTAATAATAGTTGTTTGTCCACCCAAAAATGCCGATTGAAAAAAATCTAAATAAAATATAATATTGTTATTATTATTTGAATGCAAATTATTTTCAATATTTTTAAAAAAATATTCTGGAAAAATCATATCATATTGACAAAACCCAATATAATCATATTTCTGGTATAAATTATTTGTGTAAACATGATATATGCAACTTCCTTCATTATATTTATTTTGCTGCAATGCTGGATTATAATTTGTTAATTCGCATTCATAAATTACATTGTTAATTGATAAATCTTTATTTTTGACACCATAAAATGTTAAATGTTAAATATTGTTCATTTTCTATTGAAGTTATTTTATAAATTTCATGAAATATTTTGACATGAAAACAAACAAAAAATTGTAAATTCATTATATTTATAGTGACATTCATATCTTTATATCATTTATCCAAGGTATTTGCTACAATCAATCACTTCATTTTCTTCCTCTGCATTCTTTACTCCGTTAACTTCGGTTGTATCTTTTACTTCGTTAACTTCGTTTTCTTTGGATAAAGCAAGACTAGCCCGCTTAGCCATCGCGACCTCCTTGCACGCAATCAGTTTCGGTAGAACCTTGGTATAGTCTACATTGACCCGCATTCCATACATCGCCGTAGTAACAATAAAGGGATACACTCCTCCCTGTTGTATTGACTTGGCGGTGACAAATTCTAAATGCTTGTCGTAATTTTTCAAAAAATGCTCCAACACGTATTCATAAAACATATCAAATTTATCTAAATAGACCCGCGGCAATTTTTGCACAACGCTGCAAACCGCGGTATCTATATTCGCTTGCTCCACGATGGTGTTGTAATTCTTCATGTCGGAATGATGTTTGTGCACCCCCGGCTCGTTTAGCAATGGACTATCAGAGAACAAGGAAGACAAACTGAGTAAGACGGACGTGATGGTTTGACACGACGTCCATTGTTCGCCTTTCCATGTGTTCAATATAGATATGCACACTTTCCCGTTAATATACAGATTAGGATTAAACCGGACGTAACCATTGTTCGTGCAAAACGTGACGACCGGTGGCGCCCACGGGTAATTGTAAGGGAATTTTAATTCAAAAAAGTAGAACCCGCCGAAATATGGAGTGCCTTCTTGTCCAACAATCATCGCGTAGCCCTTGAGCATGTCGGCGTCATCGTGCTGATAGTAAATGCCATGTTCCGTTAAAGGCGACTTGAATATCGTTTTAATGTCGTGAATGATGCGGTAAATTGTGTCTTTGGTTATTACTGCGTTGCTTGCATTGCTTGTGCTACTTGTGTTGTTCATTGCGAATGATATGATATATGCTATTTGTTATATAAACCACTATATTTATACCCTTTTTATTCTAATTATTCTTATTATTCTTGTTTTATTTGACTAGTCAAAGTAATTCAAAACTCATAATATGAACATCGTCATTAGTATAAAGAAAAAAATTGATTTATAATCTTTTTATAAAATGTAATAAAAATAATCTCTACTATTATATTATCAAATATGACCTCTACTCAAAAATCGCGTGTAAATAATAATAAATTTACGGATTTCCTTATAAAGCATAATGCGAAGGATGAATCCAATAAAGGTAACAAAAAAGCAACTCACACGCGAATAGGCGACAAAGCTTTAAACATATTTTCGGGGTCATATGTGATACCTAAAGACGAGCTCGCCGAATTTTATGCAGTTTATTATGAACACGTGTTTGTGCAAAATAAACTAGAATATTTGACTGAGCGGCAAATAGAGGATGGCGGTGAAAACGCCGGCCCCATTCTCATTGACTTTGACTTCCGCTACGAATATGCTGTAGACAGTCGACAGCACGATAAACAGTTCATTATTGATATTTTGAGCTCCCTTTATTTAGAAGAACTTAAGGAAATGTTCAAATTCACAGATGGCGTCACGTTTGACATATTTATTATGGAAAAACCACACGTCAATCGGGTGAAAGAGAAAAACATTACAAAAGACGGTATCCACATGATTATCGGCATTCAAATGGACCACGTATTGCAGCTGATGTTGCGCGATAGAATAGTGAAAAAGTTCCCGGACTACAGCGACTTGCCCTTGACCAATAGTCCCGACCAAGTGTTTGACCTAGGTATTAGCCAGGGGTCTATCGGCTGGCAGCTATATGGCTCACGAAAACCGGACAACGAGGCCTACCAATTAACCGCGTATTTAGTGGCCGCGTTTGATAGCAGCGAGGACGCCTTTCAATTAACAGAAAAAACGGTTTCCTCATTTGACTTGCAGAACAACTTTTGCAAAATATCGGCGCAATATGAAGGCAACCCTAAATTCCCTCTCAATAATGCGATTGTCGCGGAGTATACCGCGAAGTCCAATGCATCCAAACAAAAAAATAAAAAGCAGGCTTCGGCATCGGCATCTGCAAGTGGCAAAACGTCCTATAAATTAGCAGTAGAAGACGCGCCCGACAATGATATGGATAGCATATTATTGGAGGACATTACAGATAGAGAAACGCTGGAACGAGCGATGAACAAAACGATTTCATCGATGCAGCAGTTTCAAACTGCGTGGGCGATATCCGAGATTATAGAGGCGCATGAGTTCGCCCAAGTGCTGCCCAAGAAGTATTACGAACCTGGGTCGCATGTGTTAAACCGTCAAGTTGCGTTTGCACTGAAACATACAAGCGAAAAACTATTCTTGTCGTGGATAATGGTGCGAAGTAAAGCGGAGGATTTTGATTATGGAACAATTCCGTCATTGTATAATTCCTGGTGTCAGTTCAAAAATTGGGGGTCTTCTGGAGTGACAAAGAGGTCTCTGCTATATTGGGCGAGACAGGACGCCCCGGAAGAGTTTTTGAGAGTGAAGAATAGTGCGATTGCGAATTTCGTGGAAGAAACGATAAAAAAACCGTGTGAATATGATTTCGCGTTTGTTCTGTCGCTGCTCTTAAAAGACAAATATGTGTGCACCAATGTGAAAAACAAGCAATGGTATACGTTTAAACATCATCGATGGGAGTTAGACGAAGGCAATACTTTGAGAAACCGCATTTCCAAGGACTTGTATGAGCTGTATCAGGCGAGATTGGCGAAAGAACTGGAGGTAATGAGCACGTATGACCGAAGTGAAAATGAAGAGGAATACAAGCAGTGCACTAATCGCGTGAACGAGATTTGCCAGACGTCGCTCAAGTTCAAGAAGACCACGGACAAGAACAATATTATGACAGAGGCGGCGGAGATATTTTGGGATGGCGAGTTCACCAAAAATATGGACTCGGACCGTTATTTGTTGTGTTTTACGAATGGCGTCGTGGATATTAAGAACAAAACGTTTCGCGACGGTTATCCTACGGATTATATTACGAAATGCACAAATATCCCATATATCCCGTATGAGGCGATATTGCAGTCCCCTGTGCACACTGCGACGATGGAGCATATCATCACGTTCATGGAGCAACTATTCCCTATTCCAGAGCTGAACCGATATATGTGGGACCATTTGGCGTCGTCATTGATTGGCGAGAATGTCAACCAGTATTTCAACATTTATCGCGGCAGTGGTAGTAATGGGAAAAGTTTGTTAGTGGACTTGATGACGATTGTGTTGGGGGAATATAAGGGGATATTGCCGATAACGGTGATAACCGATACGCGCAGCAAAGTGGGAGGCACGTGTTCGGAGTTAATCCAGTTAAAAGGCTGCAGATATGCGGTGATGCAGGAGCCGAAGAAGGATATGATGTTGAATGAAGGTATCATGAAGGAAATCACGGGCGAGAAGTTTATGCAAGGGCGTGAGTTGTTCCAAAAGTCGGAGGTGTTCTCTATCCAGTTTCAGCCGGTGGTATGCACGAATTCGTTGTTTCGCGTGGAAAGTAATGACGATGGCACGTGGAGAAGAATGAAAATCGTGGATTTCCTGGCCAAGTTTGTGGACGCCGGCGAAGAGCATACAGATGATACGCAGTATGTGTTTATTAAGGACAAATGTTTGAAGGACAAATTACCGGATTGGGCGCCGGTCTTTGCGAGTATGTTGGTGAAGCGTGCGTTTGAAACGCAAGGAATAGTGAAAGATTGTGATATGGTGGTGGCGTCTACGATGAAATACAGGCATGGCCAGGACCATATTGCGGCGTTTATAAAGGATGTGATTATCAAGGAACCGGGTAGCAAACTGAAGAAGACTGGGGCGTTGGAGGCGTTCAAGTTTTGGATGCAGCAGAACCAAGGGGGATGCAAGTTGCCCAAAGGCGCGGAACTATATGATTATATGGATAAAAAGTTTGGAAAATATCGCGCGGATGGGTGGCATGGCATTGGGGTTGTTCTGCCGGACCAGATGGAGGATGAAATGTCCGGGTTTGCTTAATAAATGCGATGCGATGCAATAAATGCAATAAAATACAATTTACACACATTAATGTGTAAATTGTGATAATAATAAATTATTTTTTATTTACCATATTGGTTCGCATATTATTTGGCACATTATTTAGCAGATTAATTATATTTTGTTTGCATAATATATGAGTGCATTCACTGAACAAGTTTCTAGTCCATATGTTCGTTTTTATGATAACGAAAAAAACAATTGGGAACGCGACATGGTTCAGCATGACAATAAGAACCCCAATGAGCATCACAAGGGCATAGAATTCTTTCTAGTTGATAACGTTACTCCAAATGTGAATATATCATCCATGACAAGAGAATTTCCCTCCAAAATTGAAAAACAACGTTCATTAAACCGCGCTTACATTGAATACTTTGCTAGATTAGGCAATGCATATGCAACTTTTTTAAATGCAATTATCAATAGTAAAGGGGGTAATATTAAGTTTTTAGATAAAGATTACCCAAGCGATGGGTTTGAACCGTATATCCCAGATTTGCTTGCATGGTCCAGACCAACTGGTCAACCCAAATATGTTATTTTTGATTGGGATAAAACAATTACTGCGGTTGAAGGAATGAATTTTGGAACACATGAAGGAAGAAGTATTCTTGATATTCCTATACACGACGTTGCATTATTTGTAATGGGTGGCGAAGATAGATTACATAAGGTTCGTGAAGCAATTCATCATTTAAAATCAAACGATGTCGGGATATTTATAATAACCAATAATCCAAATGCTACGAAAAGTCAACCCTCAAGGCACATTTATTTGCAGTTAATTAACATTATATTCGGCGCCGACGTAGATGCAGATAGTATATTATATTGTGCAACAGACCACGGATATGCAAAATGGAAAAGCGCGTGTGCGATTGAAATATTAAAGCCACATTTAAATTGTCCAGAGCAAATGCAAATGCATGCAACAGAAGAACCAGGAACAGAAACAGAAAGAGGAATAAAAAGAGAAAGAACGCCAGAAGGGTCAACCAAAACAACTGCACCAAAAAAAGCAACAGGAAAAAAAACAGCCAAATCAGTTGAAAAAATAGGAGGAAAACGAACAAGACGAAAAAAAACAAAAACAAGAAAATCAAGAAGAACAAAAAGATATCGGTACAAAACTAAAAGGCATTAAAGCATTAAATAGTAATAAATACTAATAAATACTAATAAATATTAACGGTGAAAACAAGTTAAACACATGTTAATCAGTATATTAATAGCAATCATAATATGGAAAATTCAAATATTGCGTTGATTACTGGGATTACTGGCCAGGATGGCTCTTACTTGGCCGAGTTATTGCTTGAAAAGGGTTACACTGTATGGGGCATTATTCGCAGGTCATCCAACATTAATACTGCGAGAATTGAGCACATATTTGACAAGGTAAAATTGCGATACGGGGATTTAACCGACAGCACGAGTATAATGAATATTTTTTATGAAATTAAGCGTGATTATCCAAACCTAGCGCGTGTAGAAGTATACAATTTGGCCGCAATGAGCCATGTGAAAGTGTCGTTTGAAATGCCGGAGTACACCGGTAATGTAGACGGGCTTGGCACGTTAAGAATGTTGGAGACTATCCGCAATTGTGGCATCCCTCAAGACAAAATCCGGTTTTACCAAGCCGCCACATCGGAACTATATGGCAAAGTGGTGGAAGTGCCACAAAATGAGAAGACCCCGTTTTATCCCAGGTCTCCTTATGGTGTCGCTAAACTGTATAGTTATTGGATTACAAAGAATTATCGCGAATCGTATGGTATGTATGCGTGTTCAGGAATATTGTTCAACCATGAAAGCCCCAGACGAGGTCACAATTTCGTTACGCGAAAAGTGACAATTGCGTTGGGTAATATTGTGGCAGGGAAGCAGGATAAGCTCGTGTTGGGGAATTTGAATTCGTTGAGGGATTGGGGGCATGCGAAGGATTATGTGCGCGGGATGTGGTTAATGATGCAGCAGGATACGCCGGATGATTTTGTCTTGTCTACGAATGAGTATCATAGCGTGCGCGAGTTTGTGGAGAAGTCGTTTAAATTAAAGGGATACGATATTAAATGGCGAGGTGAAGGAATAGATGAGGTTGGCTATGATGATATTACTAAACAAGTGCTCATTACGGTATCTAGCAAATATTTCAGGCCGGCGGAGGTGGAGGAGTTACTAGGCGACTCGTCGAAAGCGAGGTCTATGCTGGGATGGGTGCCGGAAATTAGTTTTGACCAGCTTGTAAATGAGATGGTGGTCGCAGATGCTTAATTC
>Ga0315902_10003619_pt1 | contig 22933 bp, 12 predicted proteins | sample LakEriMetagenome_9_FD_203523 | JGI IMG/M metagenome (GOLD analysis project Ga0315902, IMG submission 203523) | Freshwater fungal communities from buoy surface, Lake Erie, Ohio, United States - Buoy 12 MA117 | ecosystem: Environmental > Aquatic > Freshwater > Lake > Lake biofilm | place: USA... | reverse complement strand
GGTCAGGGGTAGGTGTTTTAATCCCAATATTCCCTCCGTTGTTATATATGTTACTACTGTTAAGAACCCATTCTGTGCCATTCCAATAAGGTGTATTGCCGGGGGCTGTTCCATTACTTAACAATCCCTGTGGGCCTTGCGGACCCGTTGCTCCAACATCACCTTTATCTCCTTTCAATCCCTGAATGCCTTGAGGACCAGCAGGTCCAGTTAAACCAATCGGACCTTGTGGTCCAGTAGAGCCAGTTGCCCCCTGAGGTCCTTGTGGACCAGCAGGACCAGTTAAACCAATGGGTCCCTGAGGACCTGTAGCTCCTGTTGAACCTGCATCACCTTTATCTCCTTTTAATCCTTGAATACCTTGTGGACCAGCGGGTCCAGTTAATCCAATAGGACCTTGTGGTCCAGTTGAGCCTGTGGCACCCTGCGGACCTGTCGAACCTACATCACCCTTATCGCCTTTTACACCCTGAGGTCCCTGTGGACCCGCGGGACCGGTTAATCCTATTGGACCTTGTGGACCCTGTTGGCCCGTTGCGCCTATATCTCCCTTTAAACCTTGTGGACCAGCAGAACCCGTTAAACCCATCGGACCCTGCGGACCTGTCGCACCTACATCTCCTTTATCTCCCTTTAATCCCTGTGGACCAGCAGGACCCGTTAAACCTATCGGACCCTGAGGCCCCTGTGGCCCCGTCGCACCTATATCTCCCTTTAAACCTTGTGGTCCTTGTGATCCAGTCAAACCAATTGGGCCCTGCGGACCCGTTGCTCCCACATCACCCTTATCACCCTTTAAGCCTTGAGGACCAGCAGGACCTGTTAAACCTATCGGACCCTGTGGTCCTGTCGCACCTACATCTCCCTTATCTCCCTTCAAACCTTGAGGACCTTGCAGACCAGCAGGCCCCGTTAAACCAATAGGACCCTGCAGACCTTGCGGACCTACCAAACTCTTACCTGCCCCCCATGAGTTATTTGTTTTAGGACCGTATAGAACATACGTGCTCGTATTCAGATATACATCCCCATTTTTACCTATCCCTGATGAAGGATCTGTACTGCCTGCAAGAAAGGTTGAGCCGGTTGTGCTACCTGAATAAAATGCATACGGCACACTCCATAATTGCGACGTACCCATGTCTTGGTAATTGGCATTCGGATCCCACGAAGGACTCGGCAGCGTAGGTGCTACCGCAACTCTTAAATTAAAATAATGATTGCCAGCTCCCCAGTTCACATCACCAAAAACAGTTGCTGAACCACTTAATCGTGTACCGGTTCCAATAATTATGGTAAACACACCTTCTGCGTTGGTTGTGGTAACAAATGATTCTTCCCACACCACCGGTCCGGTAGCGGTACTGAACAAGATCTTGTCCTTAATATACACCTGCCGTAGTTTGGCGGCGTTACCCTGCGGATCACGTGCAACCGCCTGGAAGGTAATACCCTGTGGGGGCGCCTGTGCAACCACTCCCTTTGTCAGCACTAAAGAAATAAAAAACAGCATTAAAATATTCTTTACCATATTATTCACCTGCTTTTACGATTTTAAATGTTTTATTGACAGTTTTTGTGTGAACCCTTACAAAGTAAACACCCCCGGGGTACTGCAACAGATTTAAGGATAGTCCGGTTTTGAATTGACCGAGATTACCGGACGCTATATGTAATAACTCTCCGGCAGATGTATACACGCTGAGCGTAAACTTATCTTCAGGATTAATCTTTCCACTTGCATAAATCCGGGCAGAGCTCAGCACCGGGTTGGGAAACGACACCAACTCAAAATCGGAGATGTCATTTGTAAGACAGGAAATCATGAACTTACCCGTGCGGGCATTTGCATCATCAAACAATGGCACCCCGTTTTTAACACTGAAACAGGCGTTCTTGCCTTCAATTATTACAGGGCCGGAAAAACTGACCGTTTCCTGGCTGGATGTCAGTACGTTGCCAAACGTGAAAGAGGTTCTGATCTGGGCAGAAGCTGCAAAAGAAATGCCGGCCACAAACACAATCAACAAAAACAGAGTTTTATCAGGGCGCATAAACAAAACGGTAAGTTTGCTGATTAAACGAATATTCTATATCCAGCACATTATCCTTGAGCGAATTGATTTTAAAGTCTGTTGAATAACTACCCCCTACTGTCGTTGTTTCACGCATCAACGTCGTGCTGACAAATTCATATTTGCCGGAATAACCGTCAGTATCCCTCCAGCTGCCATCCATGTCGTAGGTCTTGTTGTATAAAAGCTGTCCGGATGTAAGCGATTGCTCGGTGCCGTTGATAAATATCTTTTTCAGCTTCCATGCCCTGGAAGAATTGGCAGTGAGACTGCTTTTCAATTGCGCAATGGGGTCTGAACTTTTTTTACATGCACTCACAGCACAAATTAGAAAAAGGGTAAAAAAATACTTCATAAAACAGTAAGTTGATTTCAAATGAAAACAGACAGCCTTGATTAATGCAAATTAATTGAATTTTAGAAAATAATGACACCGCCATGGCAAATGAGAATTGTAAAACCAAAATATAACCCAAATGGGGGTATATGATTAGCCTGTAAATCTTCAACATAATTTGGACTCAAAGTGGTCTTGTAAAAAAATTAGGACCCTTTTTACCACTTAATCCTCTTTACCTTGATGAGCATAATTTTCTTAAAGAGTGTTGTTCAGGTTGGTTTACCGATGCAAATACATTTTTCCTTGCCGGCAAATGCATCTGGCCATTTATTTTCAAGAGAACCTGTGATTCGGATCAATAAAAAAAGAAATAGAAGTATAGTATCCCGATTCTTCTTCTCACACCTTCCGCTTTTCCAATCGTTCTTCCACTGGCATCATAATACCGGTCTCCATCCACTTTTCCAATCTTTCTACCTGCATAGTCAAAAACAGAGTCTCCGTCAATACGCCCCAGTATACGACCCGAGGCATCGAATACTTTATCACCATCCATTCTCCCCAGCGTTCTTCCGGCAGCATCAAAAATGCGGTCTCCGTCAATTCTTCCAACAGTTCTCCCCGACGCAGAACGGATGTAGTCACGGTCTACTTTAGCGAGGGTTCGTCCGGAAGCATCATAAATATTTTGCGATTGGACAGCAGTAACAGCAAACAAAAGCATTAGAGTAATGAAAAGGTTTTGTAGCATAGATTCTGATTTCCAAATAAAGTTATGATTCACGTGTTAATTGAAGATTACACCAAAAAGTATAACTAAAAAGTATTAATAGAATATTTCAAATTACATATCAAACTAGTTTTTTATATTCAACATTATATTTCAAAAGTTCTGTTTCGCATTAATAAAGTGAAAATACCCCATTTGGGTTATTCACCATATAAAAGGAACTCGTTAAATTCCATGTTTTTTTGGGTTGCAACGGATGAATTGTTTCCAGAGAAATTTTTTCAACGAATATATTTTTAATTATATAAGAACGATTTGTTTTTTATTACAGATTGACTAAAACTATGAATGTGCTTATTCAAAGAATTTGTTTCACTTTCTTTTTTTTTGTTTTTTTTGGGCTGAACGGCATTTATGCAAAAGGGAATAATCCACAAATAACTCCATCTGGCCCAATAAATTTCTGTACAGGGCAATCGGTTGTGCTGAATATTAACAATGCGCCAACTGGCAGTACGTATCAATGGGTAAAAGATGGTGTTGATATTACTGGAGCTACTAACAGTTCCTACACGGCCACAACCCCCGGAAAATACAATTGTAAGCTCAGTGGTAATTTGTTGAACGAAGTTGAGGTTATTGTAAATCCCAGACCTGTTCCGGGATTTACCTTCTCTCCTGCATCGGGTTGTGGAAAAACCCGTATCAATTTCACGAATACGTCAACGAATGGAGAAACTCCTCCTTCTGCCAATAATTTGCAATATCAGTGGACCTTTGGTGATGGCAAAACATCTACTGCAAAAGATCCTTCCAATACGTTTGACCCTGGTAAAGGAACCGGTTCAACAACCTTCAATGTAAAATTAGTTGTAACAAACTCCCATGGGTGCAAGGATAGCATTACCCGTCAGATAACGATTGGAAAAAGTCCTGATGCCACTTTACTAAGTTCAGCTGAATCACAAACAATTAATGGTGAACCTTATTTTAAAATCTGTGCTGCAACCGGACAGCGATTTGAGTTTCTTAATGGTTCATCCACAACAGCTACAAACACACAATATATTATTCGTTGGGGCGACGGAACTCCTGATTTTGTTTCAAACAGCTTCAGTTCCATCATTACACATGATTATCCTGTAGGTCTGAAGCGTTTGACATTTATTGTTTACTCCGGTACCTGTGTTGATAGCACCATTTATAATATTTTCGTCGGGAATATACCAGCCGGAGGTATAACCGGTCTTGGAGGTTCTACGATTTGTGCCGGAAGCGCCCAACGGTTTGTGATTTCAGGGACAGCCAATAACCCACCCGGTACCATTTATGTCGTAAACTATAATGACGGTACGCCCAATGATGTATTTGTTCATCCGGCGCCAGACACAATAGTACATATTTATCCTAAAAGCAGCTGTGGCACTACCAGTTCCAGTGGTCAAACATCATATCCTAATGCATTCGGAACATATTTAACGATTACCAATCCCTGTGGAAGTGCTTCCGGATCTATAGTACCTATTTATGTATCGGATAAGCCAAAAGCTGATTTCAGTATTTCAAAAGATTCTATTTGTGAAAACCAAACGGTCACCTTTACCAATACAGGTAATTCAGGCAATAACGTACAAAACGGATCCTGTACTCCCGGAAAAATTGTCTGGCAGATAACATCTGCCACACCCGGTGCATCATGGACGGTAACTACAGGTACGTTGGGAAGTACCAATAACTCTAACAATCCAAATTTGTGGAATCCTTCAGGTTCAAATTCAATTACCGTAAGATTTAATACTAAAGGCGTTTATTCAATCACACAAATTACAGCTAACAATACATTATGTGGTTCTGATACCATTACGAAAACAGTTTGCGTCAACCCGGTACCCACTGCTTCTTTTACATTGAATCAAAACAGCGGCTGTGCTCCTTATAATGTGAGCGCAAGCGGAGCCACCAATATCCCGGAGTGTGGGAATAACCGGTTTGTTTGGACAGTGACTTATGCGCCCACTGCAGGATGTGTTCCTGCGGCCGCAGGGTTTAGCTTTACCGGCGGGACCAATCAAAATTCTCAGAACCCCCAGTTTCAGTTCACCAATCCAGGAGTATACACAATTCGACTACAGACATTTGCGCCGGGCAACTCATGTTCCTCTACAATTGTACAGCAGCAGGTTACGGTTAAAGCGAAACCTGCTGTAACGTTGAATGTTCCGGCAGATGCCTGTGAGGGTTCTAATATTGCACCTGCGGCAACTGTTGGCTGCAATACCAGCAGTGCAACCTATAGCTGGTTATTTGGTGGCGGCACACCGGCCAGCTCCACCCAGTTGAATCCGGGTTCTGTTTCTTATCCTTCTTCGGGTAACTATACAATACAATTCAGTGCGACTAATGAATGCGGAACCACAACGGATTCGAGGACAATCAATATTAAACCCACTCCCCAGGTTACTGTGCCCGCAGATATTGTTGTTTGTGCCGGTCAAACGGTGGGTCCCTTGAATTTTACAACCACGCCGGCAGGAGCTTCGGTTTCATGGACTAACAGTAATGCAGCTATTGGCCTTGGTTTATCCGGAACCGGAAATATACCCGCTTTTACGGCAACAAATGCAACCGTAAATCCGATAACAGCAACCATAAGTGTGTCAACAACCTTGAATGGGTGCCCCGGACCTGTGAGAACATTCCGAATAACGGTGAACCCACGTCCGGTAGTTACAGTTAACAGTGCCAGCATCTGTGCAGGCGGTTCGGTGGTTTTAAATGCTACAGGCGCTGATACCTATTCCTGGAGTCCGGCTACAGGTTTAAGCGCCACAACCGGCCCCTCTGTTACGGCTTCACCTGCACTTACTACCACTTACACCGTCACAGGAACAAATTCCATAACTGGATGTACCGGTACCGCTACTGCTGTTGTTACCATTAAACCGGTGCCGTCGATTACAGCTACGTTTACGAATCCAACCAGTTGTGGTTCTGCAACAGGCTCTATCACGATTTCGGGATTACAAAACTTGCAGACGTATATAGTACAGTATACAAGAAATGGCGTCGTTCAGACACCAGTGACCAGGACCTCAACTTCAACCGGGACGATTGTAATTTCCAGCCTGACGGCCGGTACTTATTCTGATATTTCAGTAATCCTGAATGGATGTCCTTCCAATATTGTTGGACCTTTTTCTTTAACGGATCCCAATCCTCCGGTGTTAACAGTACCCACATCGGATATAGTTGTTTGTGCGGGGGCTTTAACAGGACCTATTACTTTCTCTGCTTCACCTTCAACGGCTACTATTAGCTGGGCAACCAGTAACACCTCCATTGGGTTGCCAGCAAACGGTAGCGGCAATATCAACAGCTTTACAGCTATAAACAATGGCACGACACAACAAATTGCCTTAATTAATGTAACTGCCACTCAAAGTGGTTGTAGTAGTACGAAAAATTTCAGAATAATTGTTAATCCCCGGCCGCAGGTTACTGTCAACAGCCCTGACATATGCGCCGGGCAGAGCGTGACGCTTACTGTTACCGGTGCTGCTGATAATATTAACTGGTCTCCGGCCACTGGTTTGAATATCACAACAGGAAGCACGGTTATAGCCAATCCAACGGTAACGACAAATTATTCCATTAATGCTTCTTTTTCATCTACCGGATGTTTCACTGATATTACATCAAGGGTCACTGTTAAACCGGTGCCGTCCATAACAGCCAGCTTTACGAATCCCACGAGCTGCGGTTCTTTAACCGGCAGTATCACGATATCAGGCTTACAAAACTCTGCGACTTATACACTACAGTATACAAGAAATGGCGTTGTTCAGACACCAGTGCCCAGAACTTCATCTGCATCGGGCACAATTGTAATTTCTAACCTGACGGCTGGCACATATTCTGATATATCGGTAATCCTGAATGGATGTGCTTCCAATATTGTAGGTCCTTTTGTTTTAACGGACCCGTCTGCACCTGCTCAGCCGGCTGTAACAGCCAGTTCTCCCATTTGTGCAGGGGCAACCTTAAGTTTAAATGTAACCACACCTGTTGCAGGAGCAACGTATATCTGGTCAGGCCCCAACTCTTTCAATCAAACGACTTCCGTTAGTTCGGTATCAATTCCTAACGCAACAACTGCTGCTACAGGTACGTACTCAGTAATTGTTCGATTAAATAATTGTAACTCCGTTGCGGGAACAGTTGCGGTAGTGGTCAATCCAAGACCTGTAATAACGGTAAACAGCGGAGCGATATGCGCCGGAAATTCCATTGATCTTACCGCAAGTGGCGCCGATACCTATTCGTGGTCGCCGGGAACCGCATTGAATACAACAACCGGCCCAACAGTAACGGCCAGTCCAACTGCCAACATCACTTATACGGTTACGGGTGTCAATACTACAACGGGCTGCAGTAATACAGCTGTTTCAACTGTAACCGTTCGTCCCACCCCTGTTATTACCGGCGACTTCATCAGTCCGACATCCTGCGGAGCTTCGAACGGAAGCATCACTATCCGGGGATTAACTGCGGGCGTTACCTATACCTGGAACTATCAAAAGAACGGTGTTCCCCAGACAGGCACTCAAATTGCAGGTGCTTCCGGCACCATTGTAATTGCTTCACTTTCTTCCGGAACATATTCAAATATTTTTGTTGTATTAAATACGTGTCCCTCTAATTCAATTGGTCCGTTTGAATTAAGAGAACCGTCAGCGCCGCAGGCACCTCAGGTAACCAGCAACAGCCCTTTGTGTAGCGGCAATACACTCACGTTAACAGTTCAGACTCCTGTATCCGGTGCTACTTATATTTGGTCGGGTCCTAATTCTTTTAACCAGACAACCACTGTGCCTACGGTAAGCATTACTAATGCGGGAGTTGCGGCTTCAGGTGTTTATTCTGTTACGGTTGTAACAAACAACTGTCCCTCACTGCCCGGTATAGTTAACGTTGTTGTTAATCCAACACCCGGAGGGCCGCAGGTAGTCACTCCGGTCATATACTGCCAGGGAGATATTGCAGGTCCACTTTCTGCTACCCCTGATAATGGCAACACGTTACTGTGGTATACGGCGGCAACGGGTGGAACAGGATCGGGTACTGCACCCACTCCTTCAACGGCTTCCATCGGGACTGTAACTTATTATGTAAGCCAGATTACACCAGAGGGATGCGAGGGCCCAAGAGTTCCTGTCAGTGTAACAGTACGTGCCACACCTTCGATTGATAATCAGAATCTGACTGTCTGTACGGGGACATCTTTTAGCTTCCAGCCTCTGGGTACACCTGGTGGCACCACTTTTACCTGGTCCATTCCGGTTGTAACCGGAGGGTTAACCGGGGGCCAGGCAGGTTCCGGAATCACTATGAGCGGAAATCTTATCAATCCTACAGCTCAGCCTCAAACAGCCACTTATACCGTTACTCCTCAAATCGGCAACTGTCCGGGAAACCCCTTCACTTTTGTCGTTACAGTTAATCCGAAGCCGGCTATCAATAATCTCTCTGCAGAGATATGCAGTGGGGACTTGTTTACAGTTACCCCTTCGGCAACCGTTCCCGGTGTGATTCTTCCAGCGGGTACAACCTACACCTGGAATACGCCGGTGAGTGTTCCCGCGGGTGCGGTAACAGGAGGTGTTTCACAGTCAATCGGACAGACCTCCATTTCGCAGACACTCATTAACACAACGAATGCACCTGCTGTACTAACCTACCAGGTGACACCCGTTTCTGTGCCGAATGGTGGTTGTGCCGGCGCTCCTTTCAATGTGGTTGTGAAGGTAAATCCAAGGCCGTTCATTCCTCTTCAAACAACTACTATCTGCAGTGGCGGCACGTTCAATATCACACCATCAAATGGGGTTTCTTCTTCGATTGTGCCGTCTAATACTATGTACACATGGAGTACGCCTGTAAGTAATCCTTCAGGTGCTATCACAGGAGGAAGCGCACAAACGGTTCCTCAGCCCAGCATCAGCCAGACACTGATCAATACTACTGTTTCACCGGCGACAATAACTTACACTGTTACGCCTGTTTCAGGCGCAGATGGAAATTGTACGGGAGCTCCTTTTGAAGTTATCGTTACCGTCAATCCGCAACCGGCTATTGGCAACTTAGCTACAACCATATGCAGTAACAGTGAATTTAATATTGCGCCTTCTAATGTCCCAGCCAATACAACCTATACCTGGGGATTGCCGGTCAGTACCCCCGCCGGTGCTGTAACGGGTGGTACAGCTCAGGGAGTTCCACAATCGTCAATCAGGCAGCGACTGGTAAATATCACAAATGTTCCCGCTGTAATGACTTACACGGTAACACCCTCATCAGGTTCTTGCGGTAATACACCTTTTGAACTTGTCGTAACTGTAAATCCTGCACCAAAAATTCCGGCGCAGGCAGTTACTATATGTACGGGAAGCAGTTTCACTGTAAATCCCGGACATAATCCTCCGGATGTGCTGTTGCCATTCGGCACCACTTATACCTGGGCGTTACCTGTAGTAAGTCCTGCGGGTGCTGTAACCGGTGCAACATCACAAACAACACCAACCGGAAGTATTACACAGACATTATTTAATAATACAGATGCGCAGGCATTTGTTACTTATACGATTATTCCGGTTTCTGGTGCTGCCGGTAATTGTACCGGAGAACCTTTTACTATTACAACAACTGTTAATCCAGATGCAAAGGCGGCTGTTAAAGTAATTAATGATACAGCCTGCTATCCCTTCCAGATCACCAGTGCGGTGCTGTCAAACATTTCACCCATATCTGCTTCCGACAGATATGAGTGGTATGCAAATAATGTATTGATCGGTACTTCCAGGGATTTCCCCGGCTATACTATTACTAATCCTGGCGACAGCATACGGATTAAATTAGTTGCTATCAGCAGGTACGGTTGTAAGCCAGACAGTGTGATCCGTACGTTTTATACTAAACTTAAACCAGATGCTTCCTTCACGATTTCTTCCGGGGGAGGCTGCGGACCGGTTACAATCAGCTTTGTAAACACATCGACCTTTAAACCTTCGTTTAAATATTTCTGGGATTTTGGTAATGGACAAACTTCAACGCAGTACCAACCTTCTCCGGTTGTGTTTTTACCAAACCCGAATTTCGGAGATACGATTTATACGGTACGATTGCTTGCGTTTAATGAGTGTGATACGATCACAGCTACTGAGCTTATATCTGTACAGTCAAAGCCACAGTCAAGATTTACACCTTCTAAAACCGTAGGCTGTTCACCTATGGTAGTTACTTTTAATAATACATCACGAGGTGTTAACAATACCTACATATGGGATTTCGGTGACGGCACCGTGATCACCACGGTCCAGGCAACTCCTGTGAGTCATACTTACTTTTCCGGGCTCCGGGATACGTTTCTTGTTAAGCTGATTGCAGTAAACCCCTGCGGATCTGATACCTCTCAGTTTAATATTGTGGTTACACCTAATACCATTAAGTTAGATTTCGCTGTTAATGGAATTGAACAAAACGGTTGTGCGCCTCATACGGTGAGATTCATCAATAACTCTTCCGGCGCTACTTTATTCCGCTGGGATTTTGGCGACGGAAATATTTTAAGCACAACAAGGAACCGCGATACAGTCGTTCATACATTCCTGAGTCCCGGTACTTATACTGTCCGGCTTGCTGCAAGCAACAGCTGTTCTGACACATCGGCAACAGAAGTAATTAATGTTTTCGGTAAACCGGTACCGGATTTTGAGCCTTCTGTTTTTTCTGCCTGTATCGGCGATTCGGTTCAGTTTAAAAACAATACATCGGTGGGAGCTACCTCCTTTCTCTGGAAATTTGGCGATGGTGCCACTTCTGTACTTTCAACACCTGTTCACCGCTATAACAGACCCGGCACTTATACAGTAACCCTGGTTGCCTATAAAAACAATGCACCAGGAAGCATCTGCCTGGACAGCATCCGGAAACAAATAACTATTGTGGACAGTTTGCCGGTTGACTTTACCATGAGTGCTGATTTTGGTACCTGCGCACCTTTTAAAGTGAAGTTTACTAATACTTTCAGGGGCTATGCAACATTGTTATGGGATTTTGGCGACGGAACTACAGGAACCGGTGACGTGGTGGAGCATGAGTACCTACGAACGGGAGTTTATTACCCGAGATTGATTATTACAACTACGGGTGGATGTGTTTACTCTGGAAGAAAAAAGGTTGAACTGGTAAGTCCTGAAGGCACTGTACGAGTTCAAACAGGATTCAATTGTGAAAGCCGTTCTGTACGGTTTGAGGCGGTTCCGCAAAACACAGATTCGGTTATCTGGAATTTTGGCGATGGTAACATTTTAAGAACAAAAGACAGGGTGGTGTTTCATAAGTATTCCAACCCGGGTACTTATTATGCTTCAGCTCAGTTTAAATCTGCCGGCGGATGTGTGTTTTCCGTTCCCGGATCTTTTGAAATAAAGATTGATAAAGTTGTGCCTGGGTTTAAAGTGGAACGTATTCAGGAATGCGGACGAACCCTTGTAAAGTTTACCGATACATCGAATGTGTTTTTTGGTAAGCAATCAGTTGAATGGCGGCTTGGAGATGGAGGTTCTGCTTCAGGTAATGTTGTTACAAACACTTATAACATAAGCAATACATATCTGGTTCAACAGATCATACGAGGGAATTCAGGCTGTACAGATACGCTGGAAGTGCCCGTTGGTGTTTTCGTAAGATCTGTTCCTGCCGCACAGATTACTTTCCCGGATCCTGTATGTACGGCTTCGGACATCAACTTTAAATCCATTATCCAGTCCACAGATCGCATAACCAGCTACAACTGGCAGTTTTCGAATGGTGCCGTTTCGGATCAGAAAGATGTAACCATGAAATTTGCCAACACCGGACAGTATTCAGTACGGTTCATCACCGGTACTGAATTTGGATGTTTTGACACCGTTCTGTCAACCTTCAGGGTAAATCCAACACCGGCTGTCAGAGCAGTTCCGGATGTAACCATTTGCAGGGGCTCTTCTGTTACACTTTCAGCTTCCGGTGCAGTTAGCTACACCTGGTATCCTTCCAACGGGTTGTCTTGTATAAGTTGTGCTACTACCATCGCAACACCCTTGGTAACCACTCCTTATACGGTTAAGGGCATGACAAGAGAGGGATGCTTTTCTTATGACACATTACTGGTATCTGTAATTCAGCCCTTTAAAATGAGAGTTGAGCCTGGAGACAGTATTTGTATCGGGGAGTCACTTCAGTTGCTGGCAAGTGGTGCTGCCTCGTTTAAGTGGACGCCCGCAGCTGGCCTGAACAGAGATGATGTACCCAATCCTGTTGCTAGACCGTCGTTTACGACAAGGTACAGGGTGGTGGGCAGCGATGAGGCACGTTGCTTTACTGATACGGCTTTTGTAACAGTAGGTGTTGGTCAGTATCCAACTGTCAACCTGGGGCCGGATCAAACATTAGCAACAGGCACAAGGTTGAATCTTACTTCAACGATAACAAATGGACCTATTGAAAAATGGCTCTGGACACCTTCGGTCAATCTCAGTTGCAGTACATGCCCATTGCCGATAGCTACGATTAAAAAAGACATTTCCTATGCGGTTAAGGTGACCAATTACTTCGGTTGCAGTGCATCAGACACAATAAATATTAAGGTCTTTTGTAACGAATCTCAGGTTTACATCCCCAACGCATTCAGCCCGGATGGCGATGGGAAAAATGATGTGTTTATGGTGCGTTCCAGCGGAATAATGCAAGTCAAATCCCTGCGGGTTTTCAACAGGTGGGGTGAATTGGTGTTTGAGAAAACAAATATTTTGCCCAATGATCCGGCTTCCGGATGGGACGGAAGAATCAGGGGAGTGATTATGGGTCCTGATGTCTATGCGTATACAGTAGAAGTAGTCTGTGACAATGGAATCCCGTATTTCTATAAAGGAAATGTAACCCTATTACGATAAAGAAGATAAATTGTTTATGAAGTCTTTATTTAATATATTGACATTACTCTTACTGGCAGGTATAAGCGGGGCACAGGATATTAACTTTTCACAGTTTTACGAGCTACCCCTTTTAAGAAACCCTGCCCTTGCCGGTATTTACAAGGGCGACATTCGTGTTACCAGCGCCTACCGGAATCAATGGCAAAGTGTGCCTGTTAGGTATCAAACACAGGGTCTGGGTGTTGAAACAAAATTCGGAGTTGGGGCCAACTCAGACGATTATATAAGTTTGGGGGTTCAGCTGACAAACGATGTGGCCGGCGACGGGCGTCTGGGTAAAACCCAGGTATTACCCATGCTTGCCTATCATAAGCTGATTAGTTATAACAGGAATATGTATCTGACTGCCGGCTTTATTGGTGGTGCTGTTAGCCAACGATATGATCCGACACGACTTCGTTTTGATGATCAGTTTGTAAACGGTGCTTACAGTCCTACCAATCCAACATTCCAATCCAGTACGAATACAAACATTACCTATTGGGATGCAGCATTCGGGTTAAGCCTGAGCAGTGATTTTGGATACAATAACCGTTTCTTTATCGGCGCAGCTTATTTTCATTTTAATGAACCGAAGGTTGCTTTCAGTGCGCTGAACGATATTCGGTTAAATCAGAAGTTTGTATTGAACGGGGGTATTTCTCTGGCTACTTCTGAATACGATTACCTTACTCTTTATGGTGATTTTTTCACACAGGGGGGGAATGCACAGATACAGGGAGGTGCTATCTTTAAGCATCTCATTTTTGAAGATGCGGATGATGAAAGCGTAGCTTTCTCCTTTGGTGGTTTTTACAGGTGGAACGATGCTTTTATTCCCTTGGTAAAACTTGATTATTATAAGTGGGGGATGGGCGTTACTTATGATGTTAATACCAGTAAATTGAGACCTGCTTCACAATTCAGGGGAGGTGTTGAAGTGACCTTGTCTTTTAAAAGCTATTTGAATATCAGAAATTCATCTTCTGAAAAATTCAGGTGTCCCATTCCGTTCTGGTAAAAGTTTGCGCGATCAATGGTTGTGCTTTATTTAGTTGACTGGGTAATCCGCTTGCTTTCTTGGTTTTAAGATAAAAAAATTAAATTCATCGCTTATTTAAATAGTAATAGTCTAAGCCATGTTCAATCAAAATGACAACCCGGAGAATAACGATCTGTCGATAAGGGAAAAAGGCAGGAAGTTCTTAGAAGAACTCAAGGCCAAAGGGCCTAATAACAACCCGGACAAAAAGATTTACGTGATGCCATTGAAAGGCAAATTTCAAGCTATGCCAAATTCCGGGGAAAAAGCTATGACGAATACAAAGGATATAAATGAAGAAATTGAGCAGCAGGAAACAGACTCTTCCGTCAGTGCCTCACGACAGTTGAGGCAGTTGCGGATAGATATTATCAAAGAGCGTTCGGAACTAAGAGACCTGATTTCAAAGCAACAAGGCAACCCGAACAAGCAAGAGCCAAAAGAATAAGAGCTACTTACATAGCTATAAAGCTTGACTTGTAAATCATCAGCCTAAAGTAGTTTAAGTATTTATCAGCGTGTGTTTTTAAATTAAGGATATGTATTTATAGCTTTATAGAAATTTCAATCGATTTAAGAAGGATCTTATTGATCTCCGCCCATTCCTTCATAATACTTTAATAAAGGCACAATTCCTTAGCCTTTAATTGACGCTTCTTCTTCGAAGTCATTTAAACATAATATTGTTTTCATATCCATTGCAGTATTCAATTACCCTGTTCATGATAGGACCATTTAACAGGCTTTCACCACTTCAAAAGTCCCTCAATTCCATCCCTCACCTTTATAAACCACCTTCCCATCCATCACCGTCAGCAATACCCGTGTATCATAAATACGGGAAGGTTCAATTTTGAACAGGTCTTGCGAGAGTACGACAAAATCGGCCAGGTAGCCTGTAAGCAGTCTGCCTTTATAATGTTCTTCAAAAGAAGAATAAGCGCCGCCATAGGTATAGGCATTTAATGCTTCTTTGAGGGTGATGCGTTGCTGTGGTACCCAGCCACCTGCGGGTTGCCCGTCGGTTGTTTGGCGGTTGACGGCAATATGCAATCCATGCAACGGGTTTAAATCAATGCAGGCAGGCCAGTCGCTTCCAAATACCAGAAAGGCGTTCGACTGCAGCATCGATTGCCAGCCAAAAGAAAACGGCAGCCGTAGTTCGCCCACCGCTTTGGCCCATACGGCAATGGTACCGGGATCGGCATGAATGGGCTGCATCGACGGTAATACGTTCAGCTGCCGGAAGCGCTGCACATCGGCGGGTTTGCACTGTTCAATATGTTCAATGCGGTGCCGGCTGTTCTTTGTTTGATTGATCTGCTGTGCCCGCCCGTAGGCATTTAAAGCTTCGTGCACAGACCGGTCGCCAATGGCATGGGTGTACAGGCGGAATCCGGCTTTATCAAATTGCTGCGTCAGTTTCTGATAAACAGGTAAGGGATAGGCAAAAGTCCCGTTCGCGGTTTTGCCGTTTTCACCGGCATCGCTGTAATCTTCCATCATCACAGCTGTGTGCGATTCAATGACACCATCCAGCATAAACTTAATGGCATCGGCACGGAGCAGGGGGTTGTTGCGGTACTGGTCTTTGATGACAGCAAAACGCTGCAGATCCTGTTCTGTTGTTGCGGTGCTGGTACTGAAGGCAGCGGCATACCGCAGCGTCAGCTTTCCTTTTTGAAGGAGCTCTTTATACAGTTCCAGCTCTTCAACAGTGCCACTGGCATTCTGAACACTGGTGATACCCAGCGATGCGGCATATTGCAGACCGGCTTCGATGGCTTTCAGTTTTTCTTCTTTGGTAACAGGGGGCAGCAGTTTGCTCACCAGCTGCATGGCTCCTTCCGACAGCATACCGGTGGGTTCACCTGCCGCATCTTTCACGATCGATCCAAATCCGCTGTATTTGGTATCCCGGGTAATGCCCGCCAATTCCAGTGCTTTGGAATTCACCCAGGCACTGTGCCCGTCATAGGCACGAACGTAAACCGGCCGGTCGCTGATAACGGCATCCAGCATATAACGGGTGGGCTTGCCGTCGGGAAAAATCGTATACTGCCACCCGGAACCGGTTATCCACTGCGCCGTAGGATGTTTCTGCGCAAAGGCGAGTAGGGTATTGGCCGCTTCTTCCACTGTTTTACAGTTGTTCAGGTCTGCCGTCTGCAGGCTCAGCGAACCGCTGAGGAAATGAATATGTGCATCATTGAATCCGGGCACCACCAGCCGGCCCTGTAAATTGATTTGCCGGGTGGAACTGCCAATCCATTTTTGAATGGATGCCGAAGAGCCGGTTGCAATGATTTTATTTTTTTGTACGGCCATCGCTTCCACAAAGGATTGCTGATCGCTGCCGGTATAGATGCGGCCATTATACAGCACCATATCTGCTGCCGCAGTGGGTTGTTGTTGCGGTAAGAAAGAAAACAAGGCAGCGCCCATGATGGATACAAGCAGCAGAAACCGGAACATAAGCAATAAGATTAATGCCTTAAGTTAGTGTTTTTTGTGAATCGAAAATGAGATTTTGGGCCACCGGTATATTTAAAAGCCCCGCATCTCATTTATTTTACTGCTTTTCAGCATTGTTTCTTACTCATGCTGCCGATTACATTTGGTCCATAAGTTCAGAAAATGTTCTTCGGCAAAAACAGGTACAGTGTATTTCTGTCAACGGGCAACCCGGTCAGAGGGATATGGGTTGTTTTAATAATCCTTTTATCCTCCTGCAGCATTCTTGAAAAAGCATCCCGTCATGGTTTTGAGAGTGGTGCGTACCGTTTCCGGGAAGGAACAGGCAAGGCCCAGCCGGTTTATGTACAGGTTACTGCTGATTCACTCTATGCCTTTAAAAAAAAGGAGGGGGGTGTCAGTTACCCTGCCTTACGGGGACTGCCGGTTTCCGTGTGTGCAGATGGGCAGGGAGGTCCCTACCGGTTCAGCAGGCAAAGCCTGGATATAGATCTGACATCGGTATTCTTCAAGTATCGCGGAGCGGTACAGCAGCAACCGGCTCAGTTAACCACCGATCTGAATGCGGCTTTGTATGCAGGCTGGCGCTTTGATACCTACACGATAAAACAGCAGACGGATGTATTGAAGCAATGCAGCCCGAAAATCAGGCACCGCGGTTTTGATGCAGGTATATTGCTGGGGGCCGGTACAGCAGCCCTTACACCTTTCAATACAGGCGGGGCCATCGATTACGAGTACTACGGTATGGTATTGCAGTACGGGGCCGCAGCATTCCTCGAGTCTTCCTTTGCCAGTTTTGGTGTGGCGGTCGGGTTTGACTATCTCACAGGTCCCCACCGCAAGGTCTGGATTTACCAGCGCCGGCCCTGGGTGGGTTTTGTGGTAGGCATTGCATTACAATGAACGGTCTCTTTTTAACCAGTCAGTGATTGCGCGAAATGAATGTTGCAAATCTGCTCTTTTTCCGAGCGGAGGTATTCCAGGTAGGCGTCAGCCACAGGAGATATTTTTTTTTCTTTCAGCCAGATCAGGCTCCAGGTGGTTTTGATGGGTAGTCCCCGTAACGGTATGACCTGCAGCAATCCCTGCTCCAGTTCGTTTTTGATTCCGATCAGCGGCATAATGGAATAGCCCATTCCGGCCAGTACAGCCTGTTTTACGGCCTCGTTGGAGGTCAGCTCCATTTTTTTATGGATGGTCAGTTTTTTCCGGGCCAGAAATTTTTCTGTGGTTTGCCGCGTGCCCGATCCCTGTTCCCGCAGCAACAGCGGCATTTCTTTAAACAGGGTGGCCGGCTCCTTAACCTGCCGTAAGGTTTCTTTATTCCCCACCAGCAACAATTTGTTTTCGAGCAGCTCCACTTTGTTCAGCCGCAGGTTTCCCGGAAGGATGGATACCAGCGAAAAATCCACTTCATTATTTTCAAGATTCTGAATCACCCTTGATTTATTCGTTACATCCATGGTGACAGTTACCGAAGGGTGCTTTTTGAGAAAGCCCGACAAAAAGTAGGGCATGATATACTTACCCGTGGATACGATGGATATTTTCAGGTGTCCATAGAGTTCCTTTTTGTAGTCGTGGCTTTTGTAGGTTATGTTTTCGGCCTCGGTGAGAATGCCTTCAGCAGCTTTCGCAATTTCTTTTCCGAAATCGGTGAGGAAGAGCCGCTTGTTGATGATTTCCGTAAGGGGGAACTCAAACTGCTCCTGCAGTTTCTTCAGTTGGATCGACACGGCGGGTTGGGTGAGGTGCAGTTCCTCGGCCGCCTTGGTGATACTGTTATGGCGGGCAATGCTTACAAAAATGCGCAGCTGGTTGAGTGTAAAGTTCATAAGATAAAGTTATGTTCTGTATATCTAATATAAATACTAATTATCAAACGGGTTGCTGCATTTTTGCGTCCGGCATGGCTGCTGCTGCAGCTGCTGCATTTTTTATTAACGGGGCCTGTTTACCCTCCGGGAGACTGGGGGAAATAACAGCACACAACTAACAGACAACAAAAAACAAGCAAATGAAACAACGAATCACAGTTGCAAAAGGCGATGGTATCGGACCGGAGATCATGGATGCAACGCTGGCCATCCTGATGGCTGCCGGTGCACAGATTGAAATTGATGAAATTGAAGTGGGTGAAAAAGTATACCTGGCGGGTAATACAGCCGGTATTGCCCCGGAAGCCTGGGATATCATCCGCCGCAATAAAATATTTCTTAAAGCTCCCATCACCACCCCGCAGGGAGGTGGGTATAAGAGCCTGAATGTAACCACCCGTAAATTCCTGGGGTTATATGCCAATATCCGTCCCTGCATCAGCCTTTCTCCGTTTGTACATACCAAGCACCCGCTGATGGATGTGGTGATTGTGCGCGAAAACGAGGAAGATCTTTACGCCGGTATTGAACACCAGCAAACCGATGAAGTGGTGCAGTGCCTCAAACTCATCAGCCGTCCCGGTTGCGAGAAAATCGTACGCTACGCCTTTGAATATGCAAAAGCATACGGACGTAAAAAAGTGACCTGTTTCACCAAGGATAACATCATGAAGCAAACGGATGGTTTGTTCCACCAGGTATTTGATGAAATTGCTCCGGAATATCCCGAAATCGAGAACGAGCACTGGATTATTGACATCGGCGCCGCCAAACTGGCCGATACACCGGAAGCTTTTGATGTGGTGGTTATGCCTAACCTTTATGGAGATGTGTTGTCGGATGTAGCGGCACAGATAGCGGGTTCCGTGGGACTGGCCGGCTCTGCCAACATCGGTGAAGAGTGTGCCATGTTTGAAGCTATACACGGTTCCGCCCCGAGAAGAGCCGGGCAGAACCTGGCCAACCCCTCCGGCTTGCTGCAGGGAGCAGTGATGATGCTGAACCATATCGGTCAGAGTGAAGTGGCTGAAAAAGTACAGAACGCCTGGTTGAAAACCATTGAAGAAGGTATTCATACCTATGATATTTATAAAGAAGGAGTGAGCAAAGAGAAAGTGGGGACCAAAGAGTTTGCACAGGCTGTGATCCGTAACCTGGGCCAAAAACCGGTGCAGCTGAAAGAAGTGAAGTACGGAAGCAACCAGGCCATGTATCTCCCTACTTACAAACGGAGGGAAGCACAGCAGAAAGAACTGGTGGGCGTGGATTTATTTGTACACTGGCGCGGTACCGATGCCAACGAACTGGCAGCTGTGGTAACAAAAGTGGGACTCAGTGATGTACAGTTAACCATGATTACCAACAGGGGTATCAAAGTATGGCCCGATGGATTTAAAGAAACTTTTTGCACCGACCACTGGCGCTGCCGCTTCAAACCTGCAGCTGGTGCCACCATTACCAAACAGCAGATTATTGAATTGCTGCAGAACGCTGAGGCAGCCGGTGTGGATGTAATCAAAACCGAGAACCTGTATGCCTTCGACGGCAAACCGGGGTTTTCACTCGGGCAGGGTCAATAACGTAAATCAGAAAGTATGGAACTGCAACTCTTTGATGGTATGTTTAACCGGGGCGAAGTCCTCGATCTTGTAGCCCGTATGATTGAGGTGAAAATCCGGTATCACGAGGGCAAGATTGAAAAGTCGTCGGGAGAGGATGATATTAAAATGCGGGAACGGAAAATCAAACAACTCCAGGAGGAACTGTTCCGGTGCAGGCAACAACTGACGCGGAACGGGGATGTGCAGGTATCTGCACGTATCTTGTTCGATTCCTGATCAGGTAAGGTTGAAAACTATGTTTGCAGGCAGGCGTTTACTGATAGCAACCAAACACAAGAAAGAACAGGTTATCGCCCCGCTCCTCGAAGAGGCGCTGGGCGTTACCTGTTTTACGGATCCTTCTTTTGATACCGATGTTTTTGGCACGTTTACCGGTGAAGTGGAGCGGACAGATGACCCACTCACTGTGTTGCGCAACAAATGCCTGCGTGCCATGGAACAACAGTCCTGCGACCTGGTGGTAGCCAGTGAGGGTTCATTCGGGCCGCATCCGGCCCTGGTATTTGTTCAGGCAGGCGATGAATGGATGATGCTGATGGACCGAACCAACAACCTGGAGTTGATAGTCCGGGAAATATCCACCGACACCAATTTTGACGGACGTACCGTGCATTCTTCAGAAGAACTGGATCAGTTTCTCACGGCGACAGGTTTTCCGCAACACGCGGTGATCCTGCGTAAAAACAGGCAGGAAGCAACCGATATCCATAAGGGTGTCACCAGCCGGGAGGAGGCAACGCGGATTTTCCGCTTATTGCATGAAAAATACGGTGCGGTTTATGTGGAAACAGATATGAGGGCATTGTACAACCCCACCCGTATGAACAACATCCGGTTGCTGACGCAGCAACTCATTCAGGTGGCGCAATCAAACTGTCCGTCTTGCGGACGGCCTGGTTTCACCCAAACAGAAACAGTACCCGGACTTCCGTGTTCTAACTGTCACCTGCCCACCCGTTCTCCGCTGAAATACATCAGCCGCTGTGCCGGTTGTTCGTATACCGAAGAAACCCTGTACCCGAAGGGTAAAAAAGAAGAAGATCCTATGTGGTGCGATTACTGTAATCCGTAGGAGGGCTGAAGGCTTAATGCCCAATACCCAATACCCAATGCCCAATGCTGAAAGCTTAATGCTTAATGCTTAATGCCGAACGCTGAATATGCTTTCCCTCTAACCTTAAACCTCTTGAACCTTTGGAACCTCACATTCCATACTCACTTAAAAACTTAATGCGCATGATCTTCAGTTGTTCCCAGCTGTAGTTACCGTCTTCCAGTTCCTGCTGGGCCACTTTGAGGTCGCTGGTGCTGCAGCCTTTAAAATATTCGATAATTTCTTCCTGTTCGTATTCATCGAGCCACTCATCAATGGCGTAATCGAGCCGGAGTTTGGTGCCGCTGGCAGCAATGGTTTCCATTTCCTCCAGCATTTCATCCATGCGCCAGCCTTTATTTTTCGCGATGGTTTCCAGCGGAATCCGTTTGTCGACATTCTGGATGAGAAATACTTTATTGCCGCTCTTGTTCACCACGCTCTTCATGATAAACTCTTCCGGCTTGACGATTTCATGCTCTTCTACATATTTGGCAATTAATTCAGTAAACGGTTTGCCGTGGCGAAGCGCTTTTCCTTTACTCACACCCTGGCATTTTTCCAGTTCCTCCAGTGTAGTGGGGTAGAGGGTGGCCATGTCCTGCAATGAATTCTCCAGGAAAATCACAAAGGGAGGTAATCCTTTTTTCTTTGCTTCTTTCTGACGCAGGTCTTTCAGTAATTCAAATAATTGTTCATCTGTGGCGGCTCCGCTGCTTCCTCCGTCAGTTCCCTCATCATCATCTTCGTTGGCATCTTCGTAGAGGTTGTTCAGGACAATTTTGAACGATTTCGGTTTTTTAAGAAACGCTGCTCCTTCTTTGGTGAACTTGAGCAAGCCGTATTCTTCAATGTCTTTCTGCAGCAGGCCATGCAGCAGCAGTTGGCGCACCAGTGAATTCCAGTAATGATCGGGCTGGTCTTTTCCGATACCAAATTCGGGCAGCTGATTGTGCCGGTACATCTGGATCTGCGGCGTAAGCCGTCCTATGGTTACGGGAATCACATACTCGGTCGGGAAACGTTCATCCAGTGCTTTCACCACTTTTAACAATTGAACGGCCTGTTCTTTGGCTTCGATTTTTTCCCGGGGGTGCAGGCAGTTGTCGCAGTTGCCGCAGTTTTCCTTCGGGTATTCCTCACCAAAGTAATGCATGAGGATTTTGCGGCGGCAAACGCTGCTTTCGGCGAACGCCACGGTTTCCTGGATCAGTTGGGCGCCCACCTCCCGTTCGCTCAGGGGTTTATCCCGCATGAGGTGTTCCAGTTTGCTGACATCTTTATGCGAGTAGTAAAGGATACATTTTCCTTCCATTCCATCTCTGCCCGCACGGCCGGTTTCCTGGTAATAATTCTCAATGCTCTTGGGTATGTTGAAGTGAATAACAAATCGGATATCCGGTTTGTCAATTCCCATTCCGAAGGCGATGGTGGCCACAATGACCTGCACATCTTCGTTGAGAAACAGATCCTGCCGCTCGGCACGCAGCTTGCTGTCGAGCCCGGCGTGATACGCCACGGCTTTAATGCCGTTGGCTTTAAGCAGATCCGCCAGTTCTTCCGTGGTTTTGCGGTTGAGGGTGTAAATAATACCGCTTTTGCCTTTACTCTGCGAAATAAACTTCACGATGCTTTTCACCGTTTGTTCTTTCTTGATCTTCGG
>Ga0315902_10003615_pt1 | contig 22957 bp, 23 predicted proteins | sample LakEriMetagenome_9_FD_203523 | JGI IMG/M metagenome (GOLD analysis project Ga0315902, IMG submission 203523) | Freshwater fungal communities from buoy surface, Lake Erie, Ohio, United States - Buoy 12 MA117 | ecosystem: Environmental > Aquatic > Freshwater > Lake > Lake biofilm | place: USA... | reverse complement strand
CCAGCGCATCGTTGCGCTGACCGAAGAAACCACCGAGTGGCTCTACCTGCTGGGCGAGGAACGTCGCCTGGTCGGCATCAGTGGCTACACCGTGCGGCCGCGCCAGGCCCGCCACGAGAAGCCGCGTGTGAGTGCCTTCCTCGATGGCAAGCTCGACAAGATCGTGGCCCTGGAGCCCGACCTCGTGATCGGTTTCTCGGACATGCAGGCCGCACTGGCCGACAAGCTGGTGCGCGCCGGGCTCAACGTGTGGATCACGAACCAACGCAGCGTGGCCGAGATCTTCACGACGATGCGCTGGTTGGCAACCCTGGTCGATGCCCAGGACCGTGCAGACACCTGGATTGCAGGCTGCCAGGCACGTCACGCCGCGATCGCGGCCCATGTCGCACGCTGGCCGCGGCGCCCACGCGTCTACTTCGAGGAATGGGACGAGCCCATGATCAGTGCGATCCGCTGGGTCTCGGAGCTGCTCGAGCTCGCGGGCGGCGTGGACGTCTTCCCGGACAAGGCGCGTCAAGGCCTGGGCCGGGACCGCGTCATCGCCGATGCGCTGGAGCCGGCGCGGCGCGCGCCGGAGCTGATCGTCGGGTCATGGTGCGGCAAGAAGTTCAGACCCGAACGGGTCGCGGCGCGCCCGGGATGGCACAGCGTTCCGGCGGTGGTCGAAGGACGGCTGGTCGAGATCAAGAGCTGCGACATCCTGCAGCCCGGCCCGGCAGCACTGACCGATGGACTGGAGCAGCTGCATCGTCACATTGCGGCCACGGTGGGCGAGCTGCCAGCGGCGGCCGCACACAATGCCGGGCATGACGGCTGAAGAACAGGTCCGGGCCCGCCTCGACCAACAGACCAAACCCCCAGGCTCGCTCGGCCGGCTCGAGTCCCTGGCGCTGCAGATGGCGCGTGTGTTCGACAGCGCCGAGCCCCGGCTGGTGGCGCCTCAACTCGTGGTGTTTGCGGCCGACCACGGCATCGCCGCCCAAGGCGTTTCGGCCTACCCGAGCACGGTCACGGCGCAGATGGTCCACAACATGCTGGCCGGTGGCGCCGCGGTGTCGGTGCTGGCGCGGCAGCATGCGTTGACACTGACCGTGGTGGACTGCGGCGTGGCGAGCGACTTTTCGCCACGGTCGGGTCTGATCGTCGCCAAGTCACGTCGTGGCACGGCCGATTCCAGCCAGGGTCCGGCAATGACGATGGCCGAATGCGAAGCGGCGGTGGCCAACGGTCGTGCCTTGCTGCGCGACCTGCCGGGCAACGTGCTGCTGCTGGGCGAGATGGGAATCGCCAACACCTCGGCCGCCGCGCTGCTGATGGCCCGACTGACGGGGCTGCCGGTCTCCGAATGCGCCGGACTTGGAACGGGCCTCGCCGCGGCCGGGCTGGCGCACAAGATCACGGTTCTGCAACGGGTGCTCGAGCGGCATGCCGTTGCCGTGTCGCCGCTGGCCGCGCTTGCCGGCCTGGGTGGCCTGGAGATCGCGACCATGACCGGCGCCGTGATCGAGGCGGCAACGCGTCGCCGAATGGTCGTCGTCGATGGCTTCATCGCCACCTCCGCCGTGGCGGTGGCGGCGGCGCTTGACCCCCGGGTCCTGGACGCGTGCGTGTTTGCCCACGCGTCGGCCGAACAGGGTCATGGCCGCTGGCTGCGCCGGCTCGGTGTCGAGCCCCTGCTGGATCTGGGGCTGCGTCTGGGCGAGGGCTCGGGCGCGGCGCTGGCCTGGCCGCTGTTGAAGTCGGCCGAACTGCTGCTGGCCGAGATGGCGACCTTCGATTCGGCGGGCGTGTCGGGCCGCACCGCCTGCGCCCACTGAAGCCGGCCCGGACTGCACGCGGCGGGGTCCCCCATGCATGGCCTCTGGCACGAACTGCGGCTGTTCCTGATTGCGTTGCAGTTCCTGACCCGGGTGCCGATTCCGGCCGGCATTGGCTTCGAGCCGGCATGGCTGCACCAGAGTGCGCGCCACTTCCCGGCGGTGGGGCTGGTGGTCGGAGCCGCAAGTGCCTTCGTGCTGTGGGCAGCCGCCCATGCCTGGCCCGCGGGGGTGGCGGTGGCGCTGGCGATGCTGGCGTCGATCTGGATCACCGGGGCGTTCCACGAGGACGGCCTGGCCGACACCTGCGATGCCCTGGGTGGCGCCGTGAGCCGCGAGCGGGCCCTGGAGATCATGAAGGACTCGCGGCTGGGCACCTACGGCACGGTCGGCCTGGTGGCGGTGCTGGCACTCAAGGGGTTGGCGCTGCACGGGCTGGTGCTGCGCGACCTGGTCGCGGCGTTGGCAGCCTTGCCGCTGGCCCATGCCGTGTCGCGTGCGGTGCCGGTGCTGCTGCTGCGCACGCTGCGCTATGCCGGCGACGCCGAGCATGCCAAGGCCAAGCCCATGGCGCAGAACGTGGGCAACGGCGCCGCGGCAATGGCCTGCGTGTGGGCGCTGCTGGCCTGCAGCGTGGGTGCCGCGGGCGGCTGGAGCCTTCGTGCTCTGGTCCTGACGCTGCTGGTGGCGCTGGCCGTCACTCTGGCGATGCGGCGCTGGTTGCTCAGGCGCCTGGGGGGGTACACCGGCGACACCCTTGGTGCGGCCCAGCAGCTGGCCGAGGTCTCGATGTACCTGGCTCTCCTTGCGGCGACCGCACGCGGTGGCTGATGTGCGCGGCTCGATTCCCGGCTCGCTCTGGGTCTGGCGCCACCCGAAGGCCATCGGCGCCGCCGGGCGCTGCATCGGCCGCTGTGACCTGGCCGTCGATCCGCGCAAGGCGCGGCGGCTCGCGCACCGCATCCGCGCCGCGGCCCGCCGGAACGGGCTGCCGCGTGAGGTCTGGACCTCGCCGCTGACGCGTGCCGTCGAGGTCGGACGCTGGCTTCGGCGCTGGGGTTGGGTCCACCATGTCGATGCCCGGCTGGCCGAACTCGACTTCGGCGCCTGGGACGGGCGACCCTGGGACCGGATCGCCTGGGCGGAGGTCGAGGCCTGGCAGCGGGACCTCATGCACACCCGTCCGGCGGGTGACGGCGAGACGCTGGCCGAGTTGGCTGCACGGGCGCAGGCCTTCGCCCGCGAACGTGGCCCGCAGGTCACGCTCGTGGTCAGCCACGGCGGTTGGATGAATGCCGCTCGGCATGTGACCCCTGGCGTCTTGAGGATCGAGCCCGGCCATTGGCCGTCTCCCCCACGGCACGGCTCGCTGATCCGGTTGGGTTCGGGTTAACCCCTGCCATTCATGCCCGCCTTCTGGCGTCTCGACCGCTGCATCGCGCTGTCCGTCGCGATGCCCTGGCGTTGAACCCCTCCAGCGCACAAAGTCCACTCCATCGCAGCGGATCAGACCCCTCCCGGGGCCGGCCGGCTGCACCTCAAGGAGCCGACCATGAACGCCACCACCACCAGCACCACCACCCGCACCGAACACCTGACCCAGCGCGCCACCGCCTTGTTTTTTGCCCTCGTGATGACGACGGCGATGCTGGGCGGCATCGACCGACTCAGCCAGGTCGACGCGGGCCAGCCGCAACTGGCCCAGTCCGCGACCAGCGACAGGGCCTGATGCGCCGGGTTCACCCCGGCCGCCGGCTCTCTGCCGGCGGGTGCGTGATGATCCGGATCGCGGAGGTAACCGAAGCGCCACACCTGGCGACTCGGCCCTGAACCCCACCCACTGCCGAGATCCATGCACGCCACCCTGCCGCTGCTCGTCAAGACCGACTTCCCAAGCCTGCGCCGTGCGGCACTCGAAACCCTGCAAGTCAACCTGGGGTACCGCTGCAACCAGAGCTGCCAGCATTGCCATGTCGGCGCGAGCCCCCAGCGCACCGAGGCGATGGATGGCGAGACGGTCGATCTCGTCCTCGAGACCTTGTCCGCACGCGGCGTCACGACGCTGGACCTGACCGGTGGCGCCCCTGAGCTGAACCCGCACTTCCGGCGACTGGTGCAGTCGGCGCGGGCGCTGGGCGTGCGCGTCATCGACCGCTGCAACCTGACGATCCTGTCCGAGCCCGGCCAGGACGGTCTGGCCGAGTTCCTGGCCGACCACCAGGTCGAGGTCACGGCCTCGCTGCCGTGCTACACGCCAGGCAACGTCGACCGCCAGCGAGGCGACGGCGTGTTCGAGCGCAGCATCGCCGGGCTGAAGCAGCTCAATTCACTCGGCTACGCCCAGGGTGGCACCTCGCTCGTGCTCAACCTCGTCTACAACCCGCTGGGCCCCAACCTGCCTCCGGCCCAGGGTCCGCTGGAGGCCGACTACAAGCGCGAGCTGATGCAGCACTTCGGCATTCGCTTCGACCACCTGTTCGTCCTGGCCAACATGCCGATCCAGCGTTTTGGCAGCACCTTGATCAGCCAGGGCCGGTTCCAGACCTACATGGCCCTGCTCAAGGGCGCCCACCGCGCCGAGAACCTGGTCACGGTGATGTGCCGCAGCCTGGTCAGCGTCGACTGGCAGGGCCACCTGTACGACTGCGACTTCAACCAGATGCTGAGCCTGCCCGCGACACTGAACGGCCGCTCGCGGCCGCATCTTCGCGATCTGCTGGAGCACGATCCGCAGGGCAGCGCGATCCGCGTCGCCGACCATTGCCACGGCTGCACCGCCGGCCAGGGCAGCAGCTGCGGCGGTGCCTTGGCCGCCGTCTGAACCGAAAAGCGAACCCATGCACACCGTGCCCTCTGCCTTCCGTCGCCGCCAGGTCCTGTTCGCTGGCGCCGTCGGTGCACTGACGGCGCTGGCGCTCCCCGCGTGGGCCCAGTCCGCGTTCGACCACAGCCATGCGGCCTGGACCGCGCTGCTGAAGAAGCACGTCGTCGTGCTGCGCGGCGGCCAGGCGACGCAGGTGCGCTATGCCGGATTCGGCAGTGACCGTGCGGCTCTGAAGGCCTACCTCGATGCGCTCTCGGCCGTGACGCGACCGACCTTCGACGGCTGGAGCAAGGCTCAGCGCCAGGCCTTCCTGATCAACGCCTACAACGCCTTCACCGTCGAGTTGATCCTGACCCGGTATCCGGACCTGAAGTCGATCAAGGACCTCGGCAGCGTGTTTTCAAGTCCCTGGAAGCCGAAGTGGGTTTCCCTGCTCGGCACCAAGGTCTCGCTCGACGACATCGAACACGAGATGCTGCGCAAGCGCGGTGCCTACGACGACCCGCGCGTGCACTTCGGCGTCAACTGCGCCAGCATCGGCTGCCCGGCCTTGCGCGAGGAGGCGTTCGTGCCGGAGCGGCTCGATGCCCAGCTCGACGAGCAGGCCAGCCGCTTCATGGCCGACCGCTCGCGCAACCGCTACAACGCACAGCGTGGCCGCGCCGAGGTGTCGAAGATCTTCGACTGGTTCGGCGAGGACTTCCGGCTCGGCCACCGCGGCATCGATTCGCTCGGCGCATTCCTGGCCCGCCATGCCGACGCGCTGGCCGATGCCCCGGCCGACCGCGAGCGTCTGAAGTCCGGCAAGGTCGAGGCCAGCTTCCTGGACTACGACTGGAGCCTCAACGACGCCCGTTGAGCCCGCCCCATCGAGTCGCGCTGGGCCAGGGTCGGCCTCGGGCAGGTCGCGGCCGGCCATGCATCATCGGCGCATGTCCGAGCCTCCCTCCACTGACGTCGCGGCGCACGCGGGTGAAGTCGCGGCGCAGTGGCGCGACGGGTCCGGGTGCTGGACACTGAGCCTGCGCGGCGACGTGCGTTCGCTGCCTGCGGCCTGGGCGCGACTGCCGGACGTGGCGGGCTGCGCGGCCCTGGTCGTGGAGGGTCACGAGCTTCTGGCCTGGGACGCGGCCACCGCGGCGCGGCTGTGGGCGCTGGACCGCGAGGCGCGCGCGCGCGGGCTGGAGGTCGTGCACCAGGGCCTGCCCGAAGGCCTGGTGGCCTTGCTGGCCCTGGCCGGCACCGCCCCAGTCCCGGCTCCGGCCGACGGGACCCGACCGGACGAGTCTGCAGCGCCGTCGCCAGGCCCCGGAGCCGGCCACACGCTGGCGTTCCTGGGCGCGGTGTTGATCGCCACCGGCCGCTGGCTTCGCGGGCGCTCGACCGTGCGGCTGGCCGACGTGGTCGAGCAGCTCGACCACTGCGGTCCACGCTCGTTGCCCATCGTCGTGTTGTGCTGCGCCCTGGTCGGCCTGATGCTGGCCTACATGGGTGGGGCCCAGCTCGGCCGGATCGGCGCGCAAGGCTTCCTGGCCGACGTGGTGACGGTGGGCATGCTGCGCGAGCTGGCGGGCCTGATGGCCGGCGTGATGCTGGCGGGCCGGATCGGCGCGGCGTTTGCGGCCCAGCTCGGCACGATGCAGGCGGGCGAGGAGATCGACGCGCTGCGCGTGCTGGGTGTCGATCCGGTGGCCCACCTGGTGCTGCCGCGGCTGCTGGCGCTGCTGGCGATGGCGCCGGCGCTGTATGCCTTCGGCGCGCTGGCCGGCATCATTGCGGCGTGGCCCGCGGCGACCCTGGCTTATGGTGTGACGAGCGCCGAGTACTGGGCCCAGGTGGCCCGCGCGGTCACCGCGACCGACCTCTGGATCGGCCTGTTCAAGTGCATGGTCTATGTCGCCCTGGTTGCACTCGCCGGCTGCCAAGAGGGCCTGGCTGCAGGCCGTGGCGCGACGGCGGTCGGCGCTGCGACCACGGCTGCGGTCGTCAAGGGCCTGGTCTGGATCGTCGCAGCGGCCTGCGCGACGACGGTGGTGTTCACGGCACTTGGGTACTGACATGTCCACGCCTTTGAATCGGACCCTGCCCGACGCCGTGATCGAGGTCTGCGGATTGGGCGTTGCCGCCGGGAGCCGGGTCGTGCAGCAAGGCCTGACGTTCGAGGTCCGGCGCGGCGAGGTCCTGGCCATCGCAGGGCCCAGCGGCTGCGGCAAGAGCACGCTGTTGCGCCACCTGGCCGGGCTGGAGCGGCCGGTGGCGGGCCAGGTGCTGTGCGATGGGCGGGATCTGCACCGCGGCAGCGACGACGAACAAGCCGTGCTGCGCCGGCGCATGGGCGTGATGTTCCAGGCGGGCGCGCTGTGGAGCTCGATGTCCGTGGGCGAGAACCTGATGCTGCCGCTGCGCCTGTTCACGCTGCTGCCGCGCGACGAACGCGAACGGCAGGCGCGCTTCAAGCTCGCGCTGGTCGGGCTCGACGGGGCTTTCGACCTGCGTCCGGCCCAGCTGTCGGGTGGCATGCGCAAACGCGCAGCGCTGGCGCGTGCGCTGGTGCTGGACCCCGAGGTGCTGCTGCTGGACGAACCCGGCTCGGGCCTGGACCCGCCCAACGCCGCGCGGCTGGACGAGCTGGTGGCGCATTCGCGGCGACACTTGGGGACCACGGTCGTGATGGTCAGCCACACGATGGACAGCGTCTTCGCGATCGCCGACCGACTGCTTTTTCTGGACGAAAGCACCCGCACGATGACGGCTCTTGGCCCGCCGCAGGAACTGCTCGCCACCGGCCCGCCGGAGGTGCGGGCCTTCCTGCGCCACGGAGGGCGGACGTGAACTCGGGCCTACCGGCTGCAGCGCTGCGGGTGGGCGCGCTGGCGCTTGCCGGCCTGGTGCTGCTGGTGCTGGCGGCGGTGCTGGCGGGTGGCTCCTGGTTTGCCGCCACGGAGCGTGCGATGCTGCGCTTCGAGACCTCGGTCTTTGGTCTTCAGGCCGGCGCGCCCGTGGTGCTGCGCGGGGTGCAGGTCGGTCAGGTCGACTCGGTGGCGCTGGCGCCGCTGGCGGGGCCGACGGCGGGCGATGTCGCCAGCCCATTGGTCGTGCCGGTCACGGTGCGATTCGAACGCGAGCGCCTGCTCGAGCTGCTCGGTGGCGCGGCGCCGGCGGGCGGCACGGCGATCGCCGAACTCGCCCGGCAGGGCCTGTTCGCGCGGCTGGCGACGCAGAGCCTGCTGACCGGCCAGCTGTATGTCGAGCTGGATCTCGACCCGGCCCGACGCGCCACCGCCGCGGCATCGCCCGTTGCCGTCGCGGGCGCACTGCCTCAGGTGCCCACCGCACCGACCCGGCTGCAAAGCCTGGAGGCGCAACTCGCGGGACTGGACCTGGCCCAGATCGGCCGCGACCTGGCGGCCACGGCGGCGTCGGCGCGCCAGTTGCTGGCGGGCGGCGACGCGCAGCGCACGCTGGCGCAGATCGCCAAGGCCGCCGAGGGTGTGCAAGCGCTCACCACGCGTCTGGACCGCGAGCTGGGCCCCATCGCCGGCCAGGCCCGCGGCACCTTGGGCGAGGCGCAGCGCACACTGGACCGGGTCGGGCGCAGCGCCGAGCAGGTCGGCCGCAGCGCCGAGCAGGCCGGCGATGCCGCTGCCGAGTGGCAGCAGCTGGCACGCGAGGGCCGGCCGCTGGTGGCCGAGTTGCGTCGCAGTGCCGATGAAATCGGCCGCGCCGCCGCCACGCTGGGCGAAGCCGCTGGGCCCGATTCGCCGCTGCGTGCTGACGCCAGGAATGCACTGACTGACCTGTCGCGTGCGGCGCGTTCGCTGCGCGAGTTGAGCGAGCTGCTCGAACGTCACCCCGATGCACTGCTGCGTGGGCGTGGAGGTGCACCTTGATGCCCGGATTGCGGCGCCAGCCGACGCCCCCTTCACGCCGCGCGGTGCTGACCGCCGTTGCGGCAACCCTGTTGTCGGCCGCCTGCGCCGGCCCGGCGCTGCCGCCGGGGGTCTGGCTGCGCCTGCCGCTGGATGCCGACCCGTCGCTGCCGGCGGGCCGCATGGCCGCCGGCGAAAGCTGGCAACTGGTCGGCGGTTTGGTCGTGCCGGGCCACCTGGACCGCGACGCCGTGCTTGTGGCTCAGGGCCGCGGGGCTTTGCGGCCGCTGGCCGGGCTGCGCTGGGCGGAGCCCCTGCGCGACACCTTGCCGCGGCTGCTGCGGGCCGATCTGGGCCGGCTGCTCGGCACGACCGTTTTCAACGGCCCCCTTCCGGCGGCGGCGGGCCCTGCACGGCAACTGCGAGTCACGCTGCTGGCGCTGGATCTGAGCGAAGACAGCCGCGTGCTGCAGGTTCGGGCGCAATGGAGCATCGGCATGGCCGCTGCCGTCTCATTGCCGACGGTCCAGCAAGCCGCATGGCCGGTGCCGGTCGCGGTGGCGGATGCCGACGGTATCGCCCTGGCTCACCGCCGTGCCGTCGCCGAGCTGGCGCAGCGCATCGTGGCCACAGTGGCGCGCTGACGCCGCTCGGCTCAGGCCGCGTGCAGCGCGCGCAGGGCCGTGGCCTGGGCCAAGGTGTCGCGCCGGCCGATGGTGATCAACCGCTCGCGGTACTCGCGCGACATGCCGGCCCAGTAGCCGGTGTCGGGGTGCAGCACCAGGTCGGCGCTGCGCGCGTCGGGCACGGTGAGTTCACGCTTGCGCAGATCGGCTTCACGCCAGCGCTCGCTGCCCGGTGGGGCGCGGTCCTCGTGGGCCGAGGCGTCGACGGCCAACACCCGGCGCGCGCCCAGTGCCCGGGCGACACGCACCGGCAGCGGGGTGCTCAGGTCGGCGTCGGCATAGCGCTCACCGCGGATGCTGACCGGCACGAACTGGCCCTCGATGGCTGCCGAGGCCTGCACGGCGACCCCAGCGTTGCCGTGCGTGAACGCCACCGCGCTGCCGTCGCGCAGGCGTTGCGCGACACAGGCCATCGCCAAAGGCAAGGCGTGCAGCGGTCGGCCGTCGATTTCGCTGTTGATGAAGTCGCACAAGGGCCGGCCGCTCCAGCGCTCTGCGCCGCCGGTGAGCTGCAAGCGAGCCAGGCGCCAGGCCTGCATGTCCAACGCCAGCCGCTCCAGATCGGCGGCGGACCGGCCGGCCGCAAACAGGGTGCCGACCAAGGCACCGGCCGAGGCGCCGACGATCAGGTCGGGCTTGAGCCCGAGTTCGGCCAGCGCCGCAATGACGCCGACATGCACAAAGCCGCGTGGACCGCCCGAGCTCAGGACCCAGGCCACCCGGGGCGGGTGCTTCAGCGGCAAGGCTTGGGGCGCGCCAGGGTCGGTGTGATCGGGTTCAGGGCCGATGCTGCATGCCGGAAGGCCCAGCGCCGCCAGCGCCGCCGCCGGGGCCAGGAGCAGGGGCCGTCGTTGCACCGTCTCAGGGCTTCTGGCTCTGCGACGCGGCGACCAGGCGCGCCAGTTCTTCGCCGCTCTTGTAGTGCGGCACGCGGAAGACCAGCCGCTTGCTGCGCTGCCACAGGCTGTTGCTGCCCTTGACCTCGCCGGCCCAGTAGTCGTCGGCCAGCTTGATGTTGCCCGGCCGGTCGAGCTCGAAGGCCAGACGCGAGCCCTGGCCGCCGAAGATGTAGAGCTTGCCGTCGGCGACGATGAACGAGTCGGCGTCGCCACCCCACGGGATGGCATAGACGATGCCGTTGGCGCAATAGCCGCCGTACTGCGGCAGGTACCTGGCTGGCGCGGCGTCGAACAGCGCGCGGTGTTCGGCACTGGCAAACCGCAGCGTCACGCCTTCGTAGACGCGGCTGAACTGCGGGCTCCCTTGCACGTAGCGGCCCTGGGTGAAGTAGGCCACGACGTCGGCGCCCTTGAGCAGCACCCGCCCGTCGCTGCCTTCGGCCACGGCATTGACCGGCTTGAGCGCGCCGCCTGGGTTCTGCGCCACCATGGCCGAGCAGCCCCCGAGCAGGGCAGCACCCAGAACGGCCAGCGGCAGCAGGCGCAGGACGGCCTGCAGTGGGCGATCGAAGAAGGCTTTGAAGGTCATGGCGCCGTGGCTCCGGACGTTGCGGGGAGGGAAGTGCGGGTTCGGGCCTCGGCGCGCAGTGTCGCGGGCGCTGGCGCCGTGAGGTCCAGGTAGGGGGCCGGCCAGCCGAGCAGGCGGCTGGCGTGTTCGGCGCGTTGCTGCAGGTCCGGGCGGCTGTCCGCGCCCAGGTGCACGATGCCGTAATGGTGGTTGCCCGTCCACTTGAAGTCCCGCGCCAGGGTGTGGCCGGACTTCGGAAAGCTGAACAGCAGGCCGTCGGCAAACGCGTTGGCAAACGCCGCCCGTTGCGCGGCGCTGGGTGGTGGCGGCACGCGGTGGACGTCAAAGCTGCGGTAGACCAGGCTGGCGGCGATGGCGGCGTCGGGCTCGGGCCGTGGCGCGGCCATCGGGTCGTCGCCGGCGGCCAGGGCCAGCGCCATTGCATGCGGGCAACGGCCCTGCACACGCCGGTACAGGTCGCCGAACTGCGACGCCAGGCGCGGGTTGCACTCGATGACGCTGAGCCTGCCGCTGGCCGCGTCGTAGAAGAACTCGAGGTTGAAGAAGCCCAGCCCGTAGCCGATGGCGGCCAGGAAGCGCCGGGCGACGTCGAGCGCCCGGGCCTGCACCTCGGCGGCCAGCCGGCTCGGGTGCTCCCAGCGCATGAAGGCGCGGGTGCCGGGCACCATCACCGCGTCGACGACACCGAGCGCATGGGCCTGCCCGTCCGCGACCCAGCCGTCGAGGTTGAACTGCGCCACCTCGGTCGGCACCGGCTCCTCGAGCAGCATGCGGTGCGCGCTGCCGGCCTCGGGCAGGCGGTCACGGCACAGGCGGTCGAAGGGGTCGACCAGGTGGCGGATGACCCACAGCTCGCGCCGGCCGAACCGGGTGTGGGCGTGCAGCTGCTCGTGGCTCGCGACCTCGCGCGCGAGGACCGAAAACGCAGCCTTCACCGGCTTGACGAAGCTCGGGTAGGGCAGGCCCTGCGGGATGTCGCCGCCGTAGTCGGCGTCGAGCTCGCTGAAGCGCAGGTTCGCTTCCGGCGCGACACGCTCGAGCACCCGGCGCGCGTGCAGCTTGTGCTGCGCGGCGAGGATGGACTCGGGCGTGGCGCCCGGCAGCTTCAGCGTCTCGGCGATCAGCGAGGCCGCCAGCGCGCCGAAGTGCTCCTGGTGGCTGAGCACGGCCCGCCAGCCCAGTCGCCGTCCGCGGGCGGCCTGGGCGCGGGCGAAGCGCACATGGTCGTAGAACACCAGGCCGGCGTTGCTGGGGAAGGAGAACAGGTCGAAGCCGGCGTGGTCCATGACCTGCCCGGTCTCGCGCGCGATGCGGTCGCGGGCCAGGGCGTCCCAGTCGTACGCAAACGGCCAGCCGATGCGCGCCGGGCTCATGCGGCGGTCCTGCGCAGCATGCGCGCGGCCAGCAGCGGCGTCAGCACGAACAGGCTCGCCGCGACCGCGGTCGAGGGCACGTCCAGACCACCGGCTTGCCAGGATTTCGACAGCGCCTGACCGGCGCTGACCCAGGGCAGGCTGCCGATCAAGAGGCCGAAGAAGCTGGGCACGACAAAGCCACGCAGGCTGATGCGCGTGAGCCCGAGCAGCGGGTTGAGCAGCGGGTAGGGCACGATGGGCACCAGGCGAAGCCACACCAGGGCCAGCGGGCCCCCACGCTCGAGCAGGGCCTCGCCGCGATCGAGCCACCCGCGGGCGCGGGCCAGGCGCGACCCGGGACGCGGCGCGGGCGCGGCGCGGGCCAGCCGCCGGGCGGCCAGGAATGCCAGCGTTGCACCGACGGTCGACGCCAGGCCGACGGCCAGCGTGCCGGCCGCCATACCCCACGCGGCGCCGGCCATCAGCGCCAGAGGTCCGCAGCCCGGCAGCGACAAGGCCGACAGCAGCACAAAGACCACGGCAAACGCCAACGGCGCGAGCAGCGGATGCGCCTGCTGCCACAGCAGCAGGGTGTCCGGCAGGCTGGCCCAGATCGACATGCAGGCCTCAGCGAGTCAGCCAGCGCCGGGCGCCGTAGCTGAGTGCGTCGACGATGGCCACCAGCAGCAGCATCGCCCCCAGCACGGTGGCGGTCTTGTTCATGTGGAACAGGCCCATGTGGAAGGTCAGCAGCTGGCCCAGCCCGCCGGCACCGACCACCCCCAGCACGGCCGCGGCGCGGATGTTGTTCTCCCAGCGATACAACGTGTAGCTCACCAGCTGCGGCAGCACCTGCGGCAGTGTCGCGTACAGGAACACGCGCACGTTGCCGACGCCTTGCGCGCGCAGCGCCGCGCCCGGGCCGGGTGGCGCGTTCTCGATGGCCTCGGCAAACAGCCGGCCGAGCACGCCGGTGGTGTGCAGCGCCAGTGCCAGCGTGCCGGCAAACGGCCCCAGGCCGGCGGCGATCAGCAGCAGCGCAGCCCAGACCAGCTCGGGGATCGCCCGCAGTGCGTTCAGCAGCAGTCGGGTCGGCGACCGGGCAAGGGCGGCGTGGCCGTCGTGCAGGCGGCTTGCCGGCAGGGCCAGCAGCAGCCCGGCGGCGGCGGCCAGCAGGGTGCCGAGCGCCGACATCGCCAGCGTCTCCCAGGTGCCGATGGCGACCTGGCGAAGGAAGGCCGGGCTGGTGTCGGGCGGAAAGAACTCGGCGACGAAGCGACCCATCGCGCGCGCCGCGTCCAGCGACAGGAACTGGGCCCACTGCAGGTCCAGCGACCAGAAGCTCGCCACGACCAGGACCAGCACCGCGGCCGCGAACCAGCAGGCCTTGCAGCGGGCGTCGAACAGCCGCGGCGGCAAGCGGTACGGCGGGTTGGCGGCGGGTTCGAGCTTCACCTGGGCCTCCATTCACCCCAGCGACCGTCGCAACCCGGCGCTGACCCGGTCGGCCAGCGCCACCAGCAGCACAAAGACCACCAGCATGCTCAGCACCTCGCCGCCCTTGAACATCTTCATCGAGTTGTCCATCTGCTGGCCCAGGCCACCGGCGCCGACGAAGCCCAGCACGACCGAGCTGCGGATGGCGCACTCCCAGCGGTAGACGGTGTAGCTCGTGAGCTCGGCCGCGTTGGTCGGCAGCAGGCCATAGAAAAACGCCTGCAGCCGCGAGCCACCGTTGCGCAGCAGGGTCTCGGTGGCGTGGGTCTCGCCGGACTCCAGGATCTCGCCGTAGACCTTGCCGAGCATGCCGCCGTAGGTCAGCGCGATCGCCAGCACGCCTGCGGTGGGTCCGAGACCCACGACACGCACGAAGACCAGCGCCCAGACCAGCTCGGGCACGCTGCGCAGCACGATCAACGTCCAGCGCAGCGCCTGGCGCAGCCAGAACGGCCCCCGCGCCATGCGCCCGGACAGCGCCGAGACCGACAGCACCCGGGTCGACAGCAAGGTCAGCGGAATTGCGACCACCAGGGCCAGCGTCATGCCGGCGGTGGCGATGGCGACGGTGCGCCAGGCCTCCCGCGCGACCATGCCCAGGAACTCCGCCGACACCTCGGGCGGCAGGAAGGTCGCCAGGAACTGACCCGTGACCCGGGTGTTCTGGGGCGCGAACAGCAGCCAGGGCTGGAACTCGGTGGCGACAAACAGCGGCCACAGCAGCACGGCGGCGGCAGAAAGCCAGAAGACGCGACCCAGCCAGGCCGGGTCGCGCGCCGGGGCTCGCAGGGCCGCGTTGCTCATGGACCGTGAAGACGCTGCTGCGGGGGCAAAGGTTTCAGCGTGTCCACGCAAGCCGGGTTCATCTGCAATGCATCACCACCGGTTGCGGTGCAGGCGGCTCGGCCACGGCTGGCGGCGTCGGTACCGTGCCCTGAAGCTCGTGTTCATGCTGGGCGTACAGCCGCTGCAGACGGTCGCGCGTGACCTGCGCCGCGGGCAGGTCGAACACCAGCCGACCCTCGCGCAGGCCGATGATCCGCGGGAAGTGCGCAAGCGCCATCTCGACCTGGTGCAGGGTGCCGATCAGCGTGACGCCCCGCTCGCGGGCCACCCGGACCAGTGTGGCCAGCGCCTGGCGCGAACGGGTCGGATCGAGCGCCGACAGCGGCTCGTCGACCAGCCACAGCCGTGCCGGGGACAGCAGCGCGCGCGCCAGGCCCACCCGCTGACGCTCGCCGCCCGACAGCCGATCGACGCGCTCGAAGAGTTTTTCCGCGAGGTCAAACGACTCGAGCGCCGCGTGGGCCGCCGGGATGTCGTGCGGATAGAACAGCGACCTCAGGCTCCGGGCCAGTCCCATCGACGGCAGCCGCCCGGCCAGCACCGAGGTCACGACCCGCTGGCGCGGTGGCAAAGGCGGCACCTGCGGCGCCAGGAACAGCTGGCCGCGCAAGGCCTGCAACTGCGGGCGCGGCAGGCTCCAGGGGTCGATGCCGTCGAGCTGCAGGCGGCCGGCTGCCGGCGGCAGCGCGCAAGCCAGGACATGCAGCAGCGTCGTCTTGCCCGCGCCCGAGGGCCCGATCACCGCCAGCTGTTCACCCGCCGCGACGTCCAGGTCGAGCGGCTGCAGGGCTGGCGCTGCGTTGACCGCCGCCGCCGGGTGGCGAGCGGCTGCCTGTTCGAGCCGCAGCTTCATGAGCGGATCCGCTCCTCGGCCGTCACTGCCCGGCCTGGATCAGGCCGGCGGCGCGGCCCGCGGCCTCGATGCTCTTGTAGTTCTCGGCCGTGGTGGCGATGTAGCGTGTCGCGCGGTTGAGTTGCAGGATCTCCTTGCCTTCGGGCGTGGCCGGGTCGAGGTCGAGGAAGGCCTTCTGGACGCGGTTGCGCAACTCCACCGGCATGTCGGCATGCACCGACCAGTTGTAGTTGAAGAACGGCGGCGTCGTGAAGAACACGTCCACGGCCTTGGTGTCGACCTTGTTCTCGGCGACGAACTTGCGCCAGACCGTGATGTCCAGCGCCGCCGCATCGACCCGACCGCTGACCACCGAGGCGATGGTCGCGTCGTGCGCACCGCTGTAGGCGATGCGCGCGAAGTCCTTTTCCGGGAAGACGTTGGCCGCCATCAGGTTGGCCCGCGGCATCAGATGCCCTGAAGTGCTGCTTGCGCTGCCGAACCCGACCTGCTTGCCCTTCAGGTCCGCCAGCGTCTTGATGCCGGAATCGGTCTTGGCGATGAAGACCGACTGGAACTTGGTGTCCTCCTCGCGTTGCGCGATCGGAACGATCTTGCCGCCCGAGCGGATCTGCGCCTGCACGTGGGTGAAGCCGCCAAACCAGACCAGATCGACCTTCTTGTTGACCAGGGCCTCGACCGCCGCCGGGTAGTCGGTCACGGGCGTGAACTCGACCTTCATGCCCAGGCGCTTTTCAAGGTGCGCGGCGATGGGGCCGAACTTGCGGATCTGCTCCGTGGCGGCCTCTTCGGGGATGGTGGAAACGCGGAACACCGGCTGCGCATGGGCCAGCGCGCCCAAGGCGAGCAGGGTGCAGGCCAGCAGCGAGCGCAGCGTGCGCGAGGGGGATGGGTCGATCATGGCAAGGCTCCGGCGGAAGTAAGGGTCAGCACGAACGGGACGACGCGTAACGCCGTGGGGGCAGGCTGCGACTCTAGCCGCGGTCGGCTGCTAGAGTGCCCGCAAAGGGCTTCGCGACCACCTGCTGAGTCGTTCCGCCACAGGAGATGGTTTCTTGCTGAAAACCCCTGGTTTTGTTCAGATCCACCAACCCGAGACCGAGGGCCTGGCCGAGGAGGCAGCGGCCGGCCTTGGCGCCCGGCCGCGGGCGGCGGTGTCGCCCAAGTTCTTTTATGACGCGCTGGGCTCGCGGCTCTTTGACGCCATCACCGAGCTCGACGAGTACTACCCGACACGGACCGAAGCGGCGATCCTCGACCACCACACCGATGCCATTGCCGCCGCGGTGCGTGCGCTGCTCGGCGCGGCGCCGACGCTGGTGGACCTGGGCGCCGGCAACTGTGCCAAGGCCGCGCGCCTGTTTGGTCCGCTGGGGGTGGCGCGCTACGTCGCGGTCGACATCTCGGTGGCGTATCTGGGCCAGACCCTGATGGCGCTGCAGCGGGAGCATCCCACTCTAGACATGACGGCGGTGGGCCTGGACTTCTCGCAGCGGCTTGAACTGCCGGCCGGGCTTCTGGAGGGGTCGGCGCTGGTCTTCTACCCCGGCTCGAGCATCGGCAATTTCGACCCCGACGCGGCGCTGCGCCTGCTGCGCGAGGCGCGTGTGCTCGCCGCTGGCGGCGCCTTGCTGATCGGCGTCGACCTCGTCAAGTCGCGTGCCGTGCTCGAGGCCGCCTACGACGACCGGCTGGGCGTCACAGCGGCCTTCAACCTGAACCTGCTGCTGCACCTGAACCGCCTGCTCGGTGCCGACTTCGATGTCCGCGCCTGGCGCCACGTCGCGCTCTGGAACGAGCCGGCGTCGCGCATCGAGATGCATCTCGAGGCCCGCGGCGACACGCGGGTGCGTTGGCGCGGTGGCGAGCGGCAGTTCGCCGGTGGCGAACGCATCCACACCGAGAACTCCTACAAGTGGACCCGCGAAGGCTTCTCCGCGTTGCTGCGCGACGCCGGCTTCGCACGGGTCCAGGCCTGGAACGACGAGCGCAACGCGTTTGGCGTCTTCCTTGCTGCGGACTGATCGGTGGCCTGCCGTCTACAGCGAACAGGTGCGAAGCCCCGCCGCGACATCGCAGCGGTGCGGCAGGAAGAAGTTCCGGTAGCGCGTGTGCTTCAGGCGCGGCTGGGTCATGAACGAGCCGCCCTTGAGCACCGGGCGGCCGTCGAACCAGGGCGCCGAGTAGTCGCGGTAGGGATGCGGCTCGAACCCGGGGAACGGGCCGAAGCTGCTTGCGGTCCATTCCCAGACATCGCCCCAGCGGAACCGATCCGGCTCGGCCATCGCCGCGTGCTCCCACTCGGCTTCGGTCGGCAGCCGGCGGCCGGACCAGCGGCACCAGGCCAGGGCCTCATCGAACCGCAGATGGCGGGCCGGCTCGGTGGGGTCGAGCGGGTGCCAATCACCGTGGTGCCATTGCTGCCACTGGCTGCCGTCCCGACGCAGGGTCGCCGGCACGGGGCCACCGGACTCGACACCCGCCTCGACGAACGGCAGGTACTCGGCCCAGCGCAGCACCTGGATGTCGATGTCGAAGGCGGCGAGTCCGACGTCGTGCCCAGGCAGCTCGTTGTCGAACGCAAATCCGGCGCCCGCCTCGCTGCCCAGCCGGCAGGGTCCGGCGGTGATGCGCAGCGCGCCAGGCGGCGCCGGCAGGCGCGGTGGCTGCCAACGGGCGTCGTCGGTCGCAATGCCCAGGCCGTGCGCCATGTACAACGCGGCCTCGTGGTGCATGTCCTCGTGCAGCAGCGCGAGCCGGAAGAAGTACAAGGCGTCGTCGTCTGCCGACGCTTCGCCCAGAAGCGCCAGCGTGCGCTCGAGCTGCGCCGCCAGGTCGCGCCGGGTCGCGTCGGCACCGGGCAGGTCCAGCGTCCAGCGGCGGGCATGCGGCACACGGGTCGAGTCGTACAGTGCATCGGCCGACGCGCGCAAGGGCGGCAGGCGGGAGGCCTCCGGGTCGGCCCGGTGGCCCCGGTGGCGTTCGGGGTTGCGGGCCAGCCAGTACTCCTGGAACCAGCCGATGTGCCCCAGCTCCCACAGCGGCAGGTTCAACTCCTCGCGGTGCGGCACGCGCAGGTCGGGCCGCGCGCGTTCGCAAGCGGCAAACGTGGCCAGGGTGTCGGCGCGGCTGGCTTGCAGCAGCCGCGCCAGCGTCGCGGCATCGGCGTGCCGCGCAAGGGTCGATTCGGAAACGGTTGATGGGTCCATGGTGGTGAACAACAGGCCTCGCCTCGTCATCGTGACCCCGGCGCTGGCGGATGCCAACAACGGCAACTGGCAGACGGCGCGGCGCTGGGCGGGCTTGCTGGCCCAAGACTACAAGCTTGCGCTGTCGGCCCGCTGGCAAGGGGGCGACGAGGAGGTGATGATCGCCCTGCATGCGCGGCGTTCGGCGCCCTCGATCGCCGCCTGGCGAGCTCAGCGCGGCGCGGCGCCGCTGGTGCTGGCGATGACCGGCACCGATCTGTACCGCGACATCGACCACGACGCCGATGCCCAGCGCTCGATGTATTCCGCCGATGCGCTGGTCGTGCTCAACACGCTCGGCGCCGATCGGCTGCCGGCGGCGTTGCGCGAGCGCTGTCATGTCGTGCTGCAGTCCTGCCCGGCGCGCCGGCTGCTGCCCAAGACCCGGCGGCATCTCCGGGTGTTGATGGTCGGTCACCTGCGTGACGAAAAGGACCCGCTGACCTATCTGCGTGCGGCGCAACGTCTGGGCGATCGCACCGACATCCTGCTCGACCACATCGGCGCCGCGCTCGACCCGAAGCTCGGTGATGCGGCCACGGCCTGCATGGCCGCCCAGCCACGCTACCGCTGGCTCGGTGCCCTGCCGCATGGCACGACGCGCAAGCGCATCCAGGCCGCGCACCTGCTGGTGCATGCGAGCCGCATGGAAGGTGGCGCCCATGTCGTCATCGAGGCCCTGCGCAGCGGCACGCCCGTGTTGGCCTCGCACATCGACGGCAACCTGGGCCTGCTCGGGCGCGACTGGCCGGCGGTGTTCGAGCCCGGCGACGACGCGGCACTGGCGACCCTGCTGGCACGTGCCCGAGACGAGCCCGATATGCTGGCTGCCTGGGCGCTTGCCGCCGAGCGCCGTGCGCCCCTGTTCGACCCTGAGACCGAGCGCGAATCCCTGTTGCACGCCTTGCGCACGCTGCCAACCCCCCGGAGACTGGATCCATGAACGCCCCCGACAAGACCCCCACCGAGCCGCGTCTGACGAGTCTTTCGCATGGGGGCGGCTGCGGCTGCAAGATTGCGCCCGGCGTGTTGTCCGAGATCCTGAAGGGCACGGCCGCAATGCCGATACCCAAGGAGCTGATGGTCGGCATCGAGACGGCCGACGACGCCGCGGTCTACAAGCTCAACGACGAGCAGGCCCTGATCGCGACGACCGACTTCTTCATGCCCATCGTCGACGATCCGCACGACTTCGGGCGCATCGCCGCCACCAACGCCATCAGCGACGTCTACGCCATGGGCGGCCGGCCGATCCTGGCGCTGGCCCTGGTCGGCATGCCGATCAACGTGCTGTCCACCGCGACCATCGGCCGCGTCCTCGAAGGGGGCGCCAGTGTCTGCCGCGAGGCCGGCATCCCGATCGCCGGTGGCCACACCATCGACTCCGTCGAGGCGATCTACGGCCTCGTGGCGCTGGGCCTCGTGCACCCGGGCCGCGTCAAGCGCAACGCCGACGCCAAGCCGGGCGACCTGCTCGTGCTCGGCAAGCCCCTGGGCGTGGGCGTGATGAGCGCGGCGCTGAAGAAGGGCGAACTCGACGCCGCCGGCTACGCCCGCATGATCGAGTCGACCACCAAGCTCAACACCGCCGGCCCCGACCTGGCCGAGCTGCCCGGCGTGCATGCGCTGACCGATGTCACCGGCTTCGGCCTCGCCGGCCACGCGCTTGAGCTGGCCCGCGGCGCCCGGTGCATCGTGCAGATCGACTGGAGCGCGGTACCGTTGCACGACGGCGTGCGCGCGCTCGCCGGCCAGGGCTTTGTCACCGGGGCGTCGGGACGCAACTGGGGGGGCTACGGTGCCGACGTGTCGCTGCCGCCCGGCTTTGCCGCCGAAGACCAGGCCCTGCTGACCGACCCGCAGACCAGCGGCGGCCTGCTCGTGTCGTGCACGCCGGCCGAGCTCGACAACGTGCTCGCCGTCTTCCATCGGCATGGCTTCGCACGTGCGGCGGTGGTGGGGCGGGTGCTGGATGCGAGCGACAAGCCGCAGCTGGCGGTCGTTCAGGGCTGACCCGGCCGGGTGGAGTTCGACGAGGGCGCTGAGCATGGGTGAGAGGGGGTTGCGGCGACGTGAGCTGGCGCTGGGTTCGCTGTGCACGGCTTCTGCTTGCGCCTTGCCGGCCTGGGCCCAGCCCGCCGTGGCCTCCGGGCTGTTGCCGGCGGAGACTTTTTTCCTGCCACCGCAGCTGGCCCAGGCGGAACTGAATCCGAGCGGAACCCATGTCGGGTTGTGCGTGAGGCCGCCGCTGGAGTCAGGCCAGGACCCGGACAAGAATCGGTTGCGGCTCGTGGTGGTCGATCTGGCGACGATGCAATCGCGTGTCGTCGCACGGTTCGAAGACCATGACGCGTGGTCGATTCGCTGGGTCAACGACCAACGGATCCTGCTTCGCATCTCGGGCGAGGTCCATGGCGGCAACTGGGCGGCGGTCGACGCCGACGGGCAGAACTGGCGGGTGCTCGAACATCCATGGTGGAGCCTGTTGCCGCAAGGCCCGCAGACCGGCGACAGCGTGCTGATGTTCACCGCCAGCGACAGCTCGGACGGCGTAGGCTTCTATCGGCTGGCGCGCATGAGCACCCGCAGCGGACTTCTGAGCGAGCTGGACGTGCCGCCCTGGTCGACGGGCTTCCTGATCGACCACCGCGGCGAACCGCTGGCCGCCTATACGGAGCAGCGCGACCGTGCCCGTGTCCTTTGGCGTGATGGCAAGGGATGGAAGCCCGTGTTCGAACACGACCGGTTCGCCAACGAGGGCTTCGGCTTCTCGGCTGCGGCGCCCGATGGCCGGGTCTACGTCACCGCGCGCCAGGGCCAGGACCTGAGTGCGCTGTACCTCTGGGATGCCGAGCGTCAGCAGCCGGCCGGTCAGCCGCTGCTGCAGCTCGACGGATTCGATGCCCTGCCCACGCCCATTCACGGCGCGGACGGGCTGCTGGGCGTCCGGGTGCTGGCCGACGCCTGGACGACGGTGTGGTTCGACGAGCGCATGAAGGCGGTGCAGGCGCGCGTCGACGAGAAGCTGACGGCGACGACCAACCTCGTCACGCCACCGCGGCGTGGCAACTCGCCCTGGCTTCTGGTCTGGGCCCACTCGGATCGCCAACCGCCCCAGGCCTACGTCGCCCATCGCGAAAGCGGGCGCCTGGTGCGCATCGGCAACTCGGCGCCGCACATCGATCCTGTGCGCATGTCGGCGATGGACTACACGCCCTACAAGGCGCGCGACGGCCGCACGATCCCCGCCTATCTGACCTTGCCGCAGAGTGCGGGGACAAAGCGCCCGCTGCCGCTCATCGTGCTGGTGCATGGCGGGCCCTTTGTGCGCGGCACGAGTTGGAGCTGGAACGCCGAGGTGCAGTTCCTGGCCAGCCGCGGCTACGCCGTCCTGCAACCGGAGTTCCGTGGCTCGACGGGTTTCGGCGCCAGCCACCACGAGGCGGGCTGGAAGCAATGGGGCCGGGCGATGCAGGACGACCTGGCCGATGGTGCGCGCTGGGCCATCGCGCAGGGCATTGCCGACCCGAAGCGCATCGCCATCGCCGGCGCCAGCTACGGCGGCTACGCGGCACTGATGGGTCTGGTGCGCGACCCGGACCTCTATGCCTGCGCCATCAACTGGGTCGGCGTCACGGATCTCGACCTGCTGTTCAGCGCCACCTGGAGCGACTTCAGTCCGAGCTTTCGCCGCCATGGACTGCCGCGACTCGTGGGCGACCGACGAGCCGATGCTGCCATGCTGCGCGAGCACTCACCGATCCACCGCGCGGCCGAGATCAAGAAGCCCGTGCTGATGGCCTACGGCCGCAAGGATCGCCGGGTGCCCATCGAACATGGCGAGCGCATGCGCGATGCGCTGCGCCGCCACAACCCGAACGTCGAGTGGGTGCTCTACGACGAAGAGGGCCATGGCTGGCACAAGCGCGAGACGAACATCGATTTCTGGACCCGGGTCGAGAAGTTCCTGGCCCGGCACCTGACAGCGGCTTGACGAACCGGCGCCGGCGTTCGGACGGTGCCCAAGGCGCTGGCGCGCGATCTCAAGCGGCGTCGGGCCGCTCCAGTTCCGCCGCGCGCTGCTGCGCGATCCACTGCGAGCCGGCGCGCAGCTTGCGCGCCAGTGGCGACTCCGGATCGACGACGCGCCAGAAGGGCACCACGTCCGGCACCGGGGTGCCGGCTTCGATGCGGTCCCAGGCGGCTTCGGCCACGGTGCGCAGGAAGATCGCGGTCGAAACCGGGCAGGTGTCGTCGGCGCCATGCTGGCGCGCCAGTTCGCGCCGCATCTGCTGCACCGACCGGGTTTCGCCGGCGGGCACCGAATGGCGCAGGTACTGCTCGACCTCCACCGGGCACGAGATCAGCAGCCGCGCGCCCGCCGGCACGCCGGCAAAGGCCTTGTCCAGCACCACGCTGTGCGGCGGCTTGGCCTTCATCTTCTCGGCCCAGGTCTTGGGTTTGCAGTACC
>Ga0315902_10003610_pt1 | contig 22965 bp, 21 predicted proteins | sample LakEriMetagenome_9_FD_203523 | JGI IMG/M metagenome (GOLD analysis project Ga0315902, IMG submission 203523) | Freshwater fungal communities from buoy surface, Lake Erie, Ohio, United States - Buoy 12 MA117 | ecosystem: Environmental > Aquatic > Freshwater > Lake > Lake biofilm | place: USA... | reverse complement strand
ACTCCCCATAGATCTAGCCAGTTTCGGTCATAAACCTTGGTATCGCCCTGCTGTGAGGTGTAAACAGTTACTGAGCCAGGTGGCAATCTTTCAATTAGGCCCATCACAAATGTTTCTATTCCGCCAGCGCGTGGGCCAAAGTCATTTGTTATGCAAAGAATTTTTTTGGTCATTTAATCAATCTAGCTAGAGGCGACGTGCGCCGACATATGGTTTGCGTCCAAGATTGGAAGCGCTAGCAACCTTAACTCGTGATCCAGATCGAGGCGCATGAACCATCTTGCCATTGCCTAGATAAATTCCAACGTGCGAAATTGGCCGACCAAAGAAGACCAGATCCCCGGGCTTTAGCTGACTGCGCTTTACCGATTTTCCATAACCGTACTGGGCACGCGATGAGTGCGGTAGTGAGACTCCGGCGTTTTGAAATGCTCGCATAGTCAGACCAGAACAATCCCAATATGTCATTCCAGCTGCGCCGAAAACATACTTGTCGCCAATTTGCTTCAACGCATACTGCAGAGCTTTACCGCCCCGACCTGAAACCCCTGACAGCGCTTTTGCGGCAGCTAGGGATGATTTTTGATCGGCATCTTCCTCTTGTTGGGCGAGTCGAGCTAAACGCGCTCGATCTTCCTTCTTAAGTTTAGATAACAACGACTCAGCTTCAGCTAACTTCGCGGCTGCTCTCGCGCTCTGGGCTGCTAATTTCTTTTGGGCTGCCTGCACCAGTGCCAACTTGTCATTAACCGTTAGTGAAGTAGCAGTAAGGCGTTGCTTCGCAGCTTGATATTTGCGAAGTTCAACTGACTTCTTTCGAGTTATCGCCTCTAAGGAACCGGCGGCTGAGAGATAAAGTGCAGGATCGGAAGAAAACAAAAGTTCTAAGCTCTGGCTTAGTCCTCCTGATTTATATTGTTCTACCGCAATTGCGCTCAGCGACTTAGACAGAGCGCTAACGCTCTGACTTTGTACTTCTCTCTTCGCTTGGATTCCGGCGAGAGTGCGGTTAAGCGTTGCTAGCCTTACCTTCGCTTCTTGCGCACCTTCTGCCGCAGTTGTCGCTTCCTCTTCAAGTTGGCGTACGCGAGCTTGAACTTGAGCCAAAGTTTGCGCCGCTTCGGCAGATGGCGCGAGAAAGAGTGGCGAGGCAATCGCGATTATGGAGATAGCAACTGAAGTGACTGATCGAAGTCGCAGCGCCCGGCCGATGGTTAACATAAGAGTTAAAGGCTAACGGGGGCGCTCGGGCAATCTCAACTTGAGATACGCGTGGCTAGCCTGTGAATTTAAAGAAATCTGGGCGAATCACGCTGATTTAAAGCGTAATGGGCGTACAAGTCCTCGTGATGAAAGCAAATCTATGGCATCGGCGGTTGAGTCAGGAATTTCATGGAGCGCCTCTTTCGACTCCCTCTTGGCAATGAAATAAGTCAGAATGCAATCATTGCATCCAACATCGCGTACGGCACAGGTATCACAGGAAATGATCATGCAAAAAATATATCCGCCTCCACTGACATCACATCTTGGCGCGGTAGCCTTTTGAGATGGCGGTATTTGCTTCTTTAGTCGTTGGAGCCGATGGATCCACCACTAAAGATGGAAACTCCCGAGGCATCGCAAGCGGAATAGACCGAAGCACCTTCTTGGCCCGCCGGCGCAGCGCAGACTTTCTCTTAATTGGTGGCCAAACTGCTCGGACCGAGCCATACCACCGCACGCCTGTTCCAGTCGTAGTCGCATCTCGTTCAATGATCAACGCCTTGGCCGATAACCGGCTGGCGCACTGGTGGAACCTCTCCCCTACGGTGGCACTTGCTAAAGGAATCAAAAAATTTGGTGAGAATGTTCTGGTCGAATCTGGTCCATCGATTATCGACGAGCTTCTAATAAATAAAGCGCTAGATGGAATTTACTTAAGCATTACAGAAGCAATGGGCGGTGAGAACCCAATAGATGTTCCATCGCTTTTAGCAAAATTTATTCAAGTCAATCATCAGGTAATTGAAGGAACCCAATTTATCGAAGCTAAAACGCCGAGATAATTGCAACGCCTGCGACTGCAGCGAATATGCCGATGTATTGAACGTGATGTAACCTCTCGTTTAAGAATTTGAAAGCCAAAACTGCAGTAAAGATTGGGTATAAAGAGCCAAGCACCATCGCAAGAGTTAAACTTCCCTGAGTGGTGGCAAACCCCAACAAGATATTTGCCAAGGCATCTGCACAGCCAATAAAAATTAGAACCGGCGCAACCTTAAAGTTCAAACCACCAATAGTGCGATATTTCAAAAGTATTCCTAAGGAAATAAACAGAGTTGTTGCGCGCATCATTACCATTGTCATCAGCACGCTACCTTGCGACCCGATAGCCATTCCAACTAGAGCAACGCCAAATCCAGCAGCTGCGCCAAGCGCGAGAATTAGCGGTTTGATCGGAAGGCCTTGTGAAAGTTCCGGGCCGCTAGCTAAGAACGCTCCAACAATTGCCAACGCTGCGCCAATTGAAAGAATTAGGGAAAGACGATCTCCTTTGATAAAGAAAGCGTAAGCCACCGGGATCAGTGCAGATAATGCGCTAATCGGAGCGACAACTCCCATTCGTCCAGTCGAGAGTCCGGCATATAAACAAATGAGACCAAGGTAACCAAATATACCGGCGAACGCGCCAGGTAGAAAATATCCATTTTCTCCAAAAGCGTTAGCAGAAAATTCTCCAGCGAATAAAGCGAGAATAACTCCAAAGACTAGACCGATTGCTTGCGTCACACCTAGAACGGCAATCGCCGGATATTTCTTACTTAACTTTCCGCCGTGATAATCCGCGGTTCCCCACAAAAGGCTAGAAAACAACGCTAGTAAGGTGGCCATAGCGAACAAGGCTACACAGTCTTGCGCCCTGCCTCCCACTTATCTTGGATCGCCATCTTTAGAATTAGGCAGTGGATGTAGCCCAATTTAATCGCATGGTCGATTACCTCCGATCAGTAACTCCACGATCTGAAATTATTTTGGAAGAAGTTCCTGCTCCCCAAAAATTGGCTACATACTCCTTCGCATTTACTGCAGATGTTTCCAATGGGTTACTTGGCGACGCTGAGGACGAGATCGCATCAGGCCGCTTTGTACTTTTACATGAACCAGGCGGGCAAGATACCTGGGAAGGTGAATTCCGCTGTGTCACATTCTTAAGCGCAGATGTTGATGAGGCGATGCAGGATGACCCACTTTTGCCAGAAGTTGGATGGAGTTGGCTCCTTGATTCACTTTCTGCAGCAGGCTGTGAATTTAACGCACCGAGCGGAACGGTAACTCGAGTTTCAAGCGCTTCATTCGGAAAACTATCGCCACGCAATGATGAATCAGAGATTGAAATTCGCGCATCCTGGAGCCCGATCATCAAAGATGCTAACGAGATGATGTCTCACGTTTTAGCTTGGTGCAATCTGCTCGGTGAGGTTGCCGGTCTGCCGCCTGCGGTTGAGGGCGTTGCCCCGATTTCCGCAGCACGTCGCAAGGCTTAGCCGCGCGCTAAAAATTCTGTAATATGGATAAAGTCAAAGAAGATTCCGCCGAAAACGAACCGGTAATTACTGCAATACCGCTATTGGCTCCTGCCGATGGTGTTCCAAAAATTATTGCGGATGAAGCATCATTTGAAAGCGCACTCCGTGATTTGGCAAAAGGTTCTGGCCCCTTTGCCGTTGATGCAGAAAGAGCATCGGGCTTTAAATTTAGCGCACGTGCATATTTGATTCAGATTAAACGCGTTGGTGGTGGTTTGCACCTGATTGATCCAATTCCATTTGGTCCAAACCATCGTCTCTTTGTTGAGTTAAATGAACTCTTGCAAAGCGATGAAGTAATTCTGCACGCCAGTACACAAGACCTTCCATGTCTGCGTGAGTTAGGAATTAATCCCAAAAAATTATTTGACACTGAGTTAGGAGGTCGTATCGCCGGATTGCCAAGAGTTGGGCTGGGACCACTTCTTGAATCTCTATTGGAAGTCTCGCTCGCCAAAGAACACTCGGCAGCTGATTGGTCACAAAGACCATTGCCACAAGAATGGCTAAATTACGCCGCACTGGATGTGGAGTTATTGGTTGAACTACGCGAAAAGGTTTATGGACTTTTGGCGAGCGCCAATAAATTGAATTGGGCGAGCGAAGAATTTCAAGCGATTCTTGATGCTCCCCCACCACCGCCTCGGGTTGATCCTTGGCGCAGGACTTCGGGAATGCATAAAATTAAGAAACGAAATCAGTTAGCGGTAGTCCGCGCACTTTGGACTGTTCGAAATGAAATCGCTCAGGAAGCCGATATCTCACAGGGGCGTCTTCTCTCGGATGCGGCAATCGTGGAAATTGCCAGCGTCGCCCATGTGAAGACGATTAAGACAAAGAAGGATTTAGAGCGAATTCTCCGTCCGCTTGGCTTGCGAGCGCGATGGTTGGAGAACGCCGCTTCCTGGATTAGCGCTATTTCCGATGCCTTATCCCTCAGTGAAGATCAATGGCCGCAAACCAGAACCGATACAGATTCATTGCCGCCGCTAAAGATTTGGCGCGAGCGCTTTCCGGAAAAATATGCACCGCTTACCCATGCGAAGGCTCGTTTACTGGCAAAGGCGGAAGAGCTCTCAATCCCCCTTGAGAACATGCTGACCCCGGAATACATCCGCCGGATCTGCTGGAACGCCCCTAAAGGCGAGGTGGCAGGAGCGTTGGCTACTCTGGGTGCGCGTTCTTGGCAGATAGAGATTGCGGCTCCGATATTGGAAGCTGCCCTGCTTGAAAAAGAAGCTTTAGTTAGTGAAGTCGAAGAGAGTGATGGTGAAGCTACCCTCGCGCAAAGTACCTAACTGGCCCGAGGTGTTTCAGGTAGACCGTCTGACCTAATTCAAATTGCGCAGGTCCAATGACTCGAGCCTTTATCGCAGTGACTGAATTCGCGATAGCAACCGTCAACATGGCATCGTGGCCGTAGTAATCGATATGAACGAGTGATCCGGCAATCCCATCGTGATCTACCTTAGAAACTTGAATCTCTTCAGGTCTTATTACGACATAACCTGTATCGCCACCTTTAGCGCCAGCCCCCAGCGAGGAGAGTGGGTAACGAGTCTCTCCATTCTCCAATTTCTGAGCCGCCAGGATGAGTACATCTCCAGTACTTGCTGCTATTTCTGGCGATATCGGAGTTTCATAGACTTCTTCCGGCGTACCATTTTGAACAACGCGACCGCCACGCATCAAGATCACGCGATCTGATGAGACTAGCGCTTCTTCACGATCGTGAGTTACTAAAATTGCAGTTGATCCGAGTTTGCGCAACAACGCAACAACTTCACTACGTAGTTCATCCCTCAGTGCGGCATCAAGGGCAGAGAAAGGTTCATCGAGAAGTACCAACTTCGGTTTAATTGCTAGAGCGCGCGCGAGGGCAACTCTCGTCTGTTGTCCACCAGAGATTTGGCTTGGAAGTCGCTTCTCAAAACCTGGCATACCGATCAAGTTCAACATCTCTTCAGTTATTTCAGAAATCTGGGCCTTCGAATACAGCTTACGATCTAAACCGAAGGCAATATTTTTTCCAACGTTTAAATGTGGAAAGAGCGCACCTTGTTGTGGGACATAACCCGTACCCCGCTTATTGGGTGGTAAAACAACCGAAGATACTCCGACTAGTTGTGTTCCAAAACGAATTGCTCCGCTTGTCGGTGGAATCAGACCAGCAATAGCGCGTAAGAGAGTGGTCTTTCCGCATCCTGATGGACCTAACAGAGAGGCAATCTCGCCTTGTCGTAAATCAAAGGAGAGATCAGAGATAATTTCACGTTCGCCCAGATTGACATTGAGATGAGAAATACTAAGTGAGGTCATTTAGAGATATCTCACTTTCTGTTCAAATTCACTCTTTGCAGTTCTGGGAATTGTCAAAATAAATGTCGGAATCGCGGCGATAATCACTAATAATAGTGCATAAGGAGCAGCATCATTGAACCTACTAATCGCGGCAAAACTCCAGATTTCAGTAGCTAAAGTTTCCATCCCGGTTGGTCGCAACATTAAAGTTGCGGGGAGCTCTTTCATAGCAGTAAGAAAAACTAAGAGGATGCCGAGTGCGATATTTGGAAGGGCGATTGGAAAAACAACTTCTAGGGCGATTCTAGATTTACTCTTACCTAATGTGGCTGCCACCTCCCGCAACTGCGGAGATACCAGAGCTAACGAATCTGCAGTCGATGCCACAGATTTAGCAAGGAAGAGAACTGCGTAAGCAAAGGCGAGCAAGAATATTGATTGGTATAGCGGACCTAGACGCGAACCGAAAGAAACAAGCGCTAGCCCAACTACTACACCCGGTAAAGAATGAGCCGCCAAAATAACTTTTCCAGATAAGGCAGAGAATGCACTCGCACCTTGAGTTGCTAAAAAGGCAAGCGGCAAAGAGATAAGCAGTGCTAAGAAAGCGCCAAGCCCGGCTACCGAAATAGTTGAGAGCGCCGCTGAAATTAGATCAGAGAAGGCGACAGCGCCCGGATTTTGGAAGTATCGCGAGAATAGAACGTAGAATGGAACAAACACGGTGAGTACTGCGTAGAACGCGATTACTAAAACCGTAAGAATGGATAGAGTTGAATTAGAAATCCGGCGAATCTTTGATTGAAATCCTTCAGCACCGTGAGATTCGAAATCCCTTCCCTTGATCACTGATTCAAATGAGACAAAGATTGCAGCGACAAAGAAGAGAAGCAGTCCGATAACGGAGGCTGCACTTCGATCATAAGATGATTTAAATAGATTTTGAATTGAGACGGTTAGAGTCTCGACATTTAGCAATGAGACCGCCCCAAAATCACTTAGAACATATAAGCCTGATAGCAGCGCACCCGCGCTAATACTTCTTCGAACCTGCGGGAGAATTACCCTGAAAAATACGGAGATCTTGGAGAGACCGAGAGATCTTGCAACTTCAATTAACCCCGCATCAATTCTTTGGAACGAGATTGTCACAGCAAGGATCATGTAAGGAAGTGTTGATAGCGAGAGGATAAAAACTGCTGCCCAAAAACCTTGTAACGATGGGATGAGCGCTATCCAAGTGTAAGTAAATACATAGGATGGAATCGCAAGTGGTAGCACGGTTGAAACTAGAAGTAAGCGTGGGTATGGAATCCTTACATAATGCAGGCCAGCAGCAATAGCAGTACCCAATAAGACATTGATAAGAACGACTATCAGCAGCAGAACGAGAGTCAGTGCCAGTACTTCAATGGTCTTTGGCCGCGAGAGCAGGGAAATCAATTCACTTACAGACTTTTCGCTTGCCCTCACAAAAAGGTAGATCAAAGGCTGCGAGATCAGCAAAAGAACCCCGGCAACTAGGGCGCGGAGCCCATATCTACTTGTCCAACTTTGTACTTTCACAGTTTTAGATCATCACTACAAAAGGCCGACTTTGGTGAGTAGATCTTGCGTCCTTTGCACATTTTCTAAAGATCTTAAATCAACTTGAGGTGAGCCAATACTCGCAAGATCAGGTAGTGACTCAGGCGCTTTGCTCCCCGGAATCAATGAGTATTCGTGTGTCTTCTCCGTAAAGCTCGCTTGAATTGCTTCTGAGGTTAGGAAATTAATCAAATCTTCTGCCGCCGAAACCTTCTTTGAAGTTGCAAGGATTCCAATACCCGAAACGTTAACTAAATTTCCGATATCACCAGGTGCGAAAAAGCCATTAGCGACTTGTATATCTCTACCTAAGGCTTCGCTTACTTCCCATGTGTAGTAATGGTTGACTAGTCCTAGGCTAATCTCGCCTTTATCAATCGCTTCAACTATGGCACTATTTTTCAAATAGATTTGCGCACCATTTGACTCCATCGCCTTGAGCCAGTCTTCGGCAAACTTCTCGCCTTTTTCGTTAATGAGCGCAGTTACGAATGCCTGAAATGATGCATTGCTTGGTGCGATTCCCACTTTGCCTTTATAGGCTGCCTTCGTTAAATCGCTAATTGATTTAGGTAGGACATCAACTGCTCCAGGTCGATATGCAAAGACGCGAGCGCGACCTGTTAATCCGATCCAATTGCGATCACCGGCGATGTATCTACTTTCAATCTCACTTCCGATGCCGTCAGCAAGCTTTGCAAATAGACCAGCGGCCGAGACAGCACCCAGTGATCCAGCATCTTGCGAAAGAAAGAGATCAGCGGGTGAGTTCTGGCCCTCTTCAAGAATCTGCGCAGCTAACTCCGCTGAGTCACCGTAGCGAACGTTGAGCTTAATCCCCGATTCGCGCTCCCAGTTTGAAAGAAATGGTGCAATGAACTCTTCAGATCGGCCAGAATAGATCGTAACTTCGGTAATTTTCTCATCGGATTGATCGGAGGAAAATGAGGCAAACGTTGCCCCACCGATTATCAGTGCAGCCAGGGCAATTCCTGCGACCGTAAAGTTCTTCTTCAACTCTTGCCTCCACAGATTCGACCGCCCTAAGTCAGCCATTTACAAAGACCCAGAAACACCTGGATATGAAGCGAGGCTAACGGATGGCTTTGAATTACGCAACAAAAACGTTGCGTAATTCATCACATCTGCCCTGATTACCAATTGATGACAAAGTGGGCTACTGGCAAGTAACCTTGAAACATACCCATCAGAGAGGTTTCAAATATGTCGCAGAACCAACGCACCGTCGTACTGGTTGATGCAGTTCGTACTCCATTTGGCAAGGCCGGAAGTATGTACTCAGGCACTCGCGCTGATGATCTGATGGTGCGCGCAATGCGTGGCCTGCTCGAACGCAATCCCAAAGTAAATCCCGGTGATATCGAAGATGTTGCGATCGCTGCTGCAACACAAACCGGTGATCAAGGAATGAATTTAGGTCGAAGCGCATCATTGCTTGCCGGCCTGCCAAATACAGTGCCTGGATATTCAGTTGATCGCTGGTGCGCAGGTGCGCTCACCGCAACTACTTCTCTGGCTGGAGCGATAGCATTTGGATCAATCGATATTGCAATTGCTGGTGGAGTTGAGCATATGGGCAATCACCCAATTGGTGATGGTCTCGATCCGAATCCAAGATTTTTAGCTGAGCGAATCGTGGAACAAGATGCGCTCGCCATGGGTGCAACCGCAGAACGTTTACACGATCGCTTTCCGCAATTAACTAAAGAGCGCGCAGATCGTTACGCCTATAACTCTCAAATGAAAACTGCAGCCGCTTATGCCGCTGGAAAAATTCAAAGAGATTTAATTCCAACTGCTGCTCGAATTCCGGAGATGGGTTGGGGCATCGCAACTGTGGATGAGCCACCACGTCCAACAACGACGATGGAAGGCTTATCAACGCTCAAGACTCCATTTCGCGCCGCAGGTCGCGTAACACCTGGAAATTCTTCCGGTTTAAATGATGGCGCAACCGCCGCACTTCTTGCTAGTGAAGATAAAGCAAAAGAGCTGGGACTAACTATTAAGGCCAAGTTGGTTTCCTACGCATTTGCTGGTGTCGAACCAGAAGTAATGGGTTTTGGGCCTGTTCCGTCAACGATCAAAGCTTTAGCAAAAGCCGGTTTAAAGATTTCAGATATCGGAGCCTTTGAAGTAAATGAGGCTTTTGCCGTACAAGTAATTGCATTCTTAGATCACTTCGGAATTGCAGATGATGATCCCCGCGTTAATCCGTATGGCGGAGCAATTGCTGTAGGCCACCCGTTGGCATCATCTGGAATTCGCTTAATGTTAAATCTGGCGCGCTCTTTTGAAGAGCACACCGATGTTCGTTACGGCTTAACCACAATGTGTATTGGACTTGGTATGGGCGGCACTGTTATTTGGGAAAACCCTCACTTCACTGGAGGATCAAAGTAATGACAACTGAAATGAAATTACCTGAAGGTGCTCCGGAAGAAGTCATAACCAACGCACTTGTACGCGATGTTGACCTAACTCCATTTGGCCACAAAGGCTCACTTGCGCTTATTACTTTGGATAATGGTTTAGACCACAATCGTCCTAATACCTTCGGGCCTCAATCACTCGATGCTCTAGATGCGGCGATCACCGATGCCATTGGTCGTGCACCAGCTGCAATCGCGATCACCGGAAAACCATTTATCTTCGCTGCAGGTGCCGACCTTTCAGCACTCTCCTTTCTTTCAAAGCGCGAGCAGTCACTTGCGATTGGAAAATTAGGTCACGATGTATTTCGCAGATTCGATGAATGTGGAATTCCAACATTTGCATTTATCAATGGTCTAGCCCTCGGTGGCGGACTCGAAGTCGGCCTGCATTGCAACTATCGCACCTTGGCATCAACTGCATTTACCGGATTGCCAGAAGTCTTTCTAGGTTTGGTGCCAGGCTGGGGTGGTGCCACAATTTTGCCTAAGTTAATTGGTCCAGAACGCGCCATACAAGTGATAATGCTAAATGCTCTAAATAACAACACGATGATGAAAGCTAAGGATGCACTCGCACTTGGCGTTGTCGATGCGGTTTATGAACCAGCAGATTTCTTAGAACGTTCAGTTTCCTTTGCTGCAAATGTTTTATCTGGCAAAGCTAAAATCGAACGCAAAGATTATTCAAGCGATCCTGCTTGGGAAACAGCACTGGCTACAGGCAAGGCGGCATCGCTAAAGAAGTATGGCGGCGCCGAAATAGCTTCGCCAATGCGCGCTCTTGAGTTAATTGCTGCTGCTCGTACCAACACTCGTGGCGCAGGCTTTGACGCTGAAGATCAAGCGCTTGCAGATTTAACAATGTCAGATCCGCTACGCGCTTCGCTATATGCCTTTAACTTAATTCAGAAGAAGCGTAAAAAAGTTGAAGGTGCTCCAAAACCAGCCCTTGCTCGCAAAGTAACCAAGGTTGGCGTTGTTGGTGCGGGTTTGATGGCTTCACAACTTGCACTTCTTCTTCTACGTAACTTGAAGTGCCCAGTTGTAATGACCGACATTGATCAAGAGCGCGCGGATAAAGGCGTTGCCTGGGTTAAAAATGAATTGGCAAAGTTAGTTGAGAAGAAGCGCATGAGCGAAGAATCTGCTCGTCGCCTTTCCCTGCTAGTTAGCGGATCAGCAGATCAAAACTCATTTGCCGGCTGTGACTTTATTATCGAAGCGATCTTCGAAGAACTCTCTCTTAAGCAAGAGCTATTTAAGAAGTTAGAGAAAATCATCTCACCCGAGTGCGTTCTTGCGACTAATACTTCTTCACTTTCCGTCGAGAGAATGACTGAAGGCTTGGCTAATCCAGAGCGAGTTATTGGCTTCCACTTCTTTAACCCAGTTGCAGTGATGCCGCTGCTCGAAATTGCACGTACTTCCACAACAGATGATGCAACTACCGCAACTGCGGTAGCAGTAGGTAAAGAGTTAAAGAAGACGATGATTATCTGTAAAGATGCGCCGGGCTTCGTCGTTAACCGTTTGCTCACTCGCTTTATGGGCGAAGTAACCGATGCTGTAGATGAAGGCACCTCACCAGCGGTTGCAGATGGCGCGATGCGCAGCATTGGTTTTCCAATGTCACCATTTGAACTCCTAGATTTGGTTGGTCCAGGTGTTGCTCTGCACGTATCCGAGACTTTGCACGCAAATTTAGGTGAGCGCTACCGCATCTCCCCAACAATGCAGGCGATGGTTGCGGCAAAGGTCCGTAACTTCTATATCAAGGGAAGCGATGGAAAGTTAGCGCCAAACCCTGAAGCGCTGGCCTTATTAAAGCAAGGAACTACGGCATCGACGGCTGAGCAAGTTCGCGACCGCGCACTTAAAGCGTTGGCAGTTGAAGCGCGCATGATGCTCGATGAAGGAGTTGTTTCAACTCCCGCTGAAATTGATCTTTGTATGCTGATGGGCTCTGGCTGGCCGATGCATTTAGGCGGAATATTGCCTTACTTAGATCGTGAAGGAATTAGTGAAGCGGTTTGCGGTCAGCGTTTTCACGCGCCGGGGATTGCATCTCTTCCATAATCAAAATTGAGTTAGCTGATCCATTTGAGCTATTCCACTCAACGATACTGCGCGCAATGCTTTGAGAAGTAATGCCGAGGTCGCTGAAAATTTCACTCCGCTTGGAGTGCTCTATAAAATCAAGTGGAACACCAATTGAGTGAATTGGAATATTAAGACCTGCTTCGCGGAACATTTCAGAGATTGAGCTCGCGATTCCGCCGTGCTTAATCCCATCCTCGACAACGACGACGCTCTTGTATCGTCGCGCCATCGTTGCTAGTGAAGTAGGCAAAGGCTTCACCCATCGTGGATCAATAACAGTTACCCCGACACCTTCTCGGTAAGCCATTGCGGCCGCTTCAACCGCGATCGCAGCCATGGCACCGATGCTCACCAATAGGACATCTGCACTTTCGCCGCGATATAGAACATCAATTCCATCGCGACGTTCAAATGCTGGAATATCAATTTGAACCGCACCTTTTGGATAGCGCAACATTGAAGGCGCGTTCGAAATTGCCACAGCTTCGCGCAGAGTTTCACGTAGACGGGTTGCATCGCGCGGGGCAGCGACATGCATCGTTGGAACAATTCCGGTTATTGCCAAATCCCAAATTCCATGATGAGAAGGGCCGTCATCTCCTGTTACACCTGCACGATCTAAAACAAAGGTAACTCCAGCCTTATGCAGTGCCACGTCCAGAAGTAACTGATCAAACGCCCGATTTAAAAATGTTGAATAGAGCGCAACTACTGGATGCAGGCCAGCAAAGGCCATACCCGCTGCGCTAGTTACAGCGTGTTGTTCTGCAATTCCAACGTCGATTGTTCGATTTGGAAATTCTCTTTCGAAAGCATCTAGGCCAGTTGGGCCCATCATCGCGGCGGTAATTGCAACTATATCTTCGCGCTCACGAGCAATTTCAATTAACTCGTTAGAGAAAATTTTGGTCCAGCTAGTGGCGCTCTTGGCCAGCGGCGCTCCAGTTTCAGGGTCTACGATGCCAACAGCGTGAAACTTCTCAGCTTCATCATCGATTGCGGGTTTATAGCCGCGCCCCTTTTCAGTTATAACGTGAACTAGAACAGGAGCACCAAAGACCTTCGCTTTATGTAGGGCTTTTTCCAGGGCGGCTATGTCGTGTCCATCGATTGGACCCATGTATTTCAAACCGAGATCTTCAAACATTCCCTGCGGTGCGACGATATCTTTTAGGCCCTTTTTTACGCCGTGCAGCGTTTCATATATTGGCGCGCCGACAACTGGGGTCTTTTGAAGTACTTCTTTACCCCAATCTAAGAAACGTTCATATCCCTTTGTGACGCGTAAGGTTGAAAGGTAAGTAGCTAATCCCCCGATAGTTGGCGAATAAGAACGCTCGTTATCGTTTACAACTATTACCAAATTTCGTTCCTCGGCAGCGGCGATGTTATTTAGCGCCTCCCAAGACATTCCACCGGTTAATGCGCCATCGCCAACAACCACGACCACGTGACGATCTGATTGACCAGTCCGCGCAAAACCAAATGAGATTCCATCTCCCCAAGAGAGCGCGGTGGAAGCGTGTGAATTTTCAATTACATCGTGTTCACTCTCGCTCCGATTAGGATAACCAGCGATACCACCACGTTGACGTAGTCCATCAAAACTATCTGCTCGTCCAGTAACTATTTTATGAACGTAGGATTGATGTCCGGTATCGAAGAGAACCACATCGCGCGGTGAATCGAAGGCGCGGTGAATCGCCAGAGTTAACTCAACAACTCCCAAATTTGGTCCAAGATGTCCGCCAGTTTTTGAAACTTTGGCGATCAAAAATTGGCGAATTTCTTCACTGAGTGAATTTAGTTGAGCAAGATCTAGCGCCTTGATATCTGCGGGCGATTTAATCTGCTCAATCATGGCTTTATTCTAGTTTGGAGCCACTAAATCCGCGCTTCTTACACCAATAATTGGCGGAGAACGTATTGCATAATCCCCCCGTGACGATAGTAATCACCCTCGCCCGGCGTATCGATTCGCACCTTGGCGTTAAATGTTTTATCGCCCGCTGTGACCTTTACCTCTTTTGGAATTCCACCGCTATTTAATTCAGTGATTCCTGAAATCGCAAAAGTTTCAGTACCGGTTAACCCGAGTGATTGAGCCGTTTGGCCATCTTTAAATTGCAATGGAAGAACACCCATTCCAATCAAATTTGAACGGTGGATTCGCTCGAAACTTTCTGCAATCACAGCACGCACGCCTAACAGCGCTGTGCCTTTTGCAGCCCAGTCACGAGATGATCCAGAGCCATACTCTTTACCAGCAAGAATCACCAAAGGGACTCCTGCGCTTTGATAGGCGATCGATGCATCGTAAATAGTGGTTTGTTCACCGTTGCTTAGGAAGTTACGGGTGAATCCACCTTCGACTCCATCTAACAACATATTCTTTAGTCGAATATTTGCAAAAGTTCCCCGAATCATAACTTCGTGATTTCCTCGTCGTGATCCATATGAGTTGAAATCAGCGCGTGCTACTCCGTGAGCTTCAAGATACTTTCCGGCAGGTGAGTCGGCCTTGATATTTCCTGCAGGTGAAATGTGATCTGTAGTTACAGAATCTCCCAAGATAGCCAGAACGCGTGCTCCTGAAATATCGGTAACTGGCTTTGGATTTGCTGGCATTCCATCAAAGTACGGAGGCTTGCGAACATAAGTAGATTGCGCATCCCACTCAAATGTTTTACCAGTTGGGGTATCGAGTGACTTCCAGCGATGATCGCCATCAAAGACTGTCGCATAATCCTTCTTAAACATCTCTGATGAAATTGATGAGTCGATTACATCCTGAATCTCTTTAGCACTTGGCCAGATATCGGCGAGGAAAACATCTTCGCCATCTTTATCTTTACCGAGTGAATCCTTCACAAAGTCGTGATTCATAGTTCCGGCGAGTGCGTAGGCGACAACTAACGGAGGAGATGCCAGATAGTTCATCTTCACATCTGGGCTAATGCGCCCTTCAAAGTTACGGTTTCCAGACAGAACTGCCGTAACAGCTAAGTCGTGTTCATTAACTGACTTGCTGATCTCAATTGGCAGCGGGCCAGAGTTACCGATGCAAGTCACGCAGCCATAGCCAACAAGATTGAAGCCGAGGGCTTCCATGTATTTTGTTAGGTCGGCGCGATCGTAATAATCAGTCACAACTTTTGATCCCGGTGCCAAGGTTGTTTTCACCCAAGGCTTAGAAGTTAATCCGCGCTCTACCGCTTTCTTAGCAAGTAGAGCTGCTCCGATCATTACGGAAGGATTTGATGTATTGGTACAAGATGTAATGGATGCAATAACCACATCACCATTCTTGATCGTTGTTGCTTTAGCCCCAACGTTTACTGGGTAAGCATCAGTGCCTGTCTTATCAGTTATATAAGTAGGAAGAATTTTCTCAAATGCATCTTTAGATCCGCTAAGTGAGATGCGATCTTGCGGACGCTTCGGACCTGAGATCGACGGAACCACAGTGGATAGATCTAACTCTATATGTTCAGAAAAGCGCGGACTTACTGCTGGGTCGTGCCACATACCTTGCGCTTTTGCATATTGCTCGACCAGTTCCACTTGTTCATCGCTGCGACCAGTTAGGCGTAGGTAGCGAAGAGTTTCTTCATCGATCGGGAATATCGCGCAAGTTGAACCGTACTCAGGGCTCATATTGCCAATCGTTGTTCGGTTTGCCATTGGAACAGATACAACGCCCGGACCGTAGAATTCTACAAACTTTCCGACAACGCCGTGCTTGCGTAGCATCTCAGTAATTGTTAACGCCATATCAGTTGCTGTTGTACCAACTGGAAGTGCTCCGCTTAATTTAAATCCAACTACGCGCGGAATCAGCATTGACACTGGCTGGCCTAATAGAGCGGCTTCGGCCTCAATCCCGCCGACGCCCCATCCGAGTACCCCAAGTCCGTTAACCATAGTTGTATGTGAATCAGTTCCGACAACAGTGTCTGGATAGGCTCGAAGTACACCATTAACTGAACGAGTCATTACGACGCGGGCTAGGTATTCAATATTTACTTGGTGAACAATTCCGGTTCCTGGCGGAACGACTTTAAACTCGTCGAAAGCGCCCTGTCCCCAACGCAAGAAACGATAACGTTCACGATTGCGCTCGTATTCAACATCAGTATTTTTCTCAAAAGAATCTTTACCGCCGAAGAAGTCAGCGATTACAGAGTGATCAATAACAAGTTCAGCCGGTGCTAGCGGGTTCACCTTGGCCGGATCTCCCCCGAGTTCAACAATCGCCTCGCGCATTGTGGCTAGGTCTACTACGCACGGAACTCCTGTGAAATCTTGCATTACGACGCGAGCTGGCGTGAACTGAATTTCAGTATCAGGTTCTACAGATGGATCCCATTGGGCTAGAGATTTAATATGGTCAGCCGTTATATTCGCGCCATCTTCAGTGCGCAGCAGGTTTTCTAGGAGTACTTTGAGCGAGAAAGGTAGATTCGCTGCGCCTTCAAGATTTGAAATATCAAAGATTTCATAATCTTTATCTGCAACTTTTAAATTCTTTTTGGCGCCTAGCGAGTTCTTGCTCATATACATCCTTAACTAATTTATCTTGACGTCAAGATACCTTAATTCGACCAAATAGCGCAACAGTTTCAATGTGGTGTGTCATGGGAAACAGGTCGAAGGCGCGGATTTTGGAGATTTCATAACCGGCTTCACTTAAATATGTAGTGTCACGAGCAAGCGCTGCTGGATCACAAGCGACATAGACAATCGCACGTGGTTTAAGTACGGCCATAGCCTGGACCACTTCCTTTCCGGCACCTTCCCGCGGTGGATCTAAAACAATTACATCGCACTGACTAAATCGAGGCAGTAATTTTGCAACATCACCTGTGTGCACCTTCACATTTTTATACTCCGCAAAATTTCGCATTGCATCCGCCGTCGCGCTCTTGCTGCCCTCAACTAAATCGATCTGCCCAACTTCGCCCACTTTTTCTAAAAATTGTGAAGTGAAGAGCCCGACTCCCCCATAAAGATCTAGTACTCGATCTCCCGCTTGCAGTTCTGCAAATTCTCCGACAACTTTAGTCAGCACCGTGGGCGCCAGTTTATGGCTCTGCCAAAAAGAGCGTTGCGAAACTTCTAGATCAAATCCATTTATTGAGTATTGACCGATATCTGGACCTTCACTGGTACGAACTGGAGTTTCATCGCGGGTGTAACCAGTTGCGATAGTTCGCTCGCCCGCTGATGATAGCGAGACCTCGACGCGCAAATCGCCCTTCCATTTACGCGAGCTTAATTCTTGGTATTTAATTTCTGGTTGCAAGATTCGACAATCACTTACCGGAATGACTCTATTGCTTCTTGCCTGTTTAAAACCGAGGTCTCCATTACGCGTAGTGACAGCGTTGAAACGTGTTCGGTACCCCAGTGGTGCGCCAACTTCCTCGACAACCACTTGCATCTCTCGCTTGGCGATCCGGGCAAATTGCTCTGCAATGACTTCAGTTTTTAGCTGGCGTTGTCGCTCAAGTGAAATATGTTGGAAGTCGCATCCGCCACAACCAGCGCGGTGCGCAAATTGGCAAGGCGCACTTACTCGATCCGGAGATGAAGAAATAACTTTCACAACATCAGCCCGATTAAATGAACTTCCGGTGCCAGTGATTTCGATTTCAACTTCCTCACCAGGAATTGCGTGCCTAACGAAGATAACTGCGCCAAGGTGGCGTGCTATGAAATGGCCTCCGTGAGCAACTTTCTCAATGGTCGTGATGAAGCGATCTCCCACCGCCAACGCAACGCGTTCTGTGGAATCTCGCTGGCTAGCCCCATTAGATGTCATAAAGATAAGAATAAGGGTGTAAGTTAAACCTTGTGCACGTCGTGATTATGGGATGCGGTCGAGTTGGTTCTTCTTTAGCCACTGAACTTGAAGCTGCTGGACATTCAGTGGCAATTATTGATCAATCCAGAGAAGCGTTCCGCCGATTGGGGCCAGATTTCAAGGGTCGCACCATTACAGGTGTTGGATTTGATCGCGATACCTTGCTTGAGGCTGGAATTGAAAACGCAGATGCATTTGCCGCAGTAAGTAATGGTGATAACTCAAACATTTTGGCAGCGCGTGTTGCTCGCGAAACTTACGGTGTAGGCAATGTTGTCGCTCGAATTTATGACCCAGGACGTGCGGAAATTTATCAGCGTTTAGGAATTCCGACTGTAGCGACAGTTATTTGGGCCACTGATCAAATATTGCGTCGTTTGGTCCCAGAAGGATCGCGATCTGAATGGCGAGATGCCAGCGGCGCGGTTCAACTTTGCGAAATGCATCCGCACAAAGATTGGTTCGGAATGGCAATTACAGAACTTGAAGCAGCTACTGGTACGCGAGTCGCCTTTATTACTCGCTTAGGTGAAGGTCTAATTCCAGATCCACATTCGGTTCTGCAAGAGGGTGACCTTCTCCATGTGACAGTGCGAGACGCTGAGATAAACACAGTGGAAGAGATTTTTTCCCGTTCCCCAGAGGGACATTCATGAGAATAGCCATCGCCGGAGCCGGGAATGTAGGCCGTGCAATCGCACGCGAACTTCTAGATAACGGACATCAAGTTCTTTTAATTGATCGAGATCCGAAAGCGCTAAAAATGGAATCGGTACCCGATGCGGAATGGTTAATGGCCGATGCCTGCGAAATTACCGCACTTGATAAAGCAGTTCTAAATAACTGCCAAGTTCTAGTTGCCGCAACCGGTGATGACAAAGTCAACTTAGTCACTTCCTTACTCGCTAAAACTGAGTATGGGGTTCCGCGCGTAGTTGCTCGTATCAATCACCCAAAAAATGAATGGCTCTTTGATTCATCTTGGGGCGTTGATGTCGCTGTATCAACACCAAGAATTATCTCTGCCTTAGTGGAAGAGGCGGTTAGCGTTGGCGATGTCGTACGTCTCTTCTCTTTCCGAAAGGGCCAGGCCAATTTGGTCGAGTTAACTCTGCCAGATTCTTCAAGCTGCATTGGAAAGACAGTAGAAGAGATTGAGCTTCCAGATGATGCATCACTTGCCGCAATCGTTCGCGACGGTCGGGTGATCACTCCAACTCCTACTGATGTCTTCAGCGCAGGAGATGAATTGCTATTCGTAGCCTCTGCCACCGCTGAAGGTTTAATTAAATCTTGCTTTATTGCTAATTAATCACTTTTAATTTTTGTTGTCGGTACGCTCTTTAAAATCATCCACGATCCATATGCTGTTGCTAGAAAAAGTGGATACCCCATCGCCAGATTTACAGTTCCAAGTAGGTTGACGTTGCCACTTCGATAAATTGGATATTGCACTGCAATCCGCGTGAAGAACATCGCCACCCAGAGCCAGCTTGCTCGCTTATACGCTCGGGCTCGCGCAGGATCTTTTCGCCAGGATAAATTCTCGCCAAGAATTGGCCCGAGCAGGAGACCAAGGATTGGCCAACCAGCTAAGTTGGCGATTAAGTAGACGCTGCCATAACCCAGATTTGTTAGTAATTTGGGAATGTAAAGATCGCTTGCATTACCAGTGCGGTTAGCAAACCAAGCGCAGATGAGCGAACCTATTAACCCTGAAATAGCGTGTTGAATCGTGTCACGCTTTGCCAAACGAATAATGGTTAGCGAGGCGGAGACGATCAGTGAGGCAATCAACGCCCGGCGAAGATCATCTGCCACGTTGAAAACAACGAGAAAGATTACCGATGGAATTCCTGAATCAATTAGCCCTTTCTTGCCGCCGAAGGCAGCAAGCACTTTCGCTTTATCTTGACCGTTTGAGTCAATTGGTAAGTTGCTCATCAACGCCCCGTAGATCCAAAACCGCCGATACCGCGCCCAGAACCTGGCAACGATTCAACCTCAATGAATTGCGCCCTTTCAACTTGCTGAATAACCAACTGCGCAATACGGTCGCCGCGCTTGAATGAGATGCTCTCTTTGGGATCATGATTGATTAAAATTATTTGCAATTCGCCGCGGTACCCTGCATCAACTGTTCCCGGTGCGTTAACCATTGTTACTCCGTGCTTGATCGCCAGCCCAGATCTTGGATGAACTAGTGCGACGTAACCATCTGGCAGCGCAATAGAAATACCTGTTGGCACTAACTTCCGTTCACCTGGCGCTAAAGTCACATCCACGCGCGAGACTAAATCTGCGCCGGCGTCTCCCCCTTTGGCGTAGTTAGGAAGAGGTAAATCCTTATCTAAACGAGTAACTAAAACTTTGACGCTCATTATGGATTAATCTCAAATTCTGGATCGACAAACGCCAATATCTCTGGCGTCTTCGCGATATGTTCTAAATATTCTTTTGGAGCGTTCTCCAAGAAATGTGACATTGGAACAATTACGAAAAGCGCTGCTGCCCTGACTGCAATATCTCCCTCAGCTCCGCCAAGACGCCCCTCCGCTTCGGTGTAAACCTTACGATTTACCTGCCCAGTTATTCGCGCGGAAATGTGTAGCGTTGTTCCCATTGGAACTGGTTTTAGAAAATCAGTTTCTAACCTTGCGGTAACTGCTGGTGAGCGAATTAGCCACATCAACTTACCGAGAGCCTCATCGAAGGCCAGAGATAGAAGTCCACCGTGCGCCAAACCTGGTGCGCCTTGATGATTTTCCGTGACAGTAAATTCCGCAGTAAGGTCCGCTCCCGCTCCTGCTCGCGCAACAAGATGCAGCCCCGTCGGATGCAATTCTCCACAACCAAAGCAATGCCCAAAGTGCGAAGGAATTATTGTGCCGATTTCCGGCGCTTTAGGATGGCGCTCAGGAATTACAGCGCCTTCGGGCGGGGTTGTGCTCGCAATGCGACTCATATGCTCACTTTACTTCAATTAGACTCCAATAGTGATATTCAAAGAAGTCCTGCGCCCGCCTATCTGGGTACTGGCCTTCATTTATTTTCTATTGCTCTCGCTCGTAATAGCGCTTTGGGCAGCATTTGATAACTCCGTTGCTTTCACTTCGTTCGCCGCAGCGACGATCGCCATTATTTATATAGCCTATGCAATGCGTTCCACCATTACATTTGACGGCGAAGAGCTTCGTATTGATCGCGCTCACATCGAATCCAAATATCTAGGTGAAGTTACGATTCTAGATTCAGGGGCAATGCGATTGTTGCGCACTCGTGATGCCGACCCCGCCGCCTATCTTGCGATTAAATTCTGGGCTCCAACTGGGATAAAAATTGAAGTTACCGACCCACGAGACCCAACGCCATATTGGCTGATAACGAGCAAACGCGGCGAAGAAATCGCCGCGCTGCTAGCTAACTCTTGATTTTCTAATTACACTCTTTACAAACCGCTTTAGAGCCTTCGCCTTTAGCGAGTTGTGTTATGTGATGAACTAAGAAGCAACGTGAGCAAGTAAATTCATCGACCTGCTTTGGCACTACTCGCACAGCGAGTTCTTCTCCTGATAAATCCGCACCGGGAAGTTCTAGTGTTTCTGCTGCTTCAGCTTCATCGACATCTATTTGACCGGATTGAGCATCGACTCGCTTAGCTTTGAGTTCTTCTAGCGACTCCTCATGGAGTTCCTCATCCGTTTTTCGGGGGGTGTCGTAATCTGTTGCCACTGCTCTCACCTGCCTTCCATAAAAATCTTAAAAATTCTCAATCGAGAATCTTCGTATACGGGCGCATACTCGCGCACTTATGCGTTATTACCCCTTACAACCAACGGCGTGTCGCATATATTCCCGCTTTTTTAAGCATAAACGGGCTACCACTGATTACAGGAGCGCGTCCTCTATAGCTTTGGCCAATCCACCGTCCACCAGCGCACGCATCTGCGTTCCGGTCTCCACGTACTCTTCGCTGAGAATTTCACCTCGTTCGTGAACGGCACTTACTAAATCTCCACGATCATAAGGAATTAGCGCATTTATCTCGACGTTCGGATGCGGGAGAGATTTTTCGATGGCGCGTACTAAACCTTCAATACCGAAACCAGTTCGGGCAGAGAATGCGAAACTATTCTTTTCTTTTCGCAGTATCTCCATAACCACTTCAGGATCTGCGGTATCCACCTTATTAATGGCAATGATTTCCGGAATTTCGGCTCCGCCAATTTCAGTTATTACTTCGCGTACGGCACGAATCTGTTCAAATGGATCCGGATGCGAGCCATCAACCACGTGCACAATCAGGTCAGCATCTGAGACTTCTTCCAGCGTTGATTTGAAGGCATCAATCAATTGGTGAGGTAGGTGGCGAACAAATCCAACGGTATCCGAAAGAGTATAAACGCGTCCCTCAGAGGTCTGAGATTTACGAACAGTTGGGTCAAGTGTAGCGAAAAGAGCATTCTCAACTAAAACGCCGGCATCAGTTAACTTATTTAGCAAAGAGGATTTGCCTGCATTTGTATATCCAGCAATAGCAACCGATGGAATGTTAAACCGCTTCCGTTCTTGCCGTTTAATATCGCGAGATACTTTCATCTCGGCTATTTCTCGTCGAAGTTTCGCCATCTTGTCGCGAATTCGACGGCGATCAGTCTCAATCTTGGTCTCACCAGGGCCACGTCCACCGATGCCTGCACCACCTGCAGCACGCCCACCAACTTGACGTGAAAGAGAATCACCCCATCCGCGCAGCCTTGGAAGCAAGTATGCGATCTGCGCCAATTCAACTTGCGCCTTTCCCTCTTTACTCTTGGCGTGCTGGGCGAAAATGTCAAGAATTAAAGCGGTGCGATCGACAACTTTTACTTTTAACTTATCTTCCAATTGACGTAACTGCGAAGGAGAGAGTTCGCCATCGCAAATTACGGTATCGGCACCCGTTGCCACAACAATTTGTCGTAATTCAATAACTTTTCCAGATCCAATATATGTTGCGGGATCGGGTTTATCGCGACGTTGAATAAGTCCATCCAGGACTTCAGATCCGGCTGTTTCCGCTAAAGCCTTTAATTCAGCGAGTGAA
>Ga0315902_10003609_pt1 | contig 22968 bp, 16 predicted proteins | sample LakEriMetagenome_9_FD_203523 | JGI IMG/M metagenome (GOLD analysis project Ga0315902, IMG submission 203523) | Freshwater fungal communities from buoy surface, Lake Erie, Ohio, United States - Buoy 12 MA117 | ecosystem: Environmental > Aquatic > Freshwater > Lake > Lake biofilm | place: USA... | reverse complement strand
TTCTCAGAGCTGTATCTGCTTTTTCGTTTTGCTTTAAATCGCTGTAGATTGTTCCGATAACGTAATGCAACTGCTTGTTGTTTGGGTCACCTGCTATGGCCTCGTTCAATGACTTTTCCGCTCCTTCATTGTCCCCTTTGGCTATGCTAAGATTTACAATTTCCAATAACAGGTCTCTATCGGTAGGATAAATTTTACGACCTTTACCAATTACATTTTCAGAAAGTGAAAATTGTTTGGCTTCGCGAAGGGTTTGAGATAAAAGAATGTAGATGAATATTTTTTGATCAGTAGCTAAAATCTCATTGACTTTTTTTTCGCATTCATCAATTTTACCTTTTTCGAGCAAAACTGAAATTGAAGCAATAATTAGTTCCTGATCTTTAGGAAATTGACGTAATCCTTCAGTAATGTAATTAGCAGCACTGTCTGGCATATTGATACTTTTAAAAGAACTAGCTGCCAAAACATAGGATTTTGGTGTATTGTAACCGTATCGAGCACATTTTGCAAATATTGGAGCGGATTTTTCGAAGTTCTTTAATCTGTCGTGACATAGTCCTGAATTAAAGAAGGAAGTAGTGTCAAAATCACCGACCATTTCTGAAAGCTTGATTTGCATTTCATATCCGCTCAAGGCTTCAGTGAATTTTTGACGTTCGAATAATATTCCAATGGGAAGCATCATCATTCCTTTTTTCTGGTAAATGGACTCTTTGACATCAGGTTTAATTTTCTTTTCAACCTTTGGTCCTGCTGCTTTGGCTAATTCAAGAGACTTCTTATAACTTTCCAAAGAGGTGTTTAACCATTCCTCTCCTTTTTCCTTCATTAAAACTGTGTCTTGAGCATATGCTGTCATGTATCCAAAATAGATATCTCCGCGTAGCAAAAAAGTTTTAGGACTGTTCTGTGTTTCCGGATGCGCTGCTGCATCATCGATGGCTTTTTTGGCTTCTTCAATTGCCTTTTTTGCCTTGACTTTATCATTACTCATGAGCGCCGGCAAGAAATTGTTTTTGTATTGCACGGCAGCATCTGTTTCTCTGTTGGGCTGTGCAAGCGCATTGTTACAAACGAGCAGCGCTCCGAATGCAAGCATTTTAAGTGTATGATTCATAATTTTCATTTTAAACAGTCATTTGATGCAAAATAGGAACTTATTCCACACCGCCGTTGTCATTAATTGTGCCATTTTCGTCTTGACCTTCTATGTTATCTGCATCCTCGTCCTCGTCTTCAGACCTTGGAACCCTTGCTATGGCTGCAATTTCTGAACTTCCTTTCAAATTAATCAGTCGCACACCTTGCGCAGCACGTCCCATGGTGCGTATGGCATCGATGTGCATACGGATCGTAATCCCATTTCGCGTAATGATCATCAAGTCTTCCTCGTCGGTAACGTTCAAAATAGACAACAAATCTCCGGTTTTGTTCGTGATGTTAAGGGTTTTAACTCCCTTGCCTCCACGGTTGGTGATTCGGTACACAGGTTCCTGGTCTTCTGGATCATTTAAATAGGTTCGTTTTCCATAACCCTTCTCAGAAACGACCAGAATAGTAGAATACACATCTTCCACACAGAGCATTCCAACCACCACGTCTTTTTCACCAAGATTTACCCCGCGAACGCCTGAGGCATTCCTGCCCATTGGGCGAACAGTGGATTCATTAAATCGAATGGCGCGACCGGAATTGGTGGCTAATACGATTTCATTGGAACCATTGGTCAATTTAGCTTCCAGTAACTCGTCGTTTTCGCGAATCGTAATGGCATTGATGCCATTCGATCTTGGACGCGAATAGGCTTCTAAGGAAGTTTTTTTGATGACACCCTGTCGTGTACACATCACGATAAAGTTGTTTTCAACGTATTCTTTATCCGTCAAGTCCTGCACTTTCACATATGCTTTCACTTTATCGTCTTGAGGGATGTTAATCAAATTCTGAATGGCTCTGCCTTTCGCCGTTTTGTTTCCCTCAGGAATTTCGTACACCCGCATCCAAAAACAACGCCCTTTTTCAGTAAAGACGAGTAGGTAGTTGTGGTTGGTAGCTACAAACAAATGTTCCAAGAAATCTTTGTCGCGTGTAGCTGAACCTTTCGAGCCCATGCCGCCACGGTTCTGTACTTTGTATTCATTCAAGTTGGTTCGCTTGATGTAACCGGCATGCGAAATGGTGACCACTACCTCTTCATCGGCAATCAAGTCCTCCATGCGCATTTCGCTTGCGGAGTATTCAATTTGTGAACGACGCTCGTCACCGTATTTCTGCTTGATTTCGATTAACTCGTCTTTAATGATCTGCATACGTCGTTCTTCGCGATCAAGGATGTCCTTCAAATCCGCTATAAGCGTCATTAAATCGTCGTATTCGGCGCGTAATTTATCTTGTTCAAGTCCTGTCAACTGACGCAGACGCATGTCAACAATCGCGCGTGTTTGAATTTCAGACAAACCAAAACGTTCGGAAAGGCGTTCTCTAGCTTGGTCTGGACTGGCCGAACTCCGGATAATCTCAATGACTTCATCGATGTTATCAGAAGCAATGATCAAACCTTCTAAAATGTGCGCACGTTCTTCGGCTTTGCGAAGCTCGTACTTTGTTCTTCGAACTACCACTTCATGACGAAAGTCTACGAAGTTGGAAATCATCTCTTTCAGGTTCAGTAATTGTGGCCTTCCATCAACCAGGCAGATGTTGTTTACTGAAAACGAGGTTTGTAAAGAAGTGTATTTGTAGAGTTTGTTAAGTACGACATTGGCGATAGCGTCGCGTTTGATTTCATAAACGACGCGCATTCCATTTCGATCGGACTCGTCTCGGATATCTGCAATTCCCTCGATTTTCTTATCGTTTACCAAGTCGGCCGTTTTCTTAATCATTTCGGCTTTGTTGACTTGATAAGGTATTTCCGTAACGATGATTTGTTCACGCCCGTTTACCTCTTCGATTTCTGCACGAGCACGCATGACAATACGTCCGCGTCCCGTCAATAGGGCATCGCGAACACCTTCATATCCGTAAATGATGCCACCAGTTGGGAAATCAGGTGCTTTAACGTGCTGAAGCAGTTCATCAATTTCGATGTCTTTATTGTCTACGTATGCTATTGTTCCATCGATTACCTCAGACAAGTTATGTGGCGCCATGTTGGTGGCCATACCTACCGCAATTCCGGAGGCACCATTTACAAGAAGGTTCGGCACTTTAGTAGGAAGAACAGTAGGCTCCTCAAGGCTGTCATCAAAGTTAGGAGCGAAGTCAACGGTTTCCTTGTCTAGGTCGTTCAGCATTTCTTCCGCAATCTTTCTAAGTCGTGCCTCTGTGTAACGCATAGCTGCTGGGCTATCACCGTCTACGGAGCCGAAGTTTCCTTGGCCGTCTACCAATGGATAACGCAACGACCATGGTTGAGCCATTCGAACCATGGTATCATAGACAGAGCTATCCCCGTGCGGGTGGTATTTACCAAGTACTTCACCTACAATCCTAGCGGATTTCTTATAAGGCCTATTGGAGTAAACACCAAGGTCTTGCATGCCATAAAGCACTCTTCTATGAACGGGTTTGAATCCGTCGCGAACATCAGGTAAAGCACGAGAAACAATCACCGACATCGAATAATCGATGTACGCTGATTTCATTTCATCCTCAATGTTTATTTGTATGATTTTTTCACCGTCTGCCATTGTATGTACTCTTTAAATATAAGGTTCTTTTTATAGTCGTCTAAGCAAAGCAACGAATTTACTCATTTATCTTTCACTGAGGCTCGTGATTCATCGAAATTACTAACAAAAATCTGTGTAAAATTGTGAATAAATGCTTGTTTTTGTTGTGGAATAGATTTTTACTTTTGAAGTTGCCTAATGTTAGGCCGATTTGTTGTAAATTGAAGCATGGAAAGTAAGTTTTCACCTCGTGTTAAAGATGTAATAAGTTACAGTAGGGAAGAAGCGGTGCGTTTGTCAAGCGAATACATTGGGGTTCATCATATTTTATTAGGAATAATTCGCTTGCATGATGGCATGGCTGTCAAATTATTGAATGAATTCAACCTCAGTTTAACTCAGGTAAAGTCGGAGCTTGAATTAAGTTTGAAACAAGCGGGTGCAACCGCTGCATTTCCGCCCACCAACTTGCCTTTGGTGAAGCAAGCTGAGCGAGTCCTTAAACGGGCTTATTTGGAAGCCAAGTCGCTACGAAGCCCAATTATTGGGACTGAACATCTTTTGTTAGCTATCCTAAGAGATGAAAACAACGTTCCTTGCCGCATTTTAAATAAGTATGGTATCATTTACGAAAATATAAAAGACGAATTAGAAGCAATGATTGAAGAAACCAATACACCACGCGCTGAATTCCCGGGCAGTTCAGAGGAATCAGGAGAGCAATTTTCATCGCAACGAAAGAAGCCAGAGTCCAAATCAAATACACCTGTCTTAGATAGTTTTGGTCGTGATTTAACCAAAATGGCCGAGGCGGGGAAATTAGATCCTATTGTAGGTCGAGAAAAAGAAATTGAACGGGTAAGTCAGATTTTATCGCGCAGAAAAAAGAACAATCCCATTCTCATCGGTGAGCCTGGTGTGGGTAAAAGTGCTATTGCTGAAGGGTTGGCCTTGCGAATTGTTCAGAGAAAAGTTTCACGTGTGTTGTTCAATAAACGCATTATTTCATTGGACTTAGCTTCATTGGTGGCCGGAACCAAATACCGTGGTCAGTTTGAGGAACGTATGAAAGCGGTTATGCAGGAAATTGAAAAAAATCCAGATGTGATTTTATTCATAGATGAAATCCATACCATCATCGGTGCCGGAGGGGCGAGTGGTTCGTTAGATGCTTCCAATATGTTCAAGCCAGCCTTAGCAAGAGGAGAAATGCAAGCAATTGGTGCAACGACCCTCGATGAATACCGTCAATACATTGAAAAAGATGGGGCTCTTGAACGCAGATTTCAAAAAGTGTTGGTAGAACCAACCACCATAGAAGAAACGATTCAAATCCTCAATAACATCAAGGAGCGTTATGAAGATCATCACTCCGTTCATTATACACCAGAGGCAGTTGATGCCTGTGTTAAACTTACTGAGCGCTACATTACCGATCGACACCTTCCTGACAAGGCCATCGATGCCTTGGATGAAGTAGGATCTAGGGTGCATTTGAATAACATCAATGTTCCCAAGGATATTTTGGACGTTGAAGCGCAAATTGAAGCGTTAAAAGACCAGAAGAAGGAAGTGATTAAGTCGCAACAGTACGAAAAAGCAGCTGAGTACCGCGATACTGAGAAAAAGTTAGAAGAGCAATTAGAAGCCGCCAAAAAACAATGGGAGACGGATTCTAAAACGAATAAAGTAACCGTTACTGAAGAACATGTGGCGGAGGTCGTTTCCATGATGTGCGGAATACCAGTTACTCGTGTATCGCAATCAGAGACAGGTAAGCTCATTCAAATGGCCGATGAGTTGAAAGGGAAGGTGATTGGTCAGGACGAAGCGGTTTCGAAGGTTGTAAAGGCCATTCAGCGGAATAGAGCCGGATTGAAAGACCCGAACAAGCCCATTGGTTCGTTTTTCTTCCTCGGGCCGACAGGTGTTGGAAAAACGCAATTAGCAAAGGTTTTAGCGAAGTATTTGTTTGATTCTGAAGACGCCCTGATTCGAATCGACATGTCCGAATACATGGAAAAATTCTCAATTTCTCGACTTGTAGGAGCGCCTCCGGGATATGTGGGTTATGAAGAGGGTGGACAATTAACTGAAAAAGTACGCAGAAAACCCTATTCTATTGTGCTTTTGGATGAAATTGAAAAAGCACATCCGGATGTCTTTAACTTGTTGTTGCAGGTGTTAGACGATGGGCACATGACGGACGGGCTTGGACGTAAAATTGATTTCAAGAATACCATCTTAATTATGACTTCGAACATCGGTGCAAGGCAATTGGCTGATTTTGGATCTGGAGTTGGTTTTGGTACAAAAGCACGCGAAGAGTCGCGTGATGAAAACGCGAAGTCAGTCATCGAAAATGCCTTGCGAAAAGCGTTCTCTCCAGAGTTTCTGAACCGAATTGATGATATGATATTGTTTAAGTCATTAAGCCGGGAAAGTATTCACAAAATCATTGATTTGGAATTGGATAAATTGTACGGCCGAATAAATGAGTTAGGATACAGCATCGAGATGTCCGAAACAGCCAAGGATTTAATCGTTGAAAAAGGGTACGACGAAAAATTTGGTGCTCGACCATTAAAGCGTGCCATTCAAAAGTTCATTGAGGACCCATTAGCTGAGGAAATCATAAAGTCCAATTTGAAGGAAGGCGACCGCATTAAGATTGATTTAGAAGACGGAAAAGAAGACTTGACGATCAACATCGAGAAGGGAAAAACAAAAGCGAAATAGTTTTCAATTACTGTCATAAATGACATTCATCCCAATGAAAACGATATCGTATATGCTTCTTTGTATTGCACTTGTTTCATGTACAAGTGATCATGTAGCACAGAAGGAATACAAGACAGAATATGTGATTGTAGTAGTCATGGATGGGCCTAGGTACAGTGAAACATGGGGCGATAGTTCCCATCAGTACATACCGTACATGGATTCCGCTATGTCGTCAACTGGTGTAATAAATACGTCGTTTTTCAATGAGGGAGTTACCTATACCACACCTGGGCATGTAGCGATAACGACTGGATATTACCAAAGCATCGACAATGGTGGAAATGAAATTCCACAGCGTCCATCCTTTTTTCAAGTTTGGCAAAGAGAAAAGTTGGGAACCAAAAATGAGTCGTGGCTTGTTACAAGTAAAGACAAATTGCAAGTTCTTGCTGATTGCCAAGAAATGGGATGGAACGGACAATACATGCCATCGGTAAATTGTGGTGTAAATGGGGCAGGTGTAGGAAGTGGTTACAGGGAAGACAGCCTTACTATGATCGAGGTCTTTAATGTGTTGAATACACACCAACCCAAGGTGCTGTTGATAAACTTGAGAGATCCAGACTACTCAGGTCATTTGGGCGATTGGAATACCTACCTGAACGGCATTCGAAACTCCGATAAGTACATTTATCAATTGTGGAATTACATCAATACAAATTCAACCTATAAAGGAAAGACAACCTTATTTGTTACTAATGACCATGGCCGCCATCTCGATGGAATTTCAAATGGATTTGTTTCGCATGGTGACAATTGCGAGGGCTGTCGTCACATATCTTTGTATGCTTTCGGACCAGATTTTAAGCAAGGAACAATAACCAATGTTCAACGCAGTCTCGTAGATATTCATGCGACTGTTCTAGAGTTACTGGGGACTAAAAACAGAAACACCAACGGAACGGTAATGAAAGAACTGTTCGTAAATTAAGCCATAGAATTAATGCGACTTCTTTAGGAAAGCTGAAATCGCTTCACGTACAGATTGATGCTGGTTAAGTAACTGTTCGGCGTTGACTAAGTCTGTACCTGTTTCCTCCATAATCATCCGGATTCCGCGGTCGACAAGTTTGTTATTACTGAGTTGCATATCCACCATTTTGTTCCCTTTTACATGGCCCAATTTGATCATGAGGGAGGTGGAAATCATGTTCAGGGTTAATTTTTGTGCTGTGCCAGATTTCATACGGGTACTTCCTGTGACAAATTCAGGGCCCACCACAGGAATCATAGGGAATTCAGCTAGGTTTGCCAACGGACTTCCTGGATTGCATGTAATGCCGCCGGTTAAAATACCGTTCTCCTTTGCTTTTTGTAAGGCACCAAGTACATATGGTGTTGTTCCTGAGGCTGCAATTCCAACCACAGTATCCAGCTCATTTATGGAAAAATGTTCGAGGTCTCCCCATCCTTGCTCGGCATCGTCCTCGGCAAATTCCACCGCTTTACGGATTGCGTTATCGCCACCTGCGATGATTCCAACCACGACCCCTTGCGCGACGCCAAATGTTGGCGGGCATTCGCTTGCGTCAACGATTCCAAGACGCCCACTCGTTCCGGCGCCCATGTAAAACAAGCGCCCGCCTTTCTGCATTCTGGGGTAACAAGCTTCAACAAAACGTTCAATTGCGGGAATTTCTTGCGCTACCGCCAACGCAACCTTTTGGTCTTCCTTGTTCATATTTATTAACAAGTCTGCAGTCGACATACCCTCCAAGGCTTGGTAAATAGAGCTGGATTCAGTGATTTTTTTCATGTCAGATGAGGAAAGCGGTAGATTCTTGCGGGTCAAGTTCGACATCTACCCTGTTTTTTAACGTAGTGGATAAGCGGATTCCTACAAAATCAGCGTGAATAGGATAACGTCGGTGTGTGCGGTCCACTAAAGCCACTGTTTTAATCGCTTTTGTTGGAAATTGAAGCAGTTTAATTAACGCGTACTGCATTGTCTTTCCTGAATTAATGACATCATCTATGAGGTAAATGTAGGCATCTTTCAATACATTTTCAGAGATGGTGAGCTCAGTGGGTGCTGCCCAAGGTTCGTCCTTTCTTAATTTAACTTCAAAAACATGGACATTCATTGCACTGTATTTTTCGACAATTTCGCGAAGCATGTGGGCTAATTTCAATCCATTTCCATTGATGCCACCAAAATATACCGTTGATTCAGGGTAACTGTTTTCGATTACCTCGAATCCGAGGCGGTTCACTTTTTGAAGGATTTGACGGTGATTTAACACTTCATTCATGGGCAACGTTGTAAAGTATAAAGGTAAGAAATTGTTTCTTCAAACTGCCAATTCTTATGAGTGTCAACATGTTCATTTATTCACGTTCTTTGTTCAAAACCTATCTTTGCAGTGCCACTTTGAAGGGTGATTATTCACTAATTTTGGAACCGATTTACTTTTTTTTAATGAATCGTTTCGTTTATGCCTAAAAACTCGTCAATTAAATCAGTTTTAATCATTGGCAGTGGTCCAATTGTAATTGGTCAAGCCTGTGAATTTGATTACTCTGGCTCGCAAGCAGCGCGATCGCTTCGGGAGGAAGGAATAGAAGTCGTTTTGATAAATTCCAATCCCGCTACGATTATGACCGATAAAGTGGTAGCTGACCATGTGTACCTGTTACCATTAGAATCTTCAAGCATTCGTTCGATTCTTGAGAAACACGACATTGATGCTGTTTTGCCAACGATGGGAGGACAGACCGCTCTTAATTTGTGCATCGAATGCGACAATATGGGGATATGGGAGGAGTTTGGTGTTCAGATTATTGGTGTGGATATCGCCGCCATAGAGATCACCGAAAACCGCGAAGCATTCAGGGATTTGATGATTAGGATAGGTGTTCCTATGGCACCTCAGAAAACAGCGAAATCTTTTTTGGAAGGGAAGGAAATCGCTCAGGAATTTGGATTCCCTCTGTGCATTCGTCCTTCTTATACATTGGGTGGTTCGGGGGCGTCCATTTTGTACGAACCGAAGGAATTCGATAATTTACTTGAGCGCGGTCTTCAACTTTCCCCTATTCATGAAGTGATGATCGATAAGGCCTTGATGGGCTGGAAAGAATACGAGTTAGAACTGTTGCGCGATTCGAATGATAATGTGGTGATCATCTGCTCGATTGAAAATTTCGACCCAATGGGCATTCATACGGGTGATTCTATTACGGTTGCACCTGCCATGACATTATCCGATACCACCTTTCAGAAAATGCGCGACATGGCGATCAAAATGATGCGTGCCATAGGGAATTTTGCAGGGGGGTGCAACGTTCAGTTTGCGGTTTCTCCAGATGAAAAGGAAGACATTATTGCGATTGAAATCAACCCGAGGGTATCGCGTTCCTCGGCATTGGCTTCGAAAGCAACAGGTTATCCTATTGCAAAAATTGCTTCTAAATTGGCAATTGGTTACCATTTGAATGAACTGAAAAACCAGATTACGAAAACCACTTCAGCATTATTCGAGCCAACCCTCGATTACGTCATTGTAAAGATCCCGCGTTGGAATTTCAACAAGTTTCCTGGTACTAACCGACAGTTAGGTCTACAAATGAAGTCGGTTGGTGAGGTAATGGGAATCGGTCGGTCGTTTCAAGAGGCGCTTCAAAAAGCGTGTCAATCGCTTGAAATCAATCGTAACGGATTAGGTGCCGATGGGAGAGAGCTCACAGATCAAGATAAAATACTTTACAGCCTCGAACATGCAAGTTGGAACCGCTTGTTTCATATTTACGACGCGATTAAACTAGGTATTCCTTTTAAGAAAATTGTGGAAAAGACTAAGATTGACATTTGGTTTTTGAAGCAAATTGAGGAAATGATCAAGTTAGAACGTCGGATTGAAAAATACACCCTCGATTCGATTCCTAAGGAACTGTTGTTTGAATCGAAACAAAAAGGCTATTGCGATCGACAAATTGGACATTTGTTGCGTTGTTTGGAATCAGAGGTTTACAACAAGCGAATTGAATTGGGAATTCAACGTGTGTACAAGTTGGTAGATACTTGTGCAGCAGAATTTGAGGCCCAGACGCCTTACTACTATTCCACTTTTGAGCATGAAAACGAAAGTGCCGTTTCGGACAAAAAGAAGATCGTTGTGTTGGGTTCGGGTCCGAACCGCATTGGTCAAGGTATTGAGTTTGATTACAGTTGTGTGCATGGTGTGCTTGCCGCGAAAGAGTGCGGTTATGAAACCATTATGATTAATTGCAATCCGGAAACCGTATCTACTGATTTTGACACGGCCGATAAACTGTATTTTGAACCTGTTTTTTGGGAACATATTTACGATATAATACGTCACGAGAAACCAGTGGGTGTGATTGTTCAACTCGGCGGTCAGACAGCCTTAAAGTTGGCGGAAAAACTGGAACGTTATGGTGTCAAGATTTTAGGAACCAGTTTTGAAGCCTTGGATTTGGCTGAAGACCGAGGTCGTTTTTCAAAAGTGCTCGAGGAAAACAATATTCCTTTTCCTAAATATGGTGTGGTTGAAAATGCGGAGCAAGCCCTTGACCTCGCTGATGAATTAGGTTTTCCGTTGCTGGTTCGTCCGTCGTACGTGCTAGGCGGACAGAAGATGAAAATTGTCATTAACAAGGAGGAATTGGAGCATCATGTAGTTGACATTATTGGTGAAATGGGAAGCAACCAAATACTGTTGGATCATTTCTTAGGTGGAGCCATTGAAGCAGAAGCGGACGCTATTTCAGACGGAGAAGATGTGTATATCATCGGAATTATGCAACATATTGAGCCTGCTGGGATACATTCTGGTGATTCTTTTGCGGTCTTACCACCATTCAACCTTGGTGATTTCGTGATGCAACAAATTGAAGATATTACCAAGAAAATCGCGATTGAACTGAAAACAGTTGGTTTAATTAACATTCAGTTTGCGATCAAAGACGATCAAGTGTATGTCATTGAAGCAAATCCACGTGCGTCTCGAACCGTTCCGTTTATAGCCAAGGCCTACGACGAACCTTATGTTAACTATGCAACGAAAATTATGTTGGGTGAGAAGAAGGTTAAGGATTTCAACTTTAGTCCAAAACGCGAAGGATACGCCATAAAAATTCCAGTGTTCTCTTACGAGAAATTTCCGGATGTTAAAAAGGAATTAGGTCCTGAAATGAAATCTACTGGAGAGGCCATACGATTCATTAAAAACCTAAAAGATCCCTTTTTTACAAAGATCTACGCAGAACGTAACATGCATTTATCCAAATAAAGGCCATGACAGTTGTTGCCAGTGCTACAGGCCTTTTTCGACTTATATTTGTGTTGATTGCCTTATTGATGGTGGTAAGGTATGTGGTGAAATACAAATCATCCATCGAAAAAAAGAAGTGGAAAGCACAAAAGCGGTCGTTCATGGATGAAATGGACCGTATGCGTGAGCATAAATTACGCAATATGGGTAAAACGGAGGTAATTGATAAGCAGCAAAATCTTTCGAAAAAATCCCCTAAAGTCAATACCGACGACGCAGTGGATGTCGACTACACAGAGGTGTAGAAAATAAGCGCTTATTTCTTAACGACGAAGGCTTTTATTTGTAGTTCCGTCGTTTTAGGCTGCGTGTTTGCCGTTACTGTGATGGTTTTATTCTGTTGGTCAAGTTGTCCTACTTTTGGATGAAAGACCATTTCAATTTTGTCGCTGCCACCGGGTGGAATTGGTTTTTCAGGTTTTTTAGCCGTTGTACACCCGCAACTCACGTCTACTTTTTCAATAATGAGCGGAACTTTTCCAGTGTTGGTCACCACATAAGACGCTTTGTTTTCAGTATCCTCCTTGATTTTACCGAAATCAACCGTAGTCTTATCAAATTTCAAGGTCGTGGTTCGTGCTTGAAGTGCTTTTTCTTCTTTTTCAATTTCATCCAATGATTGTTGGATTTCTTCCTCGCTGTTTTCAGTTGCAGAAATGGTTGATTCCACATCTCCTTTTTCCGAAGAATTGTTGTTAGAACATCCCGTTAAACCATAGATCAGGGATATGGCTGTAAAAATCACTGTTCTTTTCATAGATGATTATGTTCGTTTTACTTATTTCCTTTATCCAAATCGGCCTTTTCGTATGCACCTGATTTTAGAACGTCAATGGCTCTAAGCACGATGTCGTTCGTTTCGTTCATGACTTGGTAAAATTCCGAATAACCCCAAAGGTTTTGAGCTATTTCTGCCTTCAACCGAAGTTTCAAATCCGATTCACATTCGGCGTAGTCTTTTTCGTCGAGTTTCCAGGTGCTATCCTCCTTTTCTACATAATGGAAGAAATCATTCATGAACTTTTTATCGATTACAAACGCTTTGTTGAATGCATTAAAATGAGCGTATTGGCTTGTGATTTTTTTTCGGTTTTTATCGACGTAATCCAACGTATAGCTATTGATTCTACCGTTTTGGAGGAGGTTTCTGAATAAAGCCGTGTTGGATGTGGTGTCTAATGGAACAAAGAAATCTGGAATAATGCCCCCGCCTCCATGAACGGTTCTTTGTGTGATGAGTGTCTGCCGTTTTAATGAATCCGGAAGCTTAAGAGAGTCAAGAGAGAGGAATTCACCCTTTTTGTAGCGCTCGGCAATGTCACGGTCGTAAGCATCGGCATCTTCATAAGGTTTCTGAATAAACCTTCCACTTGGTGTGTAGTAACGTGCGATGGTCAGACGGATTTGGGAACCATCGATTAGGTCGATTGGGCGTTGAACAAGTCCTTTACCATAGGAACGACGTCCTACAATCAAACCTCGGTCCCAGTCTTGAATGGCACCACTCAGGATTTCACTTGCGGAGGCCGAATATTCATCGACCAGCATAATCAAAGAACCTTCTTCCCACAGGCCTTTTTTCGAAGCGCGTAATTCCGAGCGTGGTTGGGCTCTACCTTCCGAGTAAACAATCATTTTTTCACCGGAAAGAAACTCGTCTGCGATTTGCCTTGCAGCATCCAATAATCCACCGCCGTTGTCTTGGAGGTCGAATACGAGGTGCTTCATCCCTAACGCCTTTAATTCTCTAAGGCCTTTCTGAACTTCCTCCAGCGACGTTCTGGAGAAGGAGTTAAGCTTAATGTAGCCAATTTCCGATGTAAGCATATACCACGTATCGACGGAGTTGATAGGAATTTTATCTCTGGTTATGGTGAATTCAAGGGTTGCTTTGGCATTTTTTCGAAAAATTTCCACCTTGACCTTTGAACCCAGTTCGCCCATTAATTTCTCACGTACTTGGTTGTTTTTTATGCCCATGCCAGCAATGGATTGGTTGTCCACCGCTATCAGTTTATCGCCGGGCAGTATGCCTAATTTCTCTGAAGGTCCACCCGGAATCGTCGCAACAACCATGACCGTATCTTTCATGATTTGAAAGCGTATTCCCACCCCTACAAAACTGCCGTTGATGGAAGAATTGGCTTCGTCTACTTCCTCTCTGGAAATATAAGTGGAATGAGGGTCTAATTTTTCAAGCATTGCAACAACCGCCGACTCTGTAAGTTGGTGGGCATTGACGGTATCGACGTACATGCGCTCAATGTAACCCAATACTTCATCAAATTTTAGCGAACTTTCCGATCGGGTTGGTTCGTATTGCCCGTAAACAGTTTGAATCTGCGAGGCAACAAGGCTAAGAAACAATAACGTTTTTTTCATTTAAACAAATGTACTTTTTTAGATTAAAAAGACTAGGTCACGGACCAGATTAAACGTAAATAAAGCTTAAAAATAAGCTTAAAAAATCAACATGCTTTTGTTAGTGATATTTTCAACCCTTTTCGTTACCATGATTCGTTTTTCCGTTTATTCGTAATTGGATTTACGCGCTATGTTGAAAAAGGTAACCTTTCTAGTTTTCTGTTTAGCTTCGGCAACCTCCTTTGGTCAGGTTCCAGCCTTTGACAAAATGGAAATGTTGTATGCCCAGCAGCATTACAAAATGGTGTATCGGAAAGCCAATTGGTTGTTGGACAAGCCCGAGTATGATTTTTCCATGGTACCTCTTTTTTATAAGTCCCTTTCTTCTTTTCAATTAAGTCAAAATAAATATTGGTTAATCCGACATGACAAGGCCATCGAAGAAGCTGCCAGTGGCATTAGGGAAATTCGAAAATCTTCAGATGGGCAAAAGGTTTTGGTTGCGCACATGCATGAGATGGCTGCGTTGAAACAGGACATTGCGGCATGGATGGAGGACTTAAAGCGAAGGGACAAAAAGGAAGAGTTGGAACGCTTGCAAGCAGCTATTAAAGGTTTGTTTGATGATGTTCCTGAAGTTGATGTTCATACCGAGAGCACAACAGCAGAAGTTGATACTTCTTCCAGCGCCCCTGATCTGTTTAAAAAAGACCGTGAACGAATTATAGCGTATGCTAAAAAACAGTTGGGTATCCCATATGTTTGGGCCGGTGAAGACCCATCCGGTTTTGATTGCAGTGGATTTACGAGTTATGTAATGAAGGAATATGGAAAGTACATTCCTCGCCGCGCGGTTGATCAGTACAACGCCTCAAAAAAACTAAAAGAAAAAAACGTTCAAAAAGGCGATTTGGTCTTTTTTAATAATGGGTCAGGTGTATCACATGTTGGCATGGTTGTTTCCAATAGGGGAGAGCCGGTAACGATGATTCATGCCAGTTCTTCCAAGGGAATTTCCATCATTGAAATAGGAAAGTCAACGTATTGGACAACACGCTTGCACGGATATGGAACTTTTATTTATTAGGTTTTTCCTTGTTTCGTAAGCCCGCCTGAACAACCAAAAAACCAAAAAAGACAAAATGGAGAATCAGCGAAAGGGTTGTTCCGATATATAAAAACGTTTCGTAAAAACCAAGGCCTAAGGATAGTACGATTCCCGAAAATCCGGTGATGCTAGTTAACAAAGCAGGGATCCTCAACCAGTGAGAATACTCGAAAATAACATGGGTCAATCCACCGAAACCAAGGGTGATAAAGCCGATAAGGAACCAATTCCAATAGGCGAAAAACAAGGTTGAATAAAAAGTTGAAATCGCCAAGGATAAACTTAATAATGCCAATAGTGTGGTAGCTAAAAGCGAAATATGGCGGTTGCCATTGGAAAGTTGCAACGAACCGATGGAAGCCGTAGTTCCTAACAACGAAAAGAGGCAAAGCATTCCTGAAAAAAAGAAATTCACCATGAAATAGAAGCTTGCTGCGCTAACCAAGAATAAGGAGATGAATAGAATGACAAGAACAAGGTTAAATCGGTAAAGCCAGGGATTCATTTTTTCTGAGGGATTCTGCGTGATTTTTCGGCTATACAAACCAGTTGCCAAAGGATTCGTGCCCCTACATTGGCATCCCATTCATCCTGGTTGTTAGGAGCTACTTCATTGAGATCGAAGCCAATGATGGTTTTTCCTTGAAGTACCAGTTCAGTCATCAAATAGCTCACTTCTTGAAAGCCAAGACCTCCAGCGACAGGAGTTCCTGTATTCGGACATAAAGAAGGATCTAGCCCATCGATGTCAAATGAAATGTATACTTTTTCGGGCAGTTCATTAATGATTTCTTCGACTAGTTGTCTCCACGTTCTTCCTGCGAATTGTTCCCTTTTGAGGTCCCAATCGAAAAAGGTTTTGACCCGGGCTTGTTTGGTCCGATTCACCTCGCTTTGGGCAATGTCGCGGATCCCAACCTGCACAAGTTTAGACATGTTTGGACAGGTTTTCAGTACATTGAACATAATGCTGGCATGCGATTGATCAAATCCTTCGTATGCTTCCCTTAAATCTGCATGTGCATCGATTTGAAGGATTCCAAAAGAATCATACTTTTCATTTAGAGCCTGAATCAGACCCAATGGGACAGAATGCTCACCTCCCAAAACACCTACTAACTTGTTCGATTTCAGTAAATGAAGAGCGCGTTCTTTCAGGTGTTCCGTTAGGGCATGACTTGCCTTATTTATAGTGTTCAATATTTCTTTATGGTCATGCGCTGCTTCAGGATCGCCCCCCTGTTCTAAAAAGTCAATGTAGGAAGCTGAATGCACGCAAAGTTCGTCGTTGAGCTTTTTCCATTCCGAAGAAATAGGTGTCATGAAAACCTTGGTTTGACTCGCATGGTCAAGGTCAGGATGAAAAAAGTCGAGTTGTACAGAAGCATCTAATATGGCAGATGGTCCAAGACTTGTCCCTTTTTTGTAGGAGGCGGTAACGTCCCATGGAACAGGGATAATGACGATGTCTGCACTTTCCTCAGTTACTGGAAAACCAAAGATGTTGCCGTTGTGAATACCTACACCGTCAGGATCGAAAAGTGCATTTACCATTTCGGTTGACATAAAGGTTTATTTGAGTAATAATTTTTTAACGAATGTGGGTACCGCAAACGTGGAACGATGAATGCCCTCATTGTAATACCTCAACTCATGTTCCTCGCAGAATACCGCTATGCTATCATCGTTGACGATTCTTTCTGACAATCCCTTGGATTTCAATCCGTACTGAAAACACCACATTCCGGTGGGATAGGTGGGAACGAAAAACAGGGATATGGGACATTTGTCTGTACCGAAAATGCCTTGAAGAGTGTGGTTAAGTTCGCGAAAAGCTTTTTCATTGAACTTTGGTGATTCCCCTTGAGCGACTAATATGCCGTTTTCCCGGAGTGCTCCGTAACAGTTTTGGTAAAATTCTACAGAGAATAGGCCCTCCGCTGGTCCAACGGGGTCTGAGCCATCCACAATCACGAGGTCGTAGCTATCATCAGCGGCTTCTTTGATGAACTTAATCCCGTCGTCTACAATCAGGTTTAACTTAGGATGGTCAAATGAAGCAGCTATTTGTGGTAAAAACGCTTTACAAGCTTTGATGACCTCTTCGTCGATTTCCACCATCGTTACTTTATTCACCTTGGGATGCTTGAGAAGTTCACGCACGGTGCCACCGTCTCCGCCACCAATCACTAATACGTCTCGGACATTTCCATGTAAAAACATGGCGGGGTGGGAAATCATTTCGTGGTAATGGAATTCATCTTCTTCAGTAGTCATCACCATATCGTCCAGTGCCAGCATTTTTCCGTATTTGTAGGATTCTAGTATACGAACACGTTGAAAAGGAGATTGAACGTCGTAAAACACCTCGCCTGTAAACCTTAAGGAAAGTGCTTGGTTTTCGTCTTTATCCGTAAACCAAACATTCCGTGTAAAGAATTCTGGATTTCGCCATTCACTTGCCCGCTGGCGCATGGTGCTGATGTCAAAATCGTTTCTAGTTAACAGGTTGACAGATCCACGTTTCATTTCAATCGCCGAATAAGACTGGGAACCGAAGCAGGTTTTAAGGTAATCAAAAGAAATCCACGCATCCATTTCGCCACATGTGAACAAATCAACGGCAGCGTATCCGTATTCCGGCCAGGTGTGAATAGCAAGATGGCTTTCTTGAATTACAACAACCCCAGAAACACCCCATGGGGAAAAGTGATGAAACGTGGAGTTAATTACGGTCGCTCCCGCCTTTTTCGCAGCGTCCACCATGTCACGCTCAATCGACGCCACATCGTTCATAATGTGGGGATCGCAATTCATGAATTCTACTAAAATATGGTTTCCTAATGCCGTACTCATCAATAGTCACTTTATAATTTCGCGCAAAGTTATATTAAAATGTTGAACAGCGGACCCGTACCTTTCACAATCATCAGAACCATACAACGACTAGGTGTTCTTATTAATGGATTGGTCGTTCAAAAACGGAAGACATTTTCCCATAATTGGAAAAAAAATAAGGATTGACTTTTTTATACAGTTACTAATCAATTCGTTGAATACATGGCATTATTATTTCTTGAACAAATATGATTATCGTAGAGTGGTTTCATGATTAATCAAGTTAGGTAATAACAAGGTCGCCTTTCGGCGACCTTGTTATTTGAAGTATTATTGAATCAAATGACTGGTCGATTCTGTGCTTCAAGAAATGACCTCCTCGTTTAATACAGGTTTTCTAAAAACGATTTGGCCGTCAAAAATATCCATTACGACTTTCCCAGACGTATCGATTGACCCTGCAAGGAGGGCTTTCGACAATGCATTAAGAACGTTTTGTTGTATGACCCTTTTAACGGGTCGAGCGCCAAAGAAGGGGTCGAAACCGGCTTCAGCAATCCAATTAAATGCTTCATCCGAAATGTGTAAATCAATGTTTCTTCCCTTCAATTGTAGGATTAACTGATTTAACTGAATCTGCACAATTTCTTGCATATGGTGTTTGGTAAGTGGCAGGAACAAAACCGTTTCATCTATGCGGTTAAGAAACTCTGGTCTGATGGTTGCGCGCAACATCTCCAATATGCTTTCCTTTGCTGCAATTCCAGTGATGGCATAATCCTTTTCCTTTACGCCTTCAAATTGTTCATGGATAATGGATGAGCCCAAGTTAGAAGTCATGATAATGAGGGTGTTTTTGAAATTTACCAACCTGCCTTTGTTGTCGGTTAGCCTTCCTTCGTCAAGTACTTGTAGAAGGATGTTAAACACGTCCGGATGGGCTTTTTCAATTTCGTCAAGGAGCACGATGGAATAAGGTTTACGCCTCACGGCCTCAGTAAGTTGTCCACCTTCTTCATACCCTACATATCCCGGAGGGGCACCGACCAATCTTGAAACGGCATGTTTTTCCTGGTATTCGCTCATGTCTATGCGCGTCATTGCATTTTCATCGTTGAACAAATATTCAGCAAGTGCTTTGGCAAGTTCTGTCTTTCCAATACCGGTTGTTCCAAGAAAAATGAATGAGCCGATGGGTCGTTTAGGGTCTTGAAGCCCGGCCCTGGACCTTCGAACGGCATCGGCAACCGCCTGAATGGCTTCCACTTGTCCAACGACACGTTTTCCAAGCTCGTCCTCCAATTTAAGCAATTTACTGACTTCGCTTTCAATCATTTTGTTCACTGGGATTCCGGTCCACTTAGATACAACCTCGGCGATTTCCTCTGAACTAACTTCCTCTTTGACCATTTTACTGGTTTCCTGCATACGGTTGAGTTGTGCTTTTAAATCGGCAAGTTCGTTTTCTTTTTCTTGGATTTTCCCATACCTTATTTCGGCAACTCTTCCATAGTCGCCAGACCGTTCAGCCTGTTCAGCCTCAAAACGCAATTCTTCCATGTCCTGCTTATTTTTTTGGATGGAGTCAATTAGTTGTCGTTCACTTTTCCAGCTTGCATTCAATGCGTCGCGTTGCTCGATTAGTGTCGACAACTCTTTTTCCAAGGGAGGAAGTTTAACCTGATCGTTTTCTCGTTTGAGTGCCGCTCGCTCAATTTCCAATTGCAAAATCTTACGCTCTACCTCGTCTAGGGCCTCCGGTTTTGAGTTAATTTCCATGCGCACTTTTGAGGCAGCCTCATCAATCAAGTCTATGGCTTTGTCCGGTAGATGTCGATCAGTGATGTAGCGTTGTGAGAGTTCAACAGCTGAAATAATGGCGGCATCCTTTATGAGTACTTTGTGGTGGTTTTCGTATTTTTCTTTAATCCCACGTAAGATGGAAATGGCATCTTCAGTGCTTGGTTCGTCAACAAGGACCGTTTGGAACCGTCGTACGAGGGCTTTGTCTTTTTCGAAGTATTTTTGGTACTCGTTTAGTGTGGTTGCTCCAACAGCTCGCAATTCACCCCTAGCCAATGCGGGTTTGAGTATATTAGCAGCGTCCATAGCCCCTTCACCCCCGCCACCTGCTCCAACGAGTGTGTGAATTTCATCAATAAAAAGTATGATTTCGCCCTCTGCATTGACCACTTCTTTGATTACAGATTTCAACCTTTCCTCAAACTCACCTTTGTATTTTGCACCTGCGATTAATGCTCCCATGTCGAGCGAAAAAACGGTTTTGGTCTTTAAATTCTCCGGCACATCTCCCTCCACGATTCTATGAGCGAGCCCCTCGGCAATTGCTGTTTTTCCAACGCCTGGTTCACCAATCAGTATGGGGTTGTTTTTTGTACGCCGCGTCAGTATTTGCAATACGCGCCTGATTTCATCATCACGTCCTATGACCGGGTCGAGTTTTCCTGTTCTGGCAAGATCGTTCAGGTTTTTGGCATATTTTTCCAATGACTGATACGTTCCTTCTTGGCTATTGGAACGAATCGATTCTCCTTTTCTTAAGTTCATGATAGCTTGTTTTAATCGGTTAGATGTGATTTGCTGATCTTTCAATACGTTTGCAACGGGATCGTTCAACGCTAGCAAATGAAGCAACAAAGAGTCGATGGAAACAAACTCATCACCAGAGCTCTCCAAGTCCTTCAGGGCATTTTGCAGCCATTTATTGCAGTTGTTAGATAAGTACTGGTTACCTCCGGAGACCTTTGGATATCCCTTTACTAGTTGGTCTACTATTTGTTCGACCAGCGGGAGGGAAACGCCCAGTTGTCCAAATAGGTAGGGTGTTACTTCCTTATCAATTGCAAGAATCCCTTTAAACAAATGTCCCGTTTCAATGGCTTGATGACCTGCCTCTGAAGCAATCAGCTGGGCTTTTTGAAGCGCCTCTTGTGATTTGATGGTTAGTTTTTCTGTTTCCATTTTCTTGTGAATCCGCTGCTAAGCGTCAAACCGAGAGCCAAATCAAAAAAATAAGCCTTTTTCGGTCATTTTGTCTGTCGCTCTAGGATTTACGCGACATTTTGGCGTGAGTATGTGGTTTGTGATGTCGGTGAATCAACGAATCGCGCTTTGTAACCTTTTAATTCAACATTCGTATTAGGACATGTTTTATTAATCAATGCTTATGGTAAGGGGGGGTAACCTTATAGTTTTTATGTTGTTGACTTTTTCTTCAGTTTTCGCTAATCCGATGGATTCCGAGGTTTCTATGAGTAGGTTAGCGTATGTTGAAACTTGGAAACAGACAGCTATAGATCAAATGAACATGCACCATATTCCTGCAAGCATTACGCTTGCACAAGGTATTTTGGAGTCAGGATCCGGTAATTCGAAACTGGCAAAAGAAGGGAATAATCATTTCGGAATCAAATGCCACGGTTGGGAGGGTAAAACCATGTACCTGGATGACGACAAACCGAACGAATGCTTTAGGGTGTATGAAACAGGTAAGGCTTCCTACGAGGATCACAGTGCATTTTTGAAGAAGTACAAACGCTATGAAACGCTGTTTAGCTTACCTGAAACCGATTACAAAGGTTGGGCAAATGGCCTGCAGCAGGCAGGGTATGCAACAAGTCAAAAATACGCTACTTTACTTATAGAACTTATCGAAGGATTGAAATTGTATGAGTATGACGGGGGAACGCTTCAACAGGAAGCGACACCAACCGTTTTGTCAAATTCAGAATCATCATCGAAAGTAAGGCAGGTCCAAGTAAATGCTTATAACCGAAAATACATTATTGCCCGTCCTGGTGACACGTACTTTCGAATCGTTCAAGAATTCGGCATTACGTTTTGGCAATTGTATAGATACAATGAATTTAAGCCAACAAAAGATTGCTTATTGCCGGGCGATGTTGTTTACATACAACCGAAAAAAAACAGAGGAAAAGAGAAATGGGTTCGCATTGAAAAATCCATTTCACTTCGGGACTTTTCGCAAAATGAAGGACTTCGATTGGATAAATTAATGAAGCGAAACCGCATTGATTCACCGGACGAGCTGCTGCCTGTGGGTGAGAAGGTAATCCTCCGCTAGTAAATGACCGCTTTATAGTCGGTTGGAGGGTTTTTTAGTTTGTTGTTGTTTGTTAAAGGATCCCGGTTTGCCGGGATTCTTTGTTTCGTAAATATCCTTAATTTAGGACCTCAATGTAAATATGCTTTGATAGATGAAGCCGTCCACCGAATTGTTTAAGTTAATTAAGTCTTTGTCTAAATCGGAAAAACGATTTTTCAAGTTGTCGTCTACACTTCAATCGGGTGATAAAAATTACTTGCGCTTGTTTGATTATATCGATGCGAAAGATGAATACAACGAGGATTTACTCAAAAAATACTTCAAAAATGAACGGTTTATAAAGCATTTACCATCTGAAAAGAATCACCTTTATCGGTTGATTTTAAAAAGTTTGCGGTCTTTTTATGCTGAGCAATCCGTCAGCAGTATATTGAAACAGGAGATAAAAAACATTGAGATTTTGTACACCAAAGCGTTGTACAAAGAGTGTGAGAAGTTTGTGGTTCGAGCGAAGGAACTAGCTAAAGATTACGAGCGGTTTTATTTTTGGTTTGAATTGATTTCTTGGGAAAAAAAATTATTAGAACAAGCCTATGAGGCAGGGGAATTTTCTCGGAGTCCGGATGCCATCGTGGAGGAGGAGGAACACGTCCTTCAATTGTTAAGGAACTTGGCAGACTACCAGATTATTTATTCCAGAATAAACCTCATTTTCAGAAGCGGGGGATTTTCACGAACAGAATCGGAACGCGCGGCTGTCGATGAAATTGCCAACCACCCACTCATTAAAGGTAAAAACACCGCCCTTTCAACCCG